>Ga0163147_10002608_pt1 | contig 25211 bp, 24 predicted proteins | sample OliLakLV19MP6G1_FD_148597 | JGI IMG/M metagenome (GOLD analysis project Ga0163147, IMG submission 148597) | Freshwater microbial mat bacterial communities from Lake Vanda, McMurdo Dry Valleys, Antarctica- Oligotrophic Lake LV.19.MP6.G1 | ecosystem: Environmental > Aquatic > Freshwater > Lake >...
GACTTATTGGTTGCCGCAGCTAAAACAGGCAAACCTGTTAAGGTAAAGAAAGGTCAGTTCATGGCGCCCGAAGACATGAAGTATGCCGTAGACAAAGTACGAGGTGAAGGAAACAAAAATGTTTTTTTAACCGAGCGCGGTTCAAGCTTTGGCTATCACAACTTGGTGGTGGATATGCGATCACTTCCTATTATGCGTGGTTATACTCCGGTGATATTTGATGTTACTCACAGCATCCAACGTCCGGGCGGACTTGGTGGCAAGAGTGGGGGCGACCGGCAATTTGCACCTTATTTAGCTAAAGCCGCTGCCGCTGCAGGTGTCGATGGATTCTTTATTGAAACACATCCCAATCCTGAAAAGGCTTTAAGTGATGGCCCTAACATGGTGCCGCTGGGAGAGATGAAAGAATTTTTGACTACAATTTATAATTTTTGGAAACTACAGAAACAAAGCTGATGCGGTTAATCTATTTCATTGCAGTGTCCTTGTTGATTTGTTCGTGTGTTACGAACAAGAAATACGTTTATCTGCAAAAGGATGATGTTAATGTGAAAGACTTACCCAAGGATACAATCGTAAGAAACTATGAGCATCAAAGTTACGAGTATCATATCCAACCCGAAGACATTATTTCAGTACGGTTTGAAAGTCTTACTCCACAGGAGTATGATATTTTCAATAGAAACATCATGGCTCAGCAAATGCAACAAAACCTTAATCCGGCAAATGCAATGCTGATTGGCGAATTGGTGGACCCCCAAGGTGAAATCATTTATCCGGTAATCGGCAAAGTGAAGGTGGCGGGTTTAACTGTGTATGAAATTCAAAACAAGTTTCAAGCCATCGCAGATCAATATCTGGAAGCCCCGGTGGTAAAAGTTCGACTCATTAACTTCAGGTTTACCATTTTAGGGGAAGCTAAGCGTGAAGGAACGGTAGTGCTGTCAAACAACCGGGTAAGTTATATCGAAGCCATTGGGTTGGCCGGAGGACTTACGGATTTTGCCGACAAAAAAAATCTTAAGTTGATTCGCCAGATTAATGGCAAAGCCGAGGTGCGGTATTTGAATTTATTGGATGAAAATTTCATAAACTCACCCGAATATTATGTCTATCAAAATGATATCCTGATTGTTCCTGCTCTTCGCCAACGACCTTATCAAACCTATTTTGGTAAGAATCTTTCGCTCGTGATTTCTTCCATTTCCCTGCTGTTAATCACTATTACACTTATTAATTCTACGACCAAATAAATATGGCTGATACTTTTTTTGATCAAGAGGAAAGACAGTCTGGACAAGGCTTTACACTAGATTTTAAACGTGTATTATCGCGCGCTCTCAGGTTTTGGTATCTAATTATACTATCAATAGGCCTGGCACTCGCTGTTGCCTCTTACAAAAATCGGTATACCCAGCGAACGTATTCAATATCTTCTTCAATCGTTATTCGCGAAGTGCAAGAGTCAAGTGGTGCTGAATTTATTTATAAAAACGTACTCATCGATCAATACCGAAACTATCTAAACGAACCTTATATCATTCGTTCCTATCCGCTAATTACACAAGTGGTTAAAAATCTAAACTTTCACGTATCATTTTATCGCGAGGGTTACTTCATGACTACTGAGGCATACGAATATATTCCGGTGCTGGCAGAATGGTGCAGCCCAAACGAGGTAAAAACCGGACAATTTATTTTTACATTAAAGGATGAAACCCATTATTCGCTGTCAAAATTTTCGGATAGCCCTACTGAGGGCGATAAGCAAATATTTGTATTGGGCGATTCGGTAAATTTTAGTGGCTACAGTCTATGTATTAAATCCATAAAAGATAGAGCTAAAAAATCTTTTATTGGGGTTCCTTTCTTATTAATGATTTCAAATCCTACTTCTGTAGCAGGATCTTACATAAGCAGGCTGCGCGTAGATTGGGCCGCGGAAGGTGCCGGCATTATTAACCTGAGCATCACAGGTACTAATCCAAATAAGGAAATAGATTTTCTGAACGAACTTATCAAAGAGTACAGCAATCGCGACTTGGATAAAAAAAATCAAACTGCTGAGCAAACCATTCAGTTTATTCGCAAGCAGCTAATCGACATTAAAGATTCGTTAAAGGTAGTAGAGTATCAACTCGAACGTTTTGGCAACAGCAGCCGACTAAAAGATATGAGTGCTGATGCGCAACGTCTTTTTGTAAAGACAGAGGCGTTCGAAATTCAAAAGGCTGAGTTGTTAATCAGGCAAAATTATTACCATTACATAACCGAATACCTTTCAAAAGGTGCCGGCAATCTGGATCAGGTTATTTTGCCCTCCTCAATGGGTATTACCGACCCGGTTCTTTCATCGTTGCTAGTTAAGATGATTGATTTGCAATTGGAAATAAAAATGTATGTAGACCCCGAGCGAAGAAAGAATCCGGTTGTGGAAGCAAAACTTGAGCGCATCAATGAAATTAAGAATAATGTGGAGGAGGCCGTGAAAACAATGCGATCTACCGATAAAATAAAAATGGATTTTTTAACTAAGCAGCTGAGAGATTCCGAAATACAACTGAATAGATTGCCGGCATCGGAGCGTCAGTTGATTGCCGTGCAGCGAAACTATTCCCTGCTGGAAAATCTATATGTCTTTCTTATGCAAAAATTTTCTGAGGCTGGTATTTCCAAAGCCTCCAACACATCAGATATCACCTTGGTAAACCCACCCATGCGCGGTGCAGCCATTTCGCCAAAACCTACTCAAAACTTTACCGTAGCGTTAATTTTGGGGTTGGCTATCCCTTTGATCGCATTTATTTTGTTTGAGATCATGAATAACAAGGTACAATCGAAAGAAGATATCGATAAAATGACTTCAATACCTTTTATTGGGGGCGTTGGGCACAACGCGCTTGCAACAAATCTTATTGTAATGGAGAAACCTAAATCGGGCGTAGCCGAATCATTTCGAGCCTTGCGGTCGAACCTGAATTACTTTACTTCAAACAAAGAGAAGCAAATATTCATGGTGAGCAGTTCCATCAGTGGCGAGGGAAAAACATTCACCACCATTAATCTAGCAACTGTATTTGCGCTATCCGGTAAGCGAACGCTGATAGTCGGGGCCGATATGCGAAGGCCTAAAATTTATGAAGACTTTCAGCGATCTAATCAGGTTGGCTTAAGTACTTACCTCTCAGGGTTATCGGAATTAAAGGATGTAATTCAGGACACTGAAATTGAAAATTTATTTTTGATTAGTGGTGGTCCTGTACCTCCTAATCCATCGGAACTGTTGCTTACTGACCGGTTTGATAAATTTATTACAGGCGCACTTGATCAGTTTGACTACGTGATCATTGATACACCACCACTCGCCTTAGTTACCGATGCGTTCGTAATTTCAAAATTTGTCGATCATACTGTTTTTGTGTTACGACAAAATTATTCACCAAAGGAATTTGTTCGAAGTATCGATGAGTATCATAGGTCGGGTAAATTAAAAAGCATTAGTATTTTGCTAAATGATATTTATAAGTCGGGTCTTGGTTATGGCTATGGTCAGGCCTATGCCTACCATTATGGGTATGGTTACGGGTATGGAAAGAAAAATAATGGTCAGGGCTATTATTCTGATTAACCATGTCGCTTGGAGAAAAGGTATTCAGTAGCGCCTTTCTTTTGCTAATAAGGAAGATTTGGGGTAATGTTATCAACCTGGCGGTGATGGCTTTTTTAGCCCGTATCCTCAGTAAAGAAGACTTTGGCCTTTTAGCAATAAGTTCCGTCTTCTTAAGCATTATTAATACTCTCGCCACCTCGGGAATTGCAGAGTATGTTGTGTATTATGATGGAGAAGATAAATCGGAAAAACTAAATGCTGCTTTTTGGCTAAACTTATTTTTGACGATTGCAGTAGTAGTGGTAGTTGTTACCACCGGACCCTGGTGGGCTGATTTTTATGATAATAAAAAAGTCTACAGCCTACTGCTACTTTTGTGCGTTTCCTTCTTTTTCGAAATGGGTTCAACCATTCCGAAAGCAATATTGCGAAAGGAGTTGGAATACAAATCACTAGTATATTATAGCACAGTGTCTATGACCATTATTTCAATTGGTAAGATGTTAGCAGCCTGGGCAGGATTTGGTGTGTATAGTTTAGTGATACCTCAGGCCCTGGTTTCTCCTTTTCTGATGATGGCATTTTTCATAAAGACAAACTGGAAACCCCTTGCAACAATTGGCCAGGCTCATTACAAAGCTATTATTGACTACAGCAAGCACATCATTGGAGGAAGAGTGCTGACCAAGTTAGTAAATGAAGGAGATAATTTGATTGTGGGAAAATTTATTGGCATGGAGGGCTTGGGTATTTATGCGTTAGCATTTCAATTAGCCAACCTTGTTACGTCAAATGTTGTGGTGTTAGTCAATGATATTTTTCTTCCATTGTTTAGCAAGGTGAAAGGAGATATAGAACGCTTACGGCTGCTCTATTGCAGAATGATTCAATTTTTAAGTTTCATTTCATTCCCCTTGATTACTGCCTTAGCAATAGGAGCTGAGCCCATTGTTTATTTTATCTACGGACCGAAATGGCTTGATGCTGTAGTACCTTTTCAGATTTTGTGTGCATTCGCATTAGGCAGGTCGCTAAGCAGTCCTTCGAGTTCGCTGTTTGGTGCTCTGGGAAGACCCGATATAGGTTTCAACTTTACCTTATATTTTACCCCTGTTTTCTTAGCATCCATATTTCTAGGTAGCCAGTTTGGACTAGTGGGGGTGGCATTGGCAACAACGGTAGTAAGGGTAGGAGGTTCTATAATTTCCTTGTATTTATCCTTACGCCTGATACAATTGCGGTTGGCGGATTTATACCGACTTGTCAAAAGTAATTTATTCAGTGCATTAATAATAATAACACTATTTTCTTGGTCGTTTTTTGTCTCATTTGAAGAAGAAAAATGGATTTTATTAATTGTTATTCCGTTCGTTCTTTACATTCACATTCTATTGCAACGTCTTTTCTTTTATTCTGATTTGGTTTCGTTTTTTCAGGAACTAAAGATATACGTAAAAATGGGACACGTTTTGCTTAATAAAATCTTCTTTTTAAAAGATCAATCTGCATCATGATGGAACTTACATCAAAAAAATATTGGCAGGATTATTATCATCAGGCAGCTGAAGATAAACAAACCATCATCAAAGTTTGTGGGGCTTATGATTATTTTTGGGATTTGCTATTAAAAAGCTGCGCGCAACCGCCACGGTCCATTTTGGAGATCGGGGCATTTCCGGGTCGCTACTTGGCGTATCTTTCTTCGCGCTATCAAATTCAGGCAACCGGAATTGACTTTAATCCGGATGAAAAAAAATTCAGCCGGTCTATGCAGGCCATGGGTGCTGAAAATTACAACTACATCTGCACTGACTTCTTAGAACATACACCAACGCCTCAATACGATCTTGTTTTTTCAAATGGATTTATTGAACACTTTACTAATTATGTTCAAGTCTTAGATAAGCATGCTGCTTACCTTGCGCCCGGAGGAGCAATGATGGTAATGATTCCCAATAAAAAATATTTGCGCAAGGTTTATGGATACTTGCTGGATTACAAAAATCTCAAGGCTCATAATCTGGAATGCATGCGTTTGGATCTATTTGGAGATTTTGCAAAGCGCAACAATTTGAAGATTAAGTATCTGTCTTATTATGGCGGTTTTGGATTCAAGGTTCACCAACCACTATCCTTTTTACAGCGCCTTATCTATCATCCCATTCGTTTTTTGTCGATCAAACTCGATAATATGTTAACAAGAAATCCTTCGAAATGGTATAGTGGCACTATCGTAGCCGTGTTCTCCAAAACCCTTTAAAGAACAGTCAATTAAGATGACCAGAATATTAATCATCGGCATTGGTAATCCTGTTCCTTCTTTTATTCATAGAAGGCTGAATGCATTGATTGGCGCAGGCATAAAGGTAACCGCAGTAGCCGAGCATGATCAACGATTTGAGTTAAAAGGAGCATCGATTATCCCGTTAGGTGGCCAACAAAATTTATTAAGCAAACTTCGGTCAATTATTTATGTGCTAGCCAACCCAGCAATTTTTTTTCGTATGCTTTCTGCCCGAACAGAACTGTCGTTCGCACAGCGCCTGCGCTGGGCTGTTAAGTATTTTCCGCTTGCCCGAATAGCTAATCCTGATGTCATTCATATTCAATGGCTATCGGCTGTGCCTGAGTTTCAATGGCTCCGTAGTTTTTTTACCTGTCCCATTATGGCCAGTGCAAGGGGTAGCCAGGTTACAGTATATCCTATTACTCGTCTTGGTTATAAAGCAATCATCGAAAAGGCTATTCAGTCTGTGGATTATATTCATTGTGTTTCGCACGACATCGCCATGGTTTGCAGGAAACTAGGCGCGGCAGATGAAAAATTGGTGGTAAACTACAATGGTATAGACTTGCAACATTTTTATCCACTAACAGCGCAAAAAATACATACGCACTTTACGATAATTTCGGTGGGTGCCTTGATGTGGCGCAAGGGATATTTGTACCAGCTTCAACTGTTGGAGCGCCTGCGCGATGCGGGACGCGATGTTCATTTACTTTGGATAGGCGATGGCCCAGACCGTGAAGCTTTGCAATACCAGGCAGCCAAGTTGGGCGTGGCCAACCGCATTACCTTTGTTGGGAAGGTGAAGTCAGATGAATTGCCTGCATGGCTTGCGAAAGCGGATGTGTTTGTGTCCACCAGTTTTGCAGAAGGACTTGCCAACAGTGTTGTGGAGGCAGCTGCATGTGGCCTGCCTGTTGTAACATTTGCTTGCGAAGGCATGGAAGAAGTTTTGAAACCCGGTGTAAATGGATTTATTTTGCCGTTTGGCGATGTGGTGGGGCTAGCAGACAGAATGCAATACCTGATGGACCATCCGGAGGAACGAAACAAAATGGCCGTTGCGGCTCGGCACACTATAGAGAATAAATTTGATGAGCACCAGTGGGTGTTAAGCATGGTAAAAACATACGAATCACTTGAAAGAAAATAAGACATCACGCATTCTGATTGCAGGACATGAAATTGGTGGGCAGATGCAATTATTGGCAGAAACTTTTCGGAAGCGCTGGCTTCAGGCTTCTTCAGCAGCATTTAACAATGATTTTCGCGGCTACCAAAATGATATCATGTTGGCGGGTAAGGGATTTAAAGGTAATCTCGATCGTTTCCTCTTTTTTATCTGGGCGTTAAAGCACTATCATGTTTTTCATTTCTTCTGGGGCGTAAGCCTTTGGAACTGGTGGCGCTTTCATTTGTTGGATTTACCAATTCTAAAGCTCTTCGGAAAAAAAATAGTAGTTCATTTTCGTGGGCTGGATGTTATTGATATAAAACACTTCGATTATTTGCGTGAAATGAACCGTGGCATAAAAATGGAGAAACCTCCCTTGAGTCGCCCGGATCAACAGAAGAAACTCAGGAAGTGGTTGCGCTATGCCGATGTTGTGCTGGTGTCGGAGCCTGATCTTTTTGAAGTTGTTCCTACAGCCACACTTTCCCCACAGGTTATTGATATGAATTACTGGTCATCTACTCGCAGACCTTTATCGGAGCAGGATGGAATCATTCGCATAGTTCATGCTCCTTCCAGCAGGCGTAAGAAAGGAACCGATTTTATCGAGCAGTCAATCCAAGAATTGAAAGCAAAGGGTTATCAAGTCGAATTGGTACTGGCGGAAAAATTGCCTCATCATAAAATCAAAGAACTTTATGAATCCAGTGACATTGGCATTGACCAGGTATTGTATGGCTGGCACGGGAAGGTGTCGGTGGAATTGATGGCGCTTCAAAAACCGGTTGTGTGTTATATAGAACCTGAATTAAAGAAGTATAGACCTGACCTGCCTATTGTAAGTGCAGGGCCTGCATCCTTAACATCCACACTTGAAGGATTAATCAACAATAAGGCTTTAAGAGAGGAGTTGGGAACAAAATCACAAGCCTATGTTAAACGTTACCATGACGTAGAGAAGGTTGTTAATGATCTCTTAGTCTTATATGGTTTTAAGGAGCCTTCTTTGGTTAAAGAGAAAATTGAGAACGCAGAGATGTGGTAGGGAAGTCACTAGTCCAAAACAGTAGTATCTGATTCAAAGTATGATAAAGAAAAATAATTAACATGAGTAATATCGCAAGCTTTTTTTATAAACACCTACCAAAAGACTTAATAAGGTATATTGGTTCCAGAACTTACTTAAGGACAATTAGAGATTTCCTTTTAAGAAAAAATGGAGTATCGAAGACTATTGTCGTTAAGGCCTTTTGGGAACCTGAAAGTCTTCATTTTTTATTCAAAACAGATATTAAGACTTCTATTCGAGCGCAAACGAGAGGAATTGAGAGCTCTCTCCTAAAACTTTCGCTAAAACTCCTGAATTACAAGAGTACACCGAACGATAAAATAATTTTTGACATAGGTTCAAGCTTCGGATACCTATCTATGGTTTGGGCTAAGACAGCAGCAAAGGAAGGTAGAGTCTTTGCATTTGAGGCAAGTCGTAATGTTTTTGAATGCCTTAGTTACAATGTAACTTCCAATGAAATGCAAAATAGGATCACTGCACTTAATCAACCAGTTTTCAATAAATCGGGCATGGTATTGATAAATGATGCTCCTTCCTCAAGTCATATTTCAATGGACGAAAATGGTAGCCTTCGTACTAATACCACTGAAGTCAACTCAGTTAGTATCGATGATTTTTGTTCAACTAACGAGATAGATAAGATTGATTTAATAAAGATTGATGTTGATGGTGTCGAATTTGAAATTTTGTCTGGAGCAACTAAATCACTGCAGAGCATTAGACCAATTATTGTAGTCGAGCCTAATGAGGATTTGAGAATTCCTGATTTAATGAGGAGTTTTGATTATGAATTGTATGATATGCATATGAATTTCTATTTGCCAGACGGTAAACTTCCAAACAATCTTATATGCATTCCTAAAAAGTAAACTAAGCCTATGAAAGTTACTTCTGATTTTGAGATACCTCCTTGTGCTTTAACAGGTAAAATAAATTATAAAGATTATCCATGGGGTGCTCATCATCTCAATCTTACTCAACCGATCCGGGTTGCAAAATGCAAAGAGACGGGCATGCTTTATTTATGCCCACGCCCCAGCAAAAAGAATCGCGAAACGATGTTGAAAGGAATTCTTCCGGAGGCATTGCGTGAATATGGGGAGCGCACTTATAATTATGCAGCGATTGATAAAATGCGCACGTTCGACTTTAAAGAAAGAGTGTCGATTTTTAATACGCTTTTTCCACAAGCCACTAAGTCAATTCTGGATGTAGGTACCTCCAGTGGAAATTTCATGGAGATTGCCATAAAGCACGGATGGCAGGCGAAAGGACTTGAGCCTTTTCCGGACGATGTAAAGGTATGCCAGGATAAAGGCCTAGATGTAATCTTAGGTCTTGCCGAATCATTGCCCTATGCTGACAATACATTTGATGTTGTTCACACTTCGCATGTGTTTGAACATTTGGAAGATCCTTTGTTGGCAGCGCGTGAAGCGTATCGGGTACTTAAGCCTGGCGGGCTTCTTTTCATTGAAGTACCAAACCAGTTAGATAATTTTGGTTTTCATCGCGATATGTTTTTGCGAAACGTTCAGCAACGCAAAAGAGATATCGCATCCATACATCACTTGTGGTTTTTTGGCAAAACGACCCTTCGCCAACTATATCAGCGGGCTGCGTTCACTAACATCAGAGTGGTAAACAAACATCACAAGACTTTTAGTGGATGGCGGCTTCCTTTCTCTTTGCTGAGCAAAGCCCTGAGTAATCTATTTTACGGAACCTACACGATTCGTGGCTTTGGATTTAAACCAAAAAATAGGTGAACAATCGCGTTGCTTTTATTGTTGGCACACTGCAAACCGGTGGCATAGAGCGATCGGTTACGGACTGGTGTTTGCACCTTAAAGCAAACACGAATTGGCAACCTGTGGTGATTTGTTTACTAAAACGAAACGGTCCTTTTCTGCAGGTACTGGAATCAAACGGTATTGAAGTAATAGAATGTAAATTAAGTCAACGCGGATTTGTGTTGAAGTTCAAAGAACTTCTGATCAGGCTTAATCCGGAAGTAGTGCATTCTCAGGTTGCATTCTCTATGCCGTGGCAAGTACTTGGTATTCTATTATCGGGTTCAAGACGCATCATCTTTACACAACAGAATGAATATCAGAACTGGAATCCGCTCGGTGCGCGGCTGAGACTGAAGTTTTACTTTTTACTTTTCTTTCCATTCATTGATCACTATACCTGTGTTTCTGAAAGAGTAAGAGACAGCCTGTGCGCTTTATCCGGAAAAGCAAAACGTAATTTCTCAATCATTCCGAATAGCGTGAATACGGAGATGTTTTTTCCCGATGCTTCCGAACGCAAGCAGCAACGAGAGGAATTACAACTGAATGACGCGACATTTGTTGCCGGGGTAGTCGCACGATTCTCTCCTCAAAAAGGCCATGCATATCTTATTGACGCTATTCTTATTTTAAGAGAAAAACATATTGAAGGTAAGATAGTATTAGTGGGTGTTGGTGATTTGGAAAATGAAATCAGAGAATTGGTTAAGCAGCATTCCTTGCAGGATTATGTTACTTTCTATGGCCAAGCGCTTGAAGTTCATAAAGTTCTGCAGACATTGGATTGCTTTATTCTTCCATCATTATGGGAGGGTATGCCATTGTCTCTTTTAGAAGCAATGGCCTCCGGCATTCCGGTTATTGCTACCGATGTTGCCGGCACACGTGAGGTGATACAGCATACTGTAAATGGTCTTTTGATACCGTCAAAAAATCCGGAAGCTATTGCAAATGCGTTTATAAAAATGAAAGAAAATGTAACGATGCGCAATGAACTGGCGCAGCGCGCATTAAATTTTGTTCGTGAAAATTATTCAGTGGCTGCGAATATCAAGGCTTACATAAAATTGTATGAACACTAGAGCACTTAATACGGAGAAGGTATGGACGACTGAGTTTTTTTTCCTGTTCGTTCTGTCGCTATCGTATTTATATTGTCTCCCTTTACTGAGAACAGGGGTTGTATTAGGAATTACGGCCAGTGAAGTCAGACTTTACGATCTGGTTTTTGTCTTGATGTTTCTGTTTGTACTGGCTCCTAGGATGAGTAAGATTTTCAAGACATGGAGCAGCCTTTCCATGGCGCATAAATTTTTGTTGTATTGGATATTGCTGGGTGTCGTAGGGCTGGTTGTTACTCTGATCAATAGCGAAAATCGATTCATCATTGGCATTATACGATACTTCCGATTTTTTTCATTTTCCATCGTTTTTGTGTTGGGTTTTATGTTCATCCAAAACAGAAAACAATTGTTGATTCTTTTTGATGCCATGATCATTTGCATTGCCATTATTTCGGTTGTCGGATCACTTCAGGGTTTTAATATTATTCCCAATTTATGGCCTGATTACTATGCCGTGTATTCCGACTTTGAAGGTGGTTATCTAAGTACGGCCAGCCTTTCGCCTAATCATACACACTACAGTCTGATCATGGCCTTTGGGATCATTATGATCATCAGCCGATTCACCATTTCATTTCGCTTATCCCTGCTAAATATAATTTATGCTTTATCATTATTGACAATGTTGTATTCCATGATTGCTAGTCGTGGTCGTTCAGGTTGGTTAGTATTAGGAATTTACCTCGTGGTTAATCTTATTCTATCGCGGAATATAAAAGGATTTGTGTTTGGGTTACTAGTAATCGGTGGCATTGGTTTGATGTTGGATAGTAATATACAAGCAGGTGATAGCTCAGTGAAAGATATTTTATTATATAGATCGATTAATGCACATAAACAGTTAGGAAAAACAGCATTAGATGCACTGGATGATGACGAGAAAAACTGGATCGAACGTGTGGATGATAACCGCTGGGCCATATACCAGCAGTCCATTGCCAATCTTTTTAACAACCCGCAGTATTTGTTGATCGGTGCGGGCTTTCAGAATGCATCTAAGGGTATCGGTAAAGTGGCACTGGCGGCTCATAACGCTTATATTAATATTGTTGCCGAGCATGGCCTTATCGGTTTGTATATTTATCTGAGTTTCTTGTATTACTTGTATCGGTTTGGAGCACAAGCAAGAAATAGGGCGAATAACAAAGCGTCCCATACCATGGCGCTTAATTGGATATGCCTATTTGTCGGACTATTGGTAGTAAACTTCTTCGGTGAAGTGATTTATCCGGGCCGGGCACTTTTTACTTTTTTAGGTACTTTCTTTATAGTAGCTGTTTTATTCTTGCACCCTGCCTGGCGAACTTCTGTTCCTAAGGCTAAACAATCGAACTGATGAAGATACAATGGATTAAGAAAAATGAAGTACAGTCTGTGTCACAATTGCGCAAGGCTATTGAAACATGCAAAGATGGAATCATTGGGATAGGTGCGCCTGCCGTAATGAAAGAATTATCACCCGTTCAGTTACAGCTCTGGATTTCTGAAACGGACGTAGTACATGCAGGTTTGTGTTTTGGTTCTGGTGTGGCGTTCGAATCGGTTCAGCTCTGTACTTTCGATTGGCATTTCTTGAATCCTTTAATTGATCGACCAGCCGTTAGCTGGAAGGCAACTCGCGATTTTATTTTGTTTGACAAAAAACTTCTTAGCACAATAGGAACCATTGATGAAAAGTATGAAGATCCGGATGCTGCATTAATGGACTTCGTTTATAGAGCTTTATTAGCCGGTGCCAAAACCATCCATCAACCACTTCCTGCCACTCTGCTGAGTAGTACTATTCATGCTCTTCCTTTGTTAGATGAGATGCTGTTTGTTCGCAAACATTTTAATCGGAAGGCGCAGAGTTTTTATCGGTTATGTCAGCTCTTTTTGAGAGGCAAGTGGTTGATAATTCCCAATGTGGTTTTGGATCAAGCTGAGAATAATGTTGCAGAATCGTTCAAGCTTACGTCCACTAAAACAGAGGTATCTGTTGATTCTTATTCTGCACTTATTCCTACTATCGACCGTTATGCCTATATAACCAAAAGTATCGATTCTTTATTGGCACTTCCATTTCCTCCCAAAGAAATTGTAGTTGTTGATCAAACACCACTGCAGAGGCGTAAGCCTGAAATTTACGAACCCTACTTGCAACGAGGAATTTTAAAATTGATTTTCCTCGATCGTTCCGGGCAGAGTACGGCCCGTAACCTTGGTCTGAAAGCAATGACACAAGCTTGGGCGCTTTTGTTTGAAGACGATTCCGAAGCATGGAGTGGCATGGTAGAAGAGCATATTGATTTGTTAAAAAAATCGGGTTGTGATGTGAGTACGGGTGTGATTGTACCACCCGGTGCTGACGAAAGTTTTATACCCCTAAGGAACAGGCGTTATTTCCTGTCCGATATCTTTACCACAGGAAACGCATTCATGAAAGTTGAAACAGCTTTGTCCGTTGGAGGTCTTGATCCTGCCTTTGATCGTGGCCCTGGAGCTGATGATGATTTTGGCAAACGCCTTTACCGATCGGGAAAAATCATTGTGTATAATTTCAAGTCTATTGAAACGCACCATAAAGCGCCACAGGGAGGTATGCGAGTACACGGGATTTGGTGGCGGAATAAGAGCACGCTATTTGGACCTTTTCCTCCGGTCACACAAACTTTTGCTATCAAGAAATATTACAAAAGGGAATACTTAAAGTATTTGATTTTGAATATGGTATTGAAAGCCCGCAAAAAATATTCCCTCACAGCCTACATGATTTTCTTTTTATTGCTCCCCTATAAACTCTTTATTTCGATCAGGCAAGCCGATAAATTGAATAACTCTTTATGAGGATAATGATCATGGTAAGCGAATTTCCTCCTGGTCCTGGAGGTATTGGTGCGCATGCCTACAACATGGCTCTTCATTTTATTAATAAAGCGCATCAGGTTACTGTTTACACAGCAGATCGTCCCTCTTATCGCGCTTCAGGATTTGATCGCGATCAGCCAATGGACATTTATCGTTACCCTACTTACTCAAACAAACTCAAAAGATTTGTTCATTTGATTAAATTTCTTTCGAACCATAGAAATAATTTTGACTGGATTATTTTATCAGGGCAATCAAATCTGGTCTTATACACTTTGATTGTGCAAGTGATTCGTTCGCGCGTACTTTGTGTAATTCATGGACATGAGATTATTATGGCAAAAGGTGTGAGCAGATTTTTTGTTCGCAGAGCGTTAATGAATTCAGATCGTGTTGTGGCGGTTTCTGATTTTTCTAAAAAACTGCTTCATGACAATGGGATATTTCGTTCGGTTATAACCATACCCAATGGAGTGAATTTGAACAAAGGAGTGGAACCAAAAAGTCGCAATGAAAACAAACTGGTTCTGATTACGGTTGGATCCGTAACCAAAAGGAAAGGTCAGCATAATGTAGTGGCAGCTCTAACTGAGATTATCAAAAGATTTGGAAGCGTAGAATATCATATTGTTGGCATACCAAAAGAAAAGGAGGTGATAGAGTCGTTAGCACATGAACTAGGCGTTATGCGCAGTATCTTTTTGCATGGAGCAGCAAGTGATGAACAAAGGAATGCATATCTATCTCAATCCGATATATTCATGATGTTAAGTGAAAACCTGCCCGATGGAGATGTTGAAGGTTTTGGCATTGCTGTGCTGGAAGCGAATGGATTTGGTTTGCCAGCGATTGGTTCAAAAGGTACTGGAGTTGAGCAGGCAATCCATCAGGGTATAAGTGGCTATCTGGTGGACGCTCAGAATCCAGATCAAATTTGTAATTCAATTAGCTTAATACTGGATAAGTACGAAAAGTTCAGTCTGGAATCTATTGCGTGGGCCCACCAACACGATTGGAAAGTAATTGGTAAAAAGTACCTCGACATTTTAAATGAGGAACAGAAATGAGTTTTGTTGTGATCTCTCACACTGCGCATATTTGCAAAGATGGAAAATATTACGGCTGGGGGCCAACCATTGCCGAACTCAATTTTCTATCGACAAAGTTTGATGATGTTGTACACATTGCACCGGTAGTAGAAAACGATAATGTTGAAGTGCCTGCAAGTTTTTCTGAAGTGAATGCAACCATTCGGATGGTGCCTGTTCTTAACCGGGGCGGAACTTCGCTGACCGCAAAGTTCAGAGTGTTGTCGGACTCGTTTAACTATATCTCAATTATATTGAGAGAGCTAAAATCAAATTCTTACTTGATTCACGTTCGCTGCCCTGCTAATATTTCATTAATTGCATTGATGGTTCTATTCTTTTTTCCTAAGAAAAGAAAATGGATTAAATATGCCGGTGACTGGAAACCGCGAAATGATTTTTTTTCATATAAGCTCCAACGATTTATCATCCGATATTTTTTAAGAAATCATATTGCCACCATCAATGGTTATTATCCGGATGAGAAAGAATTCATTCATTATTTTCTCAACCCGTCCTTTACCTTGCAGGAAGTAAAGGAAGCTGCGCAACTTGCTGAAGGTAAAGAACTCCGTTCTGATTTTTTTCGAATCATTTTTGTCGGTTCACTTGAAAAGAACAAGGGAGCAGATGTTGCTATAAAAGCATTTCGAATGCTGACCCTTCATCACGCAGGTGAGATGGTTGTTATAGGTGATGGCTCAGAGGCTAGTAATTTGAGTAAATTAGCAGTTGATTTGGAATTAAAAGACACTGTTCGATTTGAAGGTTGGAAGAACCGCGAGGAAATTAAAGACTATTATGCGAAATCTCATTTCATCATCTTGCCAAGTCAGGGTGAAGGTTGGCCAAAGGTAATAAGTGAAGCAATGGCGTATGGCATAATACCTATTGTCTCAGATGTTTCAAGTGTTAGGTACACGCTTTCATTATTTAAAACAGGCTCTGTTGCCAATGGACAAAATCCAGAAAAGTATGAGGAAGCGATATTGGAGTATTTGAAGAACACGAATCGTTGGATGAAGGAGTCAAAAAATGCGGTTGAAGGATCTTATGATTTTGCTCTTGAAGTATGGTGGGATAAACTCAATCTTTTAATTAGAAAATAAGTTGGATAGGACTGAACACGTTAAAGCATTTTTTGAGGATACAGATCTGTATCTTAAGAATAATTATGGAATAGCATTTCGCAGAGATATTATTAACACCTATACAGGCGGTAAGAAATTTTCTAACATTCTTGATGTGGGCTGTGGTGATAGCTCGTTGTCTCACTTTCTTTTAAATGAAAGCAACGGACTTACATTGGTAGACATCTCACAAAATATGCTCACGAAGGCTGAGTTGAAGTTCCGGAGTGATGAAGTAAAAAGAGTAAAGTTTATTTGTGGTGAGATTGATGCACAGAATTTTCAGGATGAGAAATTTGATCTTATTCTGGCCGTGGGAATTTTAGCACACGTACCCTCTGTGAAAGGAATGATTGAAAAGCTATCATCTCTCCTGAATAAAGATGGCTTCTTGATTATTCAATTTACAGACCATTCTAATTTCCTTTCCCGATTTAATTCCACCATTCGAAAGATGAACGGCACTGGCCAGTATCAGGTTAATAAGACGAGGCATGAAGAAGTCATTAAACTTTTAGACGACAATCATTTTTCGATCCGACAAATGGATCGTTACTCCATATTGCTCCCGGGTTTTGGAAGGTTCGGTAGCAAGTTTCTCTACCGATATACTCACTTTACGCACCGCACTTTTTTGAGTGGTATGGGTACAGATGTTTTACTACTCGCTCAGAAAGTATGATTCTATACGTAGGCAATATTCTCTCTGTGAGTGGCGGCAGTATTGGGTTTATTGAAACCATGACACCAAAATTGGCAATTCGGTATAACATAAAGTCAGTTTCTTCAATCCAGTCAAAACCCATTCGTCTGTTGCACATGCTTTTTTCAGTATGCCGATATCGGAATACATGTGAAGTAGTTTTGGTTGACGCTTTCAGCACACAGGCATTTTGGTTTTCATATGCTGTCGGGAGGTTTTGTAGTTTTCTTAACATCCCCTTCATACCGATTGTGCGCGGTGGAGATTTTGTGAACCGGTTAGCCAGAAGTAAGAAGGAATGTGATTTCCTTTTCACGAAAAGCAACATCAATATCGTACCATCAAAATTCCTGGAATTTTATTTTAATAAAGCGGGTTACAAAGTGAAGTACATTCCCAATTTTATTGAACTTAAGAAGTATCCTTTCAAACTGCGCGAAAATATCAGTGGTAAGATTTTGTGGGTAAGGGCCTTTCATAAAATCTACAATCCTGTATTGGCCATTGATGTTGTTGATCACCTACGTAATCCGGATTCGCAGTTATGCATGGTAGGAGCCGATACCGATGGCACGAAGGAGCTTGTCGAGAAACGCATACAGGAGTTAAAGTTATCAAGCCAAGTGAGGCTGACGGGAAGATTGTTGAAGGAAGAATGGATTAGATTGTCTAAGGAGTATGATGTTTTTATAAATACAACAACAATAGACAATATGCCCGTTAGCGTTATCGAAGCCATGGCACTAGGGCTGCCCGTTGTATCGACAGATGTGGGAGGTATTCCGTATCTGATGGAGAATAAAAAGAATGGAATTTTGGTGCAGTCAAATAATGTTGAAGAAATGACAAAGGCCATTCAGGAATTGTTGAGTAATCCTGATTACACCAAATCATTAAGTTTGAATGCCAGAAGGATGGTAGAGGATTTTGATTGGGAGAAAGTGAGTTTGAAATGGTTTGAAGTGCTGGATGGTCTTGTAACACACCGAAGCTAAAGCATGGGTCTATACCAAAAATTATATTCACATTTCCCGGTAGCATTTCAAAATATGGCCGTATCGGCTTATGGATACACCTGGAAGAAAAGAAGATTTGGGGGTGAGTTCGATCAGGAGTTAAAAGGCTTTAAAGAGAGAGAGAGCTTGAGTCACCAGCAATGGAACGACAATATCACTTTGCAAGTAAGAAAGCTTTTGATTCATGCTTTTGAAACGGTTCCTTTTTATAATGAGTCTTTCAAAAGAGCAAATATTGGCGTTACCGAAATTCAGAAGTTTGAATTGTTCGATATTTCAAAACTTCCCTTTTTAGAAAAGAACGATTTGCGCGCGTTCGGAAAAACAACTTTGCTCTCGTCAACTTTAGAAAAAGGTGGTGAATTCTTCGCCAGCAGCGGAAGTACAGGCACACCCACGCAAATACTTTTCTCGCATGCCATGCACCAACGCTGGAGTGCTGGGTTTGAAGCGCGCATTCGTCATTGGGCCGGGGTCAATCGATTTACGCCACGGGGTATGATAGGCGGCAGGCGCGTAGTACCCGAGGGTGATGCAAAGCCTCCGTTTTATCGATACAATTTTTTTGAGAAGCAAACTTATTTTTCAGCCTATCATATTTCTGCTTCCAATGCCAGTGACTACCTAAAGGGTATTAAGAGGAATCAGGTTGAATATATGACCGGGTACGCGATGAGTAATTATTTTTTGGCAAGATTTTTTCAAGAGCAAAAGCTTGATGCCCCAAAACTAAAAGCGGTGATCACCTCAAGTGAAAAGCTAACGCCTGAAATGCGCAGCACATTTAGGAAAGTGTACGATTGTAAAACGTATGATAGTTGGAGTGGGCTTGAAGCGTGTGGTTTGGTTTCAGAGTGCGAGCATGGCTCGCTTCATATCAGTCCCGATCTTGGTATTTTAGAACTCCTTGATGAAAAAGGGCTGCCTGTAAAGCCAGGCGAAGTAGGCGAAGTTGTTTGCACCGGACTTATTAATTATGACCAGCCGTTGATTCGTTATCGTATTGGAGATAGGATGCGGCTTGGAAAAAATAGTTGTTCTTGTGGGCGTAGTATGCCAACGGTTGAAGAGATAGCAGGTAGGGTAGAGGATACTGTTATAGGCCAGGATGGTAGAGAGATGGTCCGGTTTCATGGCATTTTTATTGACTTGCCGAATCTTATTGAAGGACAAATTATACAGTACACCTTGTCATCATTTGAAATTAAAATTGTAACCAATGGCCACTGGGCTCAAGTTGAGTCAGAAACGATTAGAAAAAGAATGCGTAGCCAACTCGGAAATATTGAATTGCAAATCAATGAAGTGTCAGAAATACCTAGAAACCAAAATGGAAAATTTCAGGCAGTTATCTCCCATCTAAAAAGAGTAGAAAAGTAAAAAATTATGAGTCGCTTCATTATTCTTACTCAATACTACCCACCCGAAACCGGAGCTCCGCAAAACCGATTGCATAGCTTAGCAAAGTATATTAAGAAGGCGGGTCATGAAGTAACGGTGGTTACAGCATTGCCCAATTATCCAAAGAATGAAATTTTTGCAGGCTACAAAGGAAAATATTCAGTTCGTGAATTGATTGACGAAGTGCCGATTTATAGAACCTGGATATTTGTTAGTGCTTCGCGTGGTATTGCAGCTCGGCTGTTAAATTACTTTTCGTTTGTTATTACTTCATTTTTCAAGTTGCTTCAGCTTCCAAAAGCTGACTGGATTATATGCGAATCTCCACCATTATTTCTAGGAATTACATCCGTTCTGGTATCTAAAATTAAGCGGAGTAAATTAATTTTTAATGTGTCTGATTTGTGGCCCGAGTCGGCAGAGAAATTGAATATTATCAATAATCGATTTCTAATCCACTTAGCGTATGGGTTAGAATCCTGTATATATAAAAATTCTTTTTTAATCTCTGGGCAAACTCAAGGCATAGTTAGAAGTATAAAGGAGCGTTTTGCAAATAAGCAAGTAGTTTGGTTTCCGAATGGTGTAGATTTTGATTTTTTTGAAGGCGAGCATGAGGCTATCGATTGGCGCACAAAACTAGAAGTGCCAACGGAGAACCTAATAATTTTATATGCGGGCATTATTGGTCATGCTCAAGGGCTTGAGGTAATTGTTAAGGCAGCCGAAAAGCTTACATCATTTCCGGTGAGTTTTATTATTGTAGGAGATGGCCCAGAGAAAAACAAGTTGCTAAAAATGGTTGCGGATGAAAAGTTGCTCAATGTGCATTTTCTTCCAAGTCTTGAAAAAGCTAAAATGCCGTCTTTGATTAACTCATGCGATGCCTATGTGGTTCCGTTGCGAAAACTTGATCTGTTTAAAGGCGCTATTCCTTCTAAACTTTTTGAACCGCTGGCCATGGGCAAACCGATTCTATTGGGCGTTGATGGTGAAGCCAAAGAACTTTTTATGGAAGAGGGCAAAGCGGGATTGTTTTTTGAACCTGAAAATGCCAATGAATTGTCGGATAGAATTGTAATGCTTTTGAATGATCAATCAATGCGTTTGCAATTGGGTATGAACGGAAAAACATACGTAAAGAGTAACTTTGATCGCCAGCGCATTCACCAAAAATTCTTACATGTTTTAGATGTTACTTAATAAAACCATGCCTGATATTAAAACAGCAACGCCTCATGATTTGATAAAGATTGCGAAGTGCCACCAGAAAGCATTTCCAAAATCATTGTCGTCTGCCATGGGTGTTACCTACCTTACTAAAATGTTGGAATGGTACCTGGTGGATAGCAGGGCGTTTCTTTTCTATATTAATCAGAACGATGTTTGTATGGGCTACTATGGTGGGTTAAAATTTGACGGAACAGCGCGGGTGGGTTCTGCCAGCAGTATGATTCAGCATAGCTATAACATGGCTGTTAAAACATTCTTGATGAGACCTTGGCTCTTTTTTCATCCCGAATTTTTATGTAAGTATAAGTTGGCCTTTAGAAATGTTGTAAAACGCATTAAAGCAGCGATGGGAATTAAAGGCAAATCAAAGCCTTTGAACAATAATACGATTGAGGTGCACACCGGTTTAATTGTAATTGGGGTTGATCCTAAAGTTCAGGGAAAGGGTTATGGCTCTCAATTGCTTCAGGAGTTTGAACGGGTTTCTAAAAATTTGGGGTTTGATAAAATGATGTTAACCGTTAGAACCGATAACACGAATGCGATCAAATCTTATAAAAGAAACGGGTGGTCGATAGCTAAAGTTGAAGGGGCATCCACTTCCATGGAGAAAAGATTGCTTTAATTTTATTTCTTAAAATTGTCATATTTAACAATAAAATGGAATAAATCAGCTATCAAGATTTTAATTCTCATTTCGAACCCTTTCAGGTATTCTCTATTACCGATATCCTTAAATGGAATCCCGCCTTTGACAGTCGCAGATTGGTAGAATGGCAGGCAAAAAGGATATTATCAACAAATGGTACTGCTTTTCAACTTTATCGATCGATGAACCTGTCTTATTCCTGATTGCTAATCGGATCTGTTCCCCATCTTATATTTCCTTTGAATCGGCCTTATCCTACTGTGGTTTTATCCCTGAAGGAGTGCTAACAGTACATTCAGCAACCAGCCTGAAAACAAAAGCCTATTCAACACCGTTGGGTCATTTTAATTATCGGAATCTGAAGCCATCATTAATGTTTGGCATCCGCATGATTAAAGCCGGTAACCAAAACGTTCGTTTAGCAGAACCTGAGAAAGCCCTTCTGGATTACCTTTATTTAAATCCAACTTTTAGAACCGATGAGGATTTTGATGCACTACGTCTGAATCGACAGGTATGCAAAGAGAAGATCGATGTTCAAAAACTGAAAGAGGAAACAGGGTTGATGAAAAATCAGGCGTTAAGACGCAGGGTAACCGCATGGCTAAATTGGTTGAACTATGCTTAGCCTGAGCGAACTGATACAATACTCCTGAACCCTTACGGGTCAGTTCCTGGATTACCTAGGTGCTGATGAATGATTGTTTATTAAAAATTAAATCCCGGGCAATGGATTGCTTGGCAGTATCTAAATCCGTGAGTGCATAAACCAAAACATTGGTATCAAAGAATACCTTACCGTTCATTGGCCTCATCACGATTAAACTTGTAGTTCTGTGCATCCAATGGCGCTACAGCAAGCACCGTAAAAGAGACTTTCTTTTTGCCATTGGCTGATTCTTCTTTCTTTTCAGCGATGGAAAAATCAAAATACTTGGCAAGGGTTTTCAATACGTCCAATGTTCTTGAATCTTTATACTTTATGATGGCCTCTTTCATAACCAGTTATTTTCAGGTTCTGCAGTAGCAAAAATACTAAAAAATCGGGCGTTAGCTCCGATGATGGACTGACTCCCCAAACCCAAGAATTTATATTAAATTTGGGATTATGATACCGAGAATCATAAAGAATCAGGTAAATAATCATCTTTTTCAGGGTAAAGCCATCATTATAACCGCGCCCAGACAAGTAGGGAAAACTACATTACTGGAGTCAACACGCGCTGAGAGTGGTATCAAGGGGGTTTGGCTCAATTGCGATGAGCCGGATATCAGGGCTCAACTGGAAAATGTTACTTCCACCCAGCTAAAATCGTTACTCGGTGATGCGCAAATCGCGTTTATTGATGAGGCACAACGCGTTAAGAATATCGGGCTGACTCTTAAACTTATCGTAGATAATATAAAGGACATCTAGGTTATTGCAACGGGATCTTCTGCGCTAGAATTGGCAAACGAAATCAATGAGCCGCTTACAGGTCGTAAACGGGAATATCATTTGTATCCGCTATCCACCGCAGAGCTTGTACAGGCTTCTTCGAAGTTGGAGGAACAACGCTTATTGGATCAGCGACTTATTTATGGTTTTTATCCCGACATCATTAAACGCCCTGCTCAGGCGAAACCGTCATTGATGGAATTGTCAGACACCTATTTGTATAAAGACCTTCTTACCTTGCAGGAAATCCGTAAGCTGGTGCTCCTTGAAAAATTAGTTACCGCGTTAGCACTTCAGGTGGGGAGCGAGGTGGTGTATCATGAAGTGGCGCAAAACATTGGAGCCGACAGTAAAACCGCAGAGCGGTATGTTCAATTGCTCGAGAAATGTTTTATTATTTTTCAGGTTAGCGCGTACAGCAGGAATTTGCGTAATGAGATTAAAAAAGGAAAGAAAATTTATTTCTACGACAACGGAATCCGCAATGCGGTAATTAAAAACTTTAACCCCCTTTCCCTGCGCCAGGATACAGGTAGCCTTTGGGAAAATTTTATGATGAGTGAGCGAATGAAATCAAATCGGTACGCGAACCGATTTGTAAACAATTACTTCTGGCGTGCACATGCCCAGCAGGAAATTGACATGGTGGAGGAAACGAACGGTCAGATTTATGCTACAGAGTTTAAATGGAATCTCAGGACGAATGCAAAATTACCGAAGGCATTTGCCGAAGCTTATCCTAATGCCATTTTTAAGTGTGTTACACCAATGAATTATATAGATTTTTTGACCGGCTGATCAATAACTTTTACTGAATGAAAATCCCTTTCTCACCCCCATACATAGATGATGATGTAAAACTTGAAGTACTCGAAAGTGGGTGGATTACAACTTCTGTTTCTGGTAACTCCACAGCGATTCACAAAATGATAAAAGTTGCACTTATTGGTTGAACATAGCAATGACATAAATGAGCAATATTAAACTTTTCCAAACCAAGGAAATTCGTTCAACTTGGAACGAAAGCGACCAGCAATGGTACTTTGTTGTAAGTGATGTTGTACAGGTTCTTACTGATACCCCTAACCCTGCCGACTATTTAAAGAAAATGAGGAGGCGAGATGAGCAACTTTCACAAGGGTGGGGACAAATTGTCACCCCCCTTTATCAATGAGTTAAAAGGTAAAAAGAAGAAGTAGTTTTCGGACTACAACAAATGCGTATGCAATTGCAGGTATCATATAAGCTTTTCGTTTTTATCTTCATTTGGTATTTGTGAAGCTATTGTTGAACATTATATGGTAACTAAAATGAAAATCCCATTCTCACCACTGTGCCGGTTAAGGCTGAGGATTATGCTGAACTTAATATTTACTTCTTAAAATTGTGTTTTTTAACAAAAAAATGGAATAAAGTTGAACTATCAAATCCGCCAAGTAAATTTCAATGATTGATTAAAATGAAAATCCCATTCTCACCTCCCTACATTGATGATGATGTAAAACGCGAAGTACTCGAAGCGCTTGATAGCGGTTGGATTACCTCCGGACCCAAAGTATTGGCCTTGGAAAAATTAGTAGCCCAACAAATAGGGATTGATCACGTGGCGTGTTGCAACTCGGCTACTTCGGGTTTGATGTTGTTGTTGCATTGGTATGGCGTTACTCGGGGTGATGAAGTTATTATTCCTGCTTATACCTATTCAGCAACTGCGTTGGTCGTCATGCACCTGGGTGCTACTCCCGTGCTGGTTGATAGTGGTGCTGATTTTAACGTAGATATAAATAAAATCCGCGATAAAATTACTTCTAAGACCAAAGTGATCATGCCCGTTGATATTGCGGGTTGGCCTTGTGATTACACCGCGTTAGATGCTTTGGTGAATGAGCCTGAAATCCAGAAGCAATTTATTCCTAAAAATGAAACTCAAAAGAAACTGGGTCGCATCTTGATTTTAGCGGATGCAGCGCATTCAATAGGAGCAAGCTATCACAATAAGCCCATCGGCAATTGGGCCGACTTCACCGTATTCTCTTTTCATGCAGTAAAAAATGTGACCACAGCCGAAGGCGGTGCCATGTGTGTTACTCTTCCCGAGCCTTTTAAAAATGAGGAAGTTTATAAAACATTAAAACTTTGGTCGTTAAACGGACAGACAAAAGATGCCTTGGCTAAAACCAATGGGGCAGGCTGGAAGTATGACATTGTGTATCCGGGTTTTAAAATGAACATGCCCGATTTAGGGGCTGCAATTGGATTAGCGCAGTTAAGAAAATATGAAACACATATTTTGCCCGAACGGAAAAGAGTGTTTGATCTGTATGTCCAGCATTTCTCAAAATATTCCTGGGTGCAACTTCCTCCACATAATTCAGAACATAAAAAATCATGTTATCACCTTTTCGCATTGCGTATAAAAAATATTACCGAACATCAACGCGATCAAATGATCGAACACATCACCGCCACCGGTGTCTCGGTCAATGTTCATTTTCAACCCTTGCCATTGTTGACAGTATTCAGAGAGCGTGGCTTTAAGATGGACGATTATCCCGTAGCATACGATTCCTATTCCCGCGAAATCTCGCTGCCTATTTATCCGGAGTTGGATTCAATCAAAATTGATTTTATTGTTAACGC
>Ga0163147_10002616_pt1 | contig 25164 bp, 27 predicted proteins | sample OliLakLV19MP6G1_FD_148597 | JGI IMG/M metagenome (GOLD analysis project Ga0163147, IMG submission 148597) | Freshwater microbial mat bacterial communities from Lake Vanda, McMurdo Dry Valleys, Antarctica- Oligotrophic Lake LV.19.MP6.G1 | ecosystem: Environmental > Aquatic > Freshwater > Lake >...
ACCGGTAAGAAGGGATTCGCATGCAGAGAGCAAGTTTAGCCGGTTGTGGTGGGGAAAACAGGCCGCCGTCACCCGGTGAAAGCCGTTTCAGCACGGGTTATCCGTGAGGGTAGGACGGGGTGGCGGTGGAGACGGTGTTGGAGGCGCCGGAACCGCTGTGGGCGTCGGCTCTGCAATCACCGCCGCGGGTTCAGACTCACCCGCTTTGTGAAACTTCCGGGGACGAGGAACCGGCGCGGCGTGCGGTTCGGACGGCTCGGTACCGGTAACCGGGACGGGCGCTCTCGCTTGGGTTGGCGCAATCGGCGGGCGCGTCAGCGATGGCGACGGCGCAGCAACCCGTTCATCACTTCCCGAAAACACACCATACGCAATCGCACCACCAAGCAACGCCGCAGCCGCGATCCAGGGCACGCGGCTTCGATGCACGGGCGCGCGATCCGCATTGATGGTTTCGTCAAAGGCGTCGGGACCGCGGCGTACCGACGAGGTGAGCGTGTTGGTTTCCTTGACCGAACGGCTTTCCGGAATATCGCCGCCTGCGATCGCCCGGCGTGCATCGGAAGCCTGTGCCTCGATTGCATTCAACTGCGGATACGCGAGGCGCAACAACTCGGTCGCAATTTCGCCCGGGGAGCAAAGCATCGACGAGATTGGCGATCTGCCGGCGCTTTTGCAGCCCAAACTATTGCGCGCCATCGATCGCAACGAGGTTCGCCCTCTCGGCAGCACGCAGGCCATCAAGGCCGACGTTCGGATCATCGCTGCTACCCGACGCGATCTGGATCGAGAGGTTCAGGAAGGCCGATTCCGCGACGACCTCTTTCATCGCCTTGCCGTCGGACGCATCGAGTATCGCGGCATCTCGCGTTCGGCGAACTCGCCGAGCTGTCGGATGGCCACGACGACAATGACTCGAACCTTGATGCGTGGGTAGAATCGCTGGCGGACTTGCCGCTGTCCGAGGCTCGGAAAAAGATGATAGCGGCGTTCGAGCGACGCTACGTCGCGCGTGTTCTGGAACGAAACAACGGTAACGTAACACAGGCCGCACAGAAGGCGGGCGTCGCGCGACGCTACATGCAGATCCTGAAGGCGCGCAGCCGTGCCACCGACTAGCGCCGACCGCGAAAGTCCCAGGTCGCACTGCCGAGGATCGACAACACGGCCGCCGTGTGTTGCTCGTCGCCGTCAGACATTGAAGCGATGCCCGCCCTCGCCAGCGCGCCAAAACGCCAGCGATCGGCATACCACCAGTCCTTGCCCACGCCGGCCATGACGAAACCACCGAAGGGATGCGGAACGGTCGCCCCCGGCTGACCCTGGGCATTGTTGAACTCAAGGCTCGCGCCGCCAAGCGCACCAAAGTAGTGCCATCCACCCACTCCCGACGGGTTGTAGTCGACCATGCCGCCAAACATCGAGAGAATGCCGACGTTGATGTCGTTCACATCAAGCTTGTTCCGATAGTCGATCTCGCTGCTGCGAATGTTCTCGGTGAACACCACCGCGGCAATCGCGATCTGCGGTGTAACACTTGCACCCAGCGCCAGTTCAAAGGCAATCGACGGTCCACCGAACTGACCCGATTCGTCGTCGGAATCGACCGCGGGCGTGGGGTTTTCGATGCTGTCGCTCGTGCCACCAAATCCAAGGGATGCGCGGGCAAAAAATCGAATACCGGGAAGCGGCCCGGGCCGCGAATCGACCGCAGCGGCTCCCGACGAATCAAACATCAGCGAGGCGTTGTTGCCAGCGGCAACATGGGCGACGCGCACGATCGGCTCACCGCCCGCTTCTCGTTTGATCCGAATCTCGTGTTCACCGGGTTCGACATACACTCGCAGCGGTGTCTTTTGTTCCGGGCCTCCCGATATCGATACCAGGGACGGCTCCGCTGTATCGATGTCGAAAACGCCAAGATTTTTTTCGAGCACGCCCATTTGCTGGCGGGCATCGGCCGAGTGATCCACGGGCAAACCGGGGGTCGCCAGCGCCTTGGTGTAGGCATTCGCCGCACGGGCATTTTGACCGGCCTCCTGCCAGGCCCTCGCCGCGTTGTAAACCGTTGCGGCACTGGGCAAAACCGCGTTGGCTTGCTCAAAGCGCTCCGCTGCGACTGCGAATTCGCCTGCCTTGAACGCCGCGGTTGCCTGGCGAAAGATCGCACGGGCATCTTCTTTGCGTTGCGCGTCCGGGGCGGAAGTCTCGACCACCGGTGTTGCCGGTTCGTCGCCCCGCGCAGCGTTTTCCAGCCCAAGAATACCGAGCACCATCAAGATGCGAACGGTCAGCGAATCAGTCCGGCGCTTGTGCACGCCGACATCATAATGTCATTTCTCGATTCGGTCATGCGTCTTCCGATTTCCCCTGTAACATTGGTTCACACGGACCTGCGATCCCTCAGATCGCACCCCACGACCTAACCACCCGATGAAACGCATCAAAGTTGCCGGCGCGGCCCTCAATCAAACGCCTCTCGATTGGCGCGGCAACCGCGATCACATCGTTGCCGCGATCGAGGCCGCACGGCGCGAATCGGTGACGCTGCTCTGCCTGCCAGAACTTTGCACCTCCGGCTATGGCTGTGAAGACGCCTTCTTCGGGATGGGTGTCACAGAAGCCTGCGAGCGCATGGTGGAAGAACTCGCAGCGCTAACCGTTGGCATGATTGTCAGCGTCGGCTTGCCTGTGTTCCACATGGGTGGCCTCTTCAATGCGGCCTGCGTGATGGTGGATGGCGCCGTTGTGGGCCTCACCGCAAAGCAGAAATTGGCTGGAGATGGCATTCACTACGAACCCCGCTGGTTCAAGCCCTGGCCACGGGGTGAACGGGCCACGCTGCGATTCGCCGGCAAAGATGTCCCGATAGGCGATCTCTACTTCAATCTGGGCGGCCTTCGCATTGGTTTCGAGATCTGCGAAGACGCCTGGGTCGCCGATCGCCGCGGAGCCGAATTCTCCGACCTTGGCATCGATGTGCTTTGCAATCCCAGCGCCAGCCACTTCGCCTTTGACAAGGCCAACGTACGGCGACGAATCGTGCAAGAAGGCTCGCGCGCCTTTGCCGCAACCTATATCTACTCGAATCTTCTCGGCAACGAAGCAGGCCGCATTTTGTATGACGGCGGCGTACTCATTGCGCACGCGGGTGAGTTGGTCGCGCAGGGTCCACGCCTGACCTTTCGAGAGATGGAATTGCAAACCGCCGTGGTGGACATCGACGTGGCCCGTCGCCAGAAGGCCCAAAGCGCGAGCTATCAGCCTCGGGTCAGCGACGATCCTGCGCGTTGTGTTTCGGTTCCCTTTTCCCCCACGGCATCCGCTGAAACATTGCCACTGTCTCCGACCTGTGCACCCGAGGGTGCATGGGAAACGGGCGCGTGGGTCAAAGAAGAAGAATTCACGCGCGCCATCGCACTCGGATTGTTTGACTACCTCCGAAAGACGCGATCGCGCGGCTTTGTCATTTCGTTATCAGGCGGCGCGGATTCCTGCGCGGTGGCCACGCTCTGCCGCCTGGCCCTCGAATTCGCAGAGGCGGACCTCGGCAACGATATCCTTGCGCAACGCCTGGGGCTCTCGTCGACGGGCGACGTGGACGAGCTGGCCCACCGACTCATCACGTGTGTGTACCAGGCAACTGCCAACAGCGGCGACGTGACCTTGAACGCCGCGAGGGCCGTTGCCGAAAACCTCAACGCCGAGTTCCACGTGCTACAGATCGAAGATCTGGTTCGCGGCTACGTGGGCAAAATCGAAAGCGCGCTGGGTCGCCCTCTTTCCTGGGATCGCGACGACGTGGCGTTGCAAAACATACAGGCTCGCGTCCGATCGCCCGGCGTTTGGTTGATCGCCAATTTGCGCGGCGCACTCCTGCTATCGACCAGCAACCGCTCGGAGGCCGCCGTCGGCTACGCCACGATGGACGGAGACACCTCGGGTGGACTGGCACCCATCTCGGGGATCGACAAAGCCTTCTTGCGAACGTGGCTGCGCTGGATGGAAAAGCACGGACCGCAGGGCAAATCCATGCCGATCCTGTCGGTTGTGAACGCCCAACAACCCACGGCCGAACTTCGTCCCCCTTCGGCGGGCCAGACGGACGAGAGCGATCTGATGCCTTACCCCGTGCTCGATGCGATCGAGGGCGAGGCCATCCGCGAGAAACGCACCCCTATCGAGTGCTGGGGTCGAATTCAAAGCCGTTTTCCTGAGTACGACCGAAAAACACTGCGCGAGTGGGTGGTGCGGTTTTTCCGATTGTGGAGCATCAACCAGTGGAAACGCGAGCGCTACGCTCCCGCGTTTCACGTCGACGACAAGAACCTCGATCCCAAGACCTGGTGTCGCTTTCCCATCCTTTCGGGCGGTTTTGCGGCCGAACTTGAAGCGCTCGAAAAGTTGCCGGTGTAGCCGTGGCATCTGCACCCGGCCTGCGGCATAGTCCGACGCATGGTCGAAACGTCGGTCAATAGAAAGCCTGAACGCACTGCAGTGTTGCTGCTGAGCGGTGGCCTCGATTCCACCACAACCGCAGCCATGGCGCGCGCCGACGGCTATTCGATCTTTGCGTTGACCTTTCGATACGGGCAGCGTCACAGCCACGAAATCGATTGTGCAGTACGGATCGCCGCGGCAATGGGCGTGAAACGACACGAAATCATCGACATCGATCTCGGACGACTCGGTGGCTCGGCCTTGACCGGTGATATCCCGGTCCCGAAAAATCGCGCAAACGCCGAGATGGAATCCGGTATTCCACTCACGTACGTGCCCGCGCGGAACACGATTTTCCTCGCCTATGCACTCGGCTGGGCCGAGGTCCTGAATGCCAACGACATCTTTATTGGCGTCAATGCGGTTGACTACAGCGGCTATCCGGATTGCCGGCCCGAGTTCATTGCCGCATTTGAGACGATGGCGAACCTCGCCACCCGTGCCACGGTGCAAGGGCAACGGTTGACGATTCACACTCCGCTTTTACACCTCAGCAAACAGCAGATCATCGAGCGCGGCCTTGCCCTCGGGGTCGATTACGGTCTGACCAGCACGTGCTACGATCCCTCTGCCAACGGGATCGCCTGCGGCGCGTGCGACGCTTGCCAGCTCAGGCGCAAGGGTTTTCGCAACGCCGGACTTACAGATCCCGCCCCTTACGCATCGAACGAGGCGTAACCATGGCCTACGCCGTCAAAGAGATTTTCTATACCCTGCAGGGCGAAGGCGTGCACAGCGGTCGACCGGCAGTTTTTTTGCGCATGAGCGGATGCAATCTCTGGAACGGTCGGCAGGAAGATCGGGCGATCGGAAATGGCAGTTGCTCGACCTGGTGTGATACGGATTTCCTCGGCACCGACGGAACCGGCGGCGGCAAATTCCCCGACGCGTCCGCGCTTGCCTGTGCGGTGTCTGCCCACTGGCCAGGTGACGGCAAACGATTTGTGGTTTGCACGGGTGGTGAACCCCTGCTTCAACTCGATGCACCTCTGATAGAGGCGTTGCACGACCGTGGATTCGAGCTGGCGGTGGAAACCAACGGAACCCAGCCTGCCCCGCCGGGCATCGACTGGATCTGCATGAGCCCCAAGGCGGGTACCGAATTGAAACTCACGGCAGGCAACGAGCTCAAATTCGTTTTTCCCCAGCCGGGTCTCGAACCTGCGGCACTCGAAACGCTCGCCTTTGAACACTTCTTGCTGCAACCACTCGATGGCCCTGCACAACTCGAAAACACGCAGCTTGCGCTTGATTATTGCCTCAAACACCCGCTCTGGCGGCTCAGCCTACAAACGCACAAGCTGGTCGGGATCCGCTGAGGACTCGACCGTAACCGCATCGACGACACGGCGAATGGTCTTGGGGCCGCCCCACTGGCCACCGTTGGCAAACGCAGCGGACGAAAACGCGATCGTTCCCACGCTTAGCACCGCGAAGATCCACAGTCCGAGGCAACCGCGGCGGGCATTTCGTTTGGTGCAGGTTTGTGACGGCGTCATGGTTTGTTGGACCTTCATCGTTCGTTTCCCTCACTGCTGTGGTGCAAGGCCAGGCTGAGCTTCACGAGCTCACCGAGATCCTCCACGCCGCGCTCTTGTTCGAGAGACGCAATGACCTGGCGGATTGCCGCCGAAAATCGCTCATTGACTGCATGTTCCGTCACATGGCTCGGTCTTCGCGCGAAAAACCAGGGCATGCGCTCGCGCTCGGGGACTGGCATGTCTGTGCCACCAAGACGGGCTTCCTTCATGCGGGCCTCAAAGGCATCCGACGTGACTTCGCGCGCCTGCAGGAGTGCAACGTCGAACGCGATGGACAGCGCACGGCCAATGCCGTCCAGCCAGTCGTCTGAAGACTGACCTTTCTGTTGCAACACCGGCCGCTCGTTGTTCAGCTGGTATTGCGTCGGCAACCGGTCCCGTTCGATGCGCAGGACATACCCCTGGTTGACGAGCGTCACCACCACATCCGATACCGTGACACGGGGTCTACACCGCCGTGCCGCCGCCAAGTTTTGGCTTGACTCGAGCAGATGCTCAAGCTCGGCCATGGTGACGCGCCCTTCTTGATCAAGTATTCGTACCACGTCGCGTTCGAGCCGCGACTCGACCGATCCGGGCTGAGGTGGAGGCGGAAGGTTCCGGCGCAACGTCGTCACGTCGATCTTCATCGCTGCGGCCGCATCGGCCAGCGACTGTCCCTGTCGTTGTGCCTCGGTCTGCACTGCGACGGCCGCGGCGCCGAGGAGTAACATCTTCAAATCGTCCCAGCTCGCAACGTGCGGACGCGCGACGCGAATGACACTCTCGAACAATCCGAGAAGGACATCTCGATCTGGAGCAGGCCGCGCGGAAGGTTGCAACGACATCTAGATCCAAGAATACCGTACCTCGCCACGCAAAGGGTAGTCCGGGCAAAAACGCCCGATATTTCACGCCGAGAATCTCGAAAGTCGGTCTTCTGGGTAAGCGGACCTACGCCGATGTAGGACAAACAAAGCGTCGGCGACGCCGTATACCGTTTTTCCGGTCAAACGAACTGCGAAAGGAAGCGGTAGGCCTGTTGCAAGGCCCGCTTGCGATCGGCAAGGCTGCCCTCGTAAGCACGATCCTCTACTTCAACGCAAAGCGGTCCCCGATACCCGGCATCACCCAGGATGGACAGGTATCGTCCCCAGTCGATATCGCCAAGGCCCGGTAGCTTCGGACAGTGAAACTCAAGCGGCGTGGCCAGAATGCCAACGTCATCGAGCTTTTCACGATCCACCCGCACATCCTTGGCGTGCGCATGAAAGATGCGCGACGCAAACTCCCGCACCGGCTTTTCGTGATTCATCTGCTGCCACACCAGGTGTGACGGATCATAATTCAAGCCAAAATTCGGACTCGGGATCTCTGCAAACATCCGGCGCCAGATGGCAGGCGAAATCGCAAGGTTCTTGCCCCCGGGCCACTCATCCCGGGTGAAAAACATCGGGCAGTTCTCAATCGCGATCCGAACGTTCCGCTGTTCAGCAAGAGAAACCAACCCGGGCCAAACTTCCCGAAATCGAGCAAAGTTGTCGTCAACCGAGCGACCTGGATCCCGCCCAACAAAGGTGGTCACCGTCCCCACGCCCAGGCGTGACGCTGCGCCGATGACCCGTTCAAGATGCGCGATCGCGGTTTGCGCCTCGACCGGATCCGGCGCCAGCGGGTTTGGATAATAACCAAGCGCGCTGATCTCGACACCGGAACTGCGCACGAGCTCGGTGATACGAGTGCACGCCGCGTCGTCCAAGTTCTCGGCGTCGACATGGGTAACACCTGCATAGCGCCGCTCCGCCTTGCCAGACGGCCAGGACATCAGCTCGACGCATCGATATCCGGTTTCTGCCGCAAACGACATCACCTCGACGAGCGAACACTCGGGAAGAATTGCGCTGACAAATCCTAGTTTCATTGCAGTTCCCTACCTTTCAATCGACATTGACCCAGCATCCGTCGGTCTGACTTTTCAAAATGGCTTCACACAAACGAATTTCACGATGGCCATCCGCAAAGGTCGGCAACATGGGCACCGACTTCTTTTTTTGCGCGACACAATCGTAAAACGCGCGAAAACATTGTTTGAAGGTATCCGGATAACCCTCAACGTGTCCCCCTGGATACGATGCGTGGCGGCGGGCTTGCTCGCCCAACAAAGCGGGATCTTTGGTCAAGACCTCGTTCGATCGATCGCGGTATCCTTGCCACAGCGTATTGGGAGATTCGCTATTCCAGGCCAAGGTCGAACGGGCGCCCGATATCTCGAATTCGAGGTGATTTTTCCGGCCAGCGGTCAATTGCGAAACCCACAACGCGCCGCGTGCGCCGTTGTCAAAGCGCAGCATGATCGCCGCCTGATCTTCGGTGTCCACCTCCAGCATATCGGTTTTCGCATTTCCGTCGGAGCGGGAAAATGTTTCGACCTCGCCCATGGGCTTGCACCGCTGCAAGTGTACGGTGCTCAGGTCCGCACAAACCGCCGTCACACGCAAACCCGTGATCGCGCAAACCAGGTCAACCCAGTGTGTGCCGATGTCCGCGACCACCCGAAGCTTGCCGCCCACTTCTGCGCGAACCCGCCAGTTGTAGTCGGTCGGATACAACAACCAGTCCTGCACGTACCGTCCCACAAGTCCGTGCACCTTGCCGAGATCGCCATGCTGCACGCGACTCGCCGCTTCCAGACAAAGTGGATAGTAGCGAACGTTGTAGTTCACTGCCGACACCCGATCGGATGCCGCGGCCAGCTCAACCAGTGCCGCTGACTCGATGCTGTTCATCGCAAGCGGCTTCTCGCACAAGACGTGTTTGCCCGCCTGCAGGGCATCGCGTGCCATCGGAAAATGAAGGTGGTTGGGGGTCGTGATGTGCACGGTTTCAACGTCGACGTCGGCGAGCAGTTCCTCGTAACTGCGATAGGCTTTCGGCAGTTGCAAGACCCGAGCGGCCGATTCGGCTTTGCCAAAAGACGAACCTGAAATGCCGGTGACCTGAACCCCGATTCGAGCAAGGGCTTCGGCATGGGTGGTCCCCATGAATCCCGTTCCCGCGATGGCAGCCCGCATGCGTTTCCTTTCCTGTTGCCGGTGAATCAGAGCCGCAGGACAACCAGTGGCTAAGCCACATTGATATCACCCCGTCGTTTAGGCTGTCAATGCGGTTCCGAAATCAGTTAGGTTGTCGGCCATCCGGAGGCCACCCTGACTACTTCACCCAAAAGGTCCCGAATTTTCTCTCGCCGTACGATCCTTGGAACCGCTGTCGCCATGGGCGCCGCGCGTCAGGCACTGGGGCGTGATTTTGGACCCGGCGCTGCGCCCGTCCGCTATCCGGATCCGGACATCCTTTCGCTCGACAAGCGCTTCGACAAGATCAAGCTAGGCAACACGCCGATCCTGCGCGTCCACACCGGCGCGCTGTGGGCCGAAGGTCCGGCCTGGAGCGGCGCCGGTCAGTACGTGGTCTGGAGCGACATACCAAACGATCTGCAGTTGCGTTGGCTCAATGAGGACGGCCACGTCTCTGTGATGCGAAAGCCTTCGGGCTACAGCAACGGCAACACATTTGATCTCCAGGGCCGCCAAATTTCCGCAGAACACGGCAACCGTCGATTGACCCGTCACGAGCCCAATGGAACGACGACGGTGCTTGCAGACCGTTACGATGGCAAGCAACTGAACGCGCCCAACGACGTCGTGGTCCATCCCGATGGCAGCATCTGGTTTACCGATCCGGGCTACGGGGCGCTGATGGATTACGAAGGCAGCCGTGGACCGATGTTCTTGAAAGAAGCGGTCTACCGCATCGACACCTCCGGAAAGATCGAAAAGGTCACCGATGAAATGTGGAAGCCAAACGGATTGTGTTTCTCGCCGGATTACAAAACTTTGTACGTCGCCGACACCGGTGCAACCCATTTCCCGGAAGCCAAGAAACACATCAAGTCGTGGGATGTGGTCGACGGAAAACTAAAGAAGGGCCGTGTGTATGCAGACATGGCCTATCAGGGGAAGGCTGGTTTTCCAGATGGAATTCGTGCCGATATCCTTGGTAACATCTGGGTGGGTACAGGTTGGGTTGGTCCAGGCTACGATGGCGTTCACGTGTTCGCTGCGGATGGCAAACGCATCGGCCTTATCCGATTGCCCGAGACAGCCTCGAACCTCTGCTTCGGCGGCCCGAAGCGCAACCGCCTCTTCATCACGGCAAGCAGTTCACTCTACGCGGTTTATGTCGAAACCCGCGGCGCCCACCACTGTTAAAGGAGACTGCGCGTGGATACAGGTCTCAAACAGTATGTGATCGATATCCCGGACTTTCCGAAGCCTGGGATCCTCTTTCGCGACGTGAGTGTGCTGCTGCGCGATCATTTCGCCGACGCACTTTCCGAACTCGATGCCCTTTTCACCGAGGAGGAATGGTCAAAGGTCGACTACATCGCAGGCATCGAATCTCGCGGCTTCATCTTGGCGGCAGCACTCGCAGCGATGCGCGGCAAGGGGTTCGTTCCGATCCGAAAAAAGGGAAAGTTGCCGCCACCGGTCGTCGACATGGCCTATGACCTTGAGTACGGCTCAGGCGTACTCGAATTGCAGAAAGGCAAGGGCAACATTTTGCTCGTGGACGACGTGCTGGCAACCGGCGGAACGTTGCGTGCTTCGATTGAACTCAGCCGTGTGGCGGGTTTTGCGATCGTTGGCGTTGGTGTGCTCGTCGACTTGAAACTTGACGGCGATTTTGAATGGCGCGAACACACAGCCCGCGCTGTTATCGTTTACAACCAGGACACGCAACGGTAGTCGTCAGTAGTTGAAGATCACCTTGTGGCTCTGTGAGCCTTTCATGATCTCGCGCTCAAAGCTCCAAACCTTGTTCTGCGGTATCACGTAGAGACCGATGAGGCGGTTGCCCTCGGGTACCATCAAATTCTCAACCGGGCAAAGCAACCCCGTGTCGCGCCCATCAATAAAGACAGGATACTTTCCTTCGGTCGTACAGCTGACTTGCAGCGAAACCGTACCACCAAAATTGATATTGGCAGGGGGCAACGTTCGTTTCATTGTCAGTCCCTCGGATGTATCCGCGACCTGACGCAACATCTTGAAGCCCGGCTTGGTGATCACCAGTCTGTGGGTATCGGGGTTGGTCTGGAGAACGACAGGTGTCTTGCCCTTCTCGACGCCGTCAAGCCAAACCGTGGCCCCTTTGGGGGTCGTCTCGATGGTCAACTGCCCGCGTGCCGGCGACATGGATTCTTCTTGCGCCTTCTGACGCTTTTCATCCTCGGCTGTGGGCTTCGACGGATCTGGTGCTGCCTGAACCGTGCGCGGCGGCGCCACCGGTAGCGGCTCGCGGGTAGCGCGAGCATAAAATACGTATCCGATGCCCATGGAGATCGTCACGGCCGCGATCATGAACAGGGGCGAAGTCGACTTCTGTTTCTTTGGCCCGCCGACGCGCGCCGACCCGGCCCTTCGAGGCAACGGCAGGCCACCCGGCATGGTGCCGAGGTTGTCTCCAGTCATAAGCCTTTCGTTGTCATTGTCGTCGTCGGATTCGTACGACAAGATGCCAATCTTGTTGGGATCAATCGTCCCGGCGCCCCGGTCCTCCGGATCGTAGATCCCATCGCTTTCTCGACTGCCGCTGGCGTTCGGCATGTCAAGAACCCGCGGTCGATTCATGGTGGTCGACGGCAGATCGGGAACGTGCAAATCCATGGTTCGCGGACCGACATCCATGCCCGCCACAAGAATATTCGGGCGACCGGTCGCGGACGGCAAATCAAAGAAATCGTCGTCCACCGAATTGGCCGCGGGACCGCCGCCTCCAACATCATCAACCCACTGCGGCTCACTTCGTCCTACGGATGGCACTGCGGAACGCATCGAGGGTGCTGGCGGCGTCGCGAGCGGTTTCAACGGTTGCTCGGCCACGCTGGATTCAGCGCTCAACCTAATCGGCGGTGGTTTAATACCAAGTTTAGTTGACTGTATGGGACTTGGCAGAATCGAGGTCGAACCATCGTTGGCGTTGCCGATGAAGTCGGAACCCATGCCATCATCGACGGGTGCTCTCGGTCGGGGGAGCGCCTGCGGCACGGGGCGAGCGCCCGAGGCTGGTCCCTCCAGCAAATCAAGACCTGGCAGCGCGTCGAGATCGGGGAGTTCGGGCTCGGAATCTGCAACACGAACGGGTGCTCGCGCGGGTGTTCGCGCCGGAATTGCCGCAGGTGGCGGTGATTTCGCCACCGACGGCGTCTGGGGTTTGCCCGAAACAATGTTGCCGAGCTGAAGTCCGATGGATGGCGGCGGTGACAACGCAAGCGCAGCCGCAGCCGAAGTGCGTGGACGGTCGTCTGGATTCTTCGAGAGCAGATTCGTTATCGCGAGTTCCAACCAATCCGGTACGTTCGGAATGTTGGGAATCGGCTCTTCGAGTTGTTCGATGAGTTCCGCGCGTGTCTCGCCGATGATCGGCGCTTCACCCGACAAAAGGTAGTACAGAATGGCACCCAACGAATACAAATCCGAGGCTGGGGTCGGCTTGGCCTTGCTGAGCAATAGCTCCGGTGCAACGAACCAATATTTGTCCGCGGCAAACTCAGTCACGTTGCGCAAGGCCGCAGAAAATCCGATGTCGGTCAAGACGACCTTGCCCTCGGGCGTCACGAGCACGTTGCCCGGGCACAACCCACCATGTACTGCGCGATCTTTGCGTTCGTGAAGCGCGGTGAGGATGCGCGCTATCTGGCTGCCGATCGCGGAAACCAAGTTTGCATCCAACCCGCCGCCCGCCACCGCGTTGTCCCACAGTGACTCAAGATTGACACCGGGAACGTATTCCGTGATCACGAAGCTCGCGCCCGGATCACCCGAGACTTCGAGAACCCGTGCCACACCTGGAACTTTCAGCTCGCCATTGCGCAGGCCGAGGTTTACAAACAAAGAAGCGATGCGTGGATCCTTGCCGACCCGATCGCCACGCAGCAATTTCAGCGCAACAGGCTGATCGTCGTTGCCATGGCGGTGCGCACGGTAGGTTTCCGTCACGCCGCCCGGACCGAGCTGTTTTTCGACTTCGTAGTCGCCGAATCTGAGTGCCATACTGGTTGCGATTTGCCTGACTGGGTTCAAGGAAATTTCGGGATAACCCTCAACGAATTCGGGAGTTTTGCCGGGTGACTTGACCTTGGATCATAAGGTCGGCCGGTCTGGCCGTCCAAAAGCCCACTTTACACCCCGTGAAGCCACTGACGGACAACCTCGTACATCGCGATGCCGCTCGCGGTGGAGAGGTTTAGCGAACGCACAACCGCGGCGCCTCCATCCGCCGGCATCGGGATGGATACCGAGCGGTCGGCATATCGGGCGCAGATCTCGGGGGAAAGCCCCACGCTTTCGCGCCCAAAAACGAGCACTGTCGGTTTTGGGAAAGATACGTCCCAAAGGTCCCTTTGCCCCCCGGTGGTGAAGAAAAACGCCTCACCAAGCTGCGGAAGGGCTTCTTCAAAATGCGCGAAGTCCGGCCAAACGACGGGTTTGACGTGCGGCCAGTAATCGAGCCCCGCCCGTTTTACCTGCCTGTCGTCGAGCGAAAACCCAAGTGGCTTCACCAGGTGCAGCTGAGCGCCAAGCGCGAGGCAGGTTCGGCCCACGTTGCCGGTGTTCCAGTGAATTTCCGGTTCGACAAAAACAACGTGGAGGGCGCGATTCACGGCAGAACAGGATAACCTGTGGGACGCCGATGCAACGGCTTTCCCAACTCATCACCCGCAATTTTGGCATTTCTCGGCGTCAGGCGGAGGCCCTCATTGACGACGGCCTCATCCTTGATCGAGAGGGACGCCCGCTGGGCGATCGCAAAACCAAGATCGCCGACGACGTCTTGCCGCTTTCCGTACTGCTCGACGGCGAACCGACTCAACTACTCAATTCCCTCACCGTAATGCAACACAAACCGGTGGGCTGCGTTACCGCACTCATCGACAATCGCCATCCCACGGCGTTCGCGTTTCTCAAGGACGCACCGCTACTCGACGAACTTCGGCCTCTTGGCAGACTGGATCTGGATACGAGCGGATTGCTTTTGTGGACAACCGATGGCCAGTGGCTTCATCGCATGACCCACCCTCGATTCGGCGTGCCGAGAACTTACCAGGCATCACTTGCGCGACCTTTCGACGCGCCACCCGAGACGCTCACCCTGCGCGACGGTCACGAAGCCAGCATCGTGAGTACCCGCGTCATCACCGATCCGCATCCCGCGCTGGCGGTCCCTGCAGAGGCAGCCCTGTGCGCCGAAATCACCCTGACCGGCGGCGCATATCACGAAGTGCGCCGCATCTTCGCAGCGCTTGGTAGCCACGTCTTTTCGCTATGCCGCGTCCGCTACGGCGAATTCGAGTTGCCGACAGATTTGCCGGCCGGCGACTGGATACCCGTCACGGGCGCCCCAGCATCCCCAAGCAAGTTGCCGTAATACCCTGCCACGGCGTTCACGGGTCCAATCCGATGGGGTCGTGTAGCGATTCGATAGACGGCCATCCCGAAAAAGGACAACAAGCCAAGCGCGAAGGTTCCGATCAAAAACGCAAATACGCCGCGGCCGTTTCTGGTTTTGGTGGTGGTCAAGGGACCTTTTGTTCGAGACGGGCGCGTTCATCCGGGTGCTCGTCCAGAAAAGCCTTCCGACTCTCCTGGGTGATTTCAACGACGTAGCGCGCGGTGCCGGAAAGCTTCGCCTGACACGACAGACGTGAATTGCCCCGAACATCGAAGGCCTTGTCGAGAATGTCTTCCTCGCGCTCTTCGGTCGCAGGCAATGAGGAAAGACCCTCCTTGACGTAAACGTGGCACGTCGAGCAGGCGCAAACACCACCGCAGGCAGAGCCAACCATCGCCCCGCAACGACGCGCGGCCTCCAGGATCGACGTACCGGCGGGAACATCCACCTCTTGACCTTCGGGTTCAAATCGTATCACGGGCATGGTTAACCTGACAGTTTCTCTTCGATGTTGAGCAAGGCCTGACCCGCTATTCCCCGTGCAAGCGCCCGATTCATGCGGCGCTGAGCAAAGTCCTTCGATGTTCTATCAAGCGACTCGATTCCCTTGCGGATGCTATCGGTCGACTCACCTGCGGCGTTGTTTTCAAGACTGAGCATCGCCGCTGCAATCGTCGCCTCTTCACCGGGCAGGAGCAATTCTGGAGTCGATTTCATCGCAGATTTCGTTGCCGCCAGAATGCGCTCGGCTTCGATCCTCTGTTCGGCGAGCAATCGGACACGCACGTCGTCGGCACCATGCTCGTACGATTCGAGCAACATCCGTTCGACCTCTTCGTCGGTCAGACCATAACTGGGCTTGACCTGAATCGTCGCTTCCTTGCCGGTGTTTTGCTCCCGGGCTGAAACGTTGAGTATGCCGTCCGCATCAACCATGAATTTCACCTGAAGGCGAGCCATGCCCGCGGGTCCCGGCGGAATACCGGTCAACTTGAAGCGGGCCAGAGAGCGACCCTCAGCCACCATTTCCCGCTCGCCCTGGACCACGTGTAGGTCGAAACCCGTTTGATTGTCGGCATAGGTCGTGAATTCTTGTTTGGCACCACAGGGAATCGTGGTGTTGCGATGGATGAGTTTCTCCACCACGCCTCCCATCATCTCCAATCCGAGAGATAGGGGCACCACATCGAGCAGCACGACGTCATTTGGATTGTCACCGCCGGCAAGCAAATCGGCCTGAACGGCAGCGCCCAGTGCAACCACCTGCTCAGGATCGAGATCCGTCAACGGCTCGCGTTCGAATATCTGCGCCACGAAGCGACGCACAAGCGGCATTCGCGTCGCCCCGCCAACCAGAACCACACCATCGAGTGCCCCCATCTGAAGTTCCGCATCTCGGAGCACATTTCTCACCGGCTCGGTGCAGCGCTGCAAAACGGGCGCCACCACGGCTTCCATTTCGGCGCGCGTGAGCGTACCAGTCCAATTCACATCTCCGTGGGCGAAAGCCATCTCGATCGAATCAACCGAAGACAGGCCCTCCTTCACAACGCGCGCAGCATGCAAGATCTTCCGGGATAGCTCGGCGTCCTGTATGCCTTGCACCACGATTCCCATTACCAGCAAGAGGTGCTCGGCAATGGCTCGGTCAAAGTCGTCGCCGCCAAGCGCCGAATCGCCCCCCGTGGACTTGACCTCGAAAACGCCTGCTTCAAGCCGTAGAATCGAGACATCAAACGTACCACCTCCGAGATCAAAGACGGCAAACGTTCCATCGAGTTTTTTGTCGAGGCCGTAAGCGAGTGCAGCGGCCGTCGGCTCGTTGATGAGCCGCATGACGTCGAGTCCCGCCAGCCGGCCGGCATCTCGAGTGGCTTGCCGCTGAGCATCGTCGAAGTAAGCAGGCACTGTGATGACCACGCCTTCAAGCGGGCCACCCATCTCGTTTTCGGCGCGTCGACGCAGCTCCGACAATATCTCGGCCGACACTTCGATGGGGGTCACCACCCTGCCCGGCACCTGAAATCGGACCATGCCCTCCTGGCCGGGTTCGTTCAAGAATCGATACGGCGTCAGGGACTGTGTCGAGGCGGTATCTCGACTGCCTCTCCCCATGAAACGCTTGACCGAAAGAATCGTGTCACGCGGATGCGCAATCGCAAGACGGTCCTTGGCTTCGCCGCCAACAATCACCTGGCCCGTGCCTGCATAGTGTACAGCCGACGGCAAAAGGGCATTGCCTGATTCGTCCGACAAGCAGACCGGCTGTCCGGCCTCGACCACGGCAATCAAGGAGTTCGTCGTACCCAGATCAATGCCCGCTGCACGGATTTTGCACGCAGCTTTGACTTGCGATTCGCCAGGCTCGGAGATCTGGAAAAGTGCCTCAACCATGTTGCCCTTCGACATCTTCTAGCAGGCGTCGCCAGTACCGCACTGCCATCAAATTCTGTGCGATGGACTCAACGGGTGCGCCACTGTCCAGGTCGTCGGCGACGCGCGCCATCAGGGCGTCAACTCGACCATGGGCTTCGCGTGCAATGGACTCAACGACTGCCGAGTTCCCTGCTTCGTGGGCTTCCGCAACCGCTTCGTTCTTTTCCATCATCTCGAGCAACAGATCGTGTGCAACCCGGATGGGATCCCCTGCATCGGCACCCGCAACCCGCACCGCGCCGCCTTCACGCGTGACGTCAACCCCACGCAAGAGAAGCAAATTTTCTGCTCGGGCGACGGGATCCTTGATGATCCGCCAGGCATCGTTCAGCTCGACTGCCCGCTGCATCGCCAGCCGCTTGGTCCGGGCGTCGGCACGCACAAACCGATCGGGATGCGCCTGTCGAGCAAGCTGGCGATAGCGGGTTTCGAGCGCGTCCCGATCTACTGCGAAACGACGCTCGATCCCGAAGACGGCGAAGGGGTCGGGGCCGCTCGAAGGTGGCCCGGCCTCGTTCAAAACTGAACGCTCTCCCCGCACCCACACGACCCCTTGGAATTGGGATTCACCCAGGTGAAACCCCGTTGCATCAATGTCTTCTTGAAATCGAGGGTCGAGCCACGAAGAAACACCAGACTCTTCGGATCGATGAACACGCGCATGCCGCCCTCGACGGGAATCACCTGGTCCTGGGCTCGCGGCTCCGCGTCAGACCACTCGAACAGATAGGAAAAGCCCGTGCATCCACCACCACGAATGCCGACCCGCAAACCGGTCGGTTTGCGATCGCGCGCAGCCGCAGTCTTCACGATCGCATCGGCGGCAGCCGGAGACACCAATACCGACAGCTCATCCGTCGGTTGCGCCGCAGGGGTTTGTGGGTTCGCTTCCATGGTTTGCAAAACGTCCTCTCTGTCCTACTTTTGAATCGCGGCGATCTTTTCGCGTTTGCTGCGGTAGTCGGCAATGGCGCTTTTAATCGCGTCTTCTGCCAGGACCGAACAGTGAATCTTCACCGGTGGAAGGTTCAACTCCTCGACGAGCGCAGTATTCTGAATGGCCGAAGCCTGCTCGAGCGTCATCCCTTTGATCCACTCCGTCGCGAGCGACGATGATGCAATCGCGGATCCGCAACCAAAGGTCTTGAAACGTGCGTCTTCGATGATGCCAGCGTCACTGACGCGGATTTGCAGCTTCATCACGTCGCCACAGGCAGGCGCGCCGACGAGGCCCGTTCCCACATTGGGATCGTTCTTGTCCAAGCTGCCCACATTGCGAGGGTTTTCGTAGTGTTCAACGACTTTTTCTGAATATGCCATTTTTGTTGTTTCCTAGTGCGGAGCCCAGTGAATCGACTTGATATCGATTCCTTCCTTGACCATTTCGTAAAGCGGCGACATTTCGCGCAAGCGTTCCACTTTGCTGACGACGAGGTCGATCACGTAATCTACCTCGGCCTCGGTATTGAACCGGCCAATGCCGAATCGAATCGATGAGTGGGCCAGTTCTTCTTCTACACCCATGGCCCTCAAAACGTACGACGGTTCGAGCGAGGCCGACGTACATGCCGACCCGGACGATACCGCCACATCCTTGAGACCCATCAAGAGCGATTCGCCCTCGATATAGGCAAAGCTCATATTGAGATTTCCCGGCAAACGGTGCTCCATCGAACCATTGATGTAGGTGTCGGTCAGGCGGGCTTCGATGCCAAGACGCAGACGCTCGCGCAGCGCAAAGGTACGTTTCGCTTCCTCAGCCATCTCTTCTTGCGCGATGACACAGGCCTTTCCGAATCCAACGATCAGTGGAACATTCAAAGTTCCCGAGCGCATGCCGCGCTCGTGCCCCCCGCCGTCCACCATGGGTGTAAGACGAACGCGCGGCTTGCGACGCACATAAAGTGCCCCCACGCCCTTCGGACCGTACATCTTGTGGGCCGAAAGCGAAACGAGGTCTGCCTTGCACTCGTCCACGTTGAACGGGATCTTGCCAACGCCCTGAACGGCGTCGATGTGAAACATCGCACCCCGGGCTTTCACAATTTCGCCGATGGCTCTGCAATCGTTGATGACGCCTATCTCGTTGTTGGCCAACATGACCGACACAAGAATTGTCTTGTCGGTCATGGCCGCAGCCAGCGCCTGCGGATCCACACGTCCGTCTCTTTGAACGGTCAGGTAGGTGACCTCAAATCCCTCTTTTTCGAGACGTTTGCACGCATCCAACACGGCCTTGTGTTCGTTGTTGGCCGTGATGATGTGGTTGCCCCGATCGCGATAGAAGTGAGCAATGCCCTTGATGGCGAGATTGTCACTCTCGGTTGCACCCGAGGTCCATACAATCTCCTTGCCACTCGCACCGATGATGGCTGCAACTTCGTCGCGTGCTTTTTCGACCGCCTGTTCCGCAGCCCAACCAAAGGCGTGTGAACGACTTGCGGCGTTGCCGTAGTCCTCGGTGAAGTAGGGAATCATCGCCTCGACCACGCGGGGATCAACCCGGGTGGTGGCGTTGTTATCCATGTAGATTGGAATTTGAATGCTTGCGCTCATGCTGTTTGCCTTGTCGTCAAACCGTCGACCAGTGTGGGCGCGTGCCCTTCGTGGCCATTGATGTCGCAACAGTCACACGCGCTCGGCATATGGACCGGCGTGCAGGTGCGACAGCTGTCGAGATAGGAAAGACTGTCCTCAAGCTCGGACACAAGCGTGGTCAGTCGACTGATCGTCTGTCGCGCCTCGCGCAACTTTTCCGCAAAGATCTCGCGCACCGTGGACATCGCATCCGGGCCGGTCGCGCTCGCTTCGCAGACTTGCAAGAACGCCTTGATCTCGGGTAGCGAAAAACCCATGTCCTGCAACTTCTGAATCCACTCGACCCGAGCGGTGGCCCGCTGGGGGTAAAGCCGAAAGCCCCCCTTCGAGCGAAGCGGCTGCAGCAGGCCCAGCTCTTCGTAAAGGTGTATTGCGCGCACCGTTTTGCCGGTGCGGCGAGCCAGATCGCCTACTTTCAGGTAGGTCAGTGCTTCGACGGGTACATCCATGGAAACCAAACTCTTACGTATACGTAAGGGATATAGTATTCGCGAAGTCGAAGTCAAACGGAAATGCGACGAAGTTGACGGTGTGTTTTTGTAAAAACACACCATAATGATATGATATTATTGAATAATATTAAGAATCACCTGTCCGAATTCTGATCACGGACCTTGACTCAAACCTGAACCGGGCTTAAGCCTGCCGAATAGCCGTGCACGCCATGTCGACCGAGCCCGCATCCGCCGCCCGAAATCATGCAGCCGATCATCTGCCTGACCACGACCATGCGCACGAACACGGTGACGCTCACGACCACACGCATCATCACGCCCCGTCCAAGTCGGCGCACCTGCATCGCTTCGGGGCAGGCATAGGCATTGCCTGTGCGATCCATTGCCTCGCCATGCCGCTCATTGTCGGCGTGTTGCCAATTCTTGGACTTTCGTTCCTTGCCGAAGAATCCGCCGAGACCTGGATGGTGGGGATCGCAGTGTTGGTTTCGGTCGCAGGAGCACTATGGGGTTTCCATCGCCATCGCGCGCTTCGCATCGTGATGACCTTCGCGGGAGCCATTGGACTCATGCTGGTGGGCCGCTGGTTGGGTGAGTCGCATCCCCTGGGATTGCCGCTGACCATTGGCGGCTCGATCACAATCGCCATTGCGCACCTCTGGGGCGCGCGACTGTGCCGCTCCTGTCCAAACGAGTAGTGTCTAGGCTCTGGGCCGTCGGGTTCGTAACCGTGCCACGGCGTGTCCAACAACGAGAGTGGCCACGCCCGACAAAAACGCCACCAGGTTGTCCTTCACACTGAAGGCCACAATCCCAAGGTTGAGTACCACAAAAAGCATGGGCGTTACCGGGTAACCCCACGTTCGAAACACGTCGCTTCCGGTGGTGGTCTTTGACCTTCGTCGCAATCGCATCAGCCCCAAAACGCTCAACGACGAAAACAGAGACAGGACGAAGCCGACGTAGAGCAGAAGTGCCTCAAAAGTGGCCGTGAGCACCATCGCCACAGCGATCGCCGATTGCAAGAGCAACGCCCGCAGCGGAGCCTGCGTTCGCGCGCCGAGCTTCGCAAACGGAGCGAAAAAGGCGCCATCTCGGGCCATCGCAACAATCACCCGCGGACCCGTCATGGTCATCGCACCTATCGTCGACAACAAGAACAGCGCAATCGCGAGTGCAAATCCGCCACCGACACGCGGCCCAAACAATGCATGCGCTGCGAGACGTCCTGCATCGGGATGGCCAGCCAATGCTGACGGTGCAAGTGCGTAAATAAACACGAAGTTCAACGACAGGTAGATCGCAACGACCGCGGCTACGCCAAACAAGATCGCGCGCGGTAGATCTCGCGCAGGCTGCTTCGCCTCGCCACCAAGATACACCGCTGCATTCCAGCCGGTATAGGCGAACGACACGAAGACAAGCGAGGTCGCGAACGCGGACAAAGTCACCGCACCACCGGACGCGACCATCGAGAAATGCGCAACATCTCCCCTTCCCAACAAAAAGCCGGCGACGATGAACCCACCTATCAGAACCACCTTGAGACTGGTCAGTGCGACCTGGATCCGCGCGCCGACCACCACCGCGCCTCCGTGAACAACGGTCATGAGCACAATCGCAAGAATGGCGAGAAGCTCCGGTGGAACATCCGTTCCAACGATACCCTGAAGGTGCATGGCAAATGCCATGGCAGCCGCGCCAACTGGTGCCGAAAATCCAACCAACAACGACGTCCACCCCGACAAAAAGGCCCAGTTGGGACCAAACGTCTCACGAAGAAAGACGTATTCACCACCGGTCACCGGAAATCGCGTTCCCAGTTCGGCGTAACACAAGCCACCGCAGACCGCCAGGAGACCACCGACCGCCCAACAGGCAAGCACCGCGATCGGATGGCCGAGATCCGCCATCATGAAACCAGAGGTCGTGAAGATCCCGGTCCCGATCATGTTTGCGACGACGACAAAAAACAGAGTCCGCAATCCCAGCGTCCGATTGAATGTCGGAACGTCTTCAGTTCGCAACACCTCGGATCCCCCACGCGTTCTGAAGGGGGCGGACCGCATGGTGTCCCTACGCCCTGGTGATCCGCGAGAGCGCCCGATCGCGCGCCCGGGCGGTCACGTCGGTGACGGCAGCGAGGAAGTCATCGATGGCCGCGTCCGGGATCTCGCCCATGTTGGCAATCTGCACGTATCCATTGGCAAGCTCGCCCTTGGCGCGATAGACGACAAAGCCCATCGTTCGCAACTGCGAATACAGGAACTCGATGTCCAGGTCGTCGGGTATTCGCAGCGTGCAAACGCTGTGCGCTTCGTGGCCCGTGTTGGTAAAGGACTGAAAGCCTAGACCTGCCAGGGCCTGCCGAATGCGAAGATTCCGCCAGCGATAGACCGCGTTGCGAGCCGGAACGCCGCCCGATTCTTCCAGTTCATCAAGTGCAACGTCAAGCGCAATGGACGTGGAAACAGCGGGCGTAAATGGCGTTTGATTCAACTCGCGGTGGTACTTTCGATACCGTGCGAGGTTCAGGTAATATGAGCGCACCGGAATTTTTTCGAGCCGTGGCCAAACCCTCGGCGATACACAGGCGAAAGAAACACCCGCAATGGCGTGCAGGCATTTGTTGGCGGACGAGTAGCACAAATCGATATTGTCACGAACCACATCGAGATCTTCGGCACCGAGCGACGACACCGCATCCACGATGAACAGGACGTCATGTGCGCGACAGATCGCGCCCACCGCAGCAATCGGATTGAGCAAGCCCACCGACGTTTCGTGATGGGTCATGGCGACAGCGGCGATGTCAGGATCCGCCTGCAGCATTGTCTCAAGCTGAGCCACGTCGGGCAACTGTCCCCATGGCCGAAGATGAACGACGGGACTCATGCCATGAACGATCGCCATCTCGACCAAGCGTTCACCAAAAGCCCCGTTTTGAACCACAAGCAGCTTCTTGCCCGGGGGAACAGCAGCCAACACGCAGAGTTCCATCGCCGCTGTGCCGGAACCAGTCACCACCACAATCTCGTGTTCGGGATTTGCACGAAAAATGGGCTTCAACTTCGTTCGAAGGTTTTGAATAACCCCCTCGTATCCGACGTCTCGATGCGAGATATCGCGATGGACAAGCGCGGCCTTGACACGTGCGGAAGTCATGACGGGTCCCGGCGTGAAAAGCGTGAGTCCCGGCGTATCCTTGTCTGCGATGAGCCGTTCAACGAGCGCCATCGTCTCGGCCGCGGTGGAACGGGTCGGAGCCCGGGTGGTGGGCGAAACAAGTTCCGGGCCATGCACGCGCAATAACCAGTTGGCGTGAGCGCACATCTCCACCGAGTCCACGTCTTGCCACAATGCCCCTCCGACATCGTGGGCGAACACCTTGCCGAGTCCGGCGGCGTGGGCAAGGCCCTCCGTCAGCGAAGGGTCGGACAACACATCCAGGCTGGCGATGAGGCTTCCATCCGCAACGATGAGGCTGGTGCTGATGGCGTCGTACGTTTCAATCGATTTACTCAGTCGCAAGACGCGCCTATCGCCTGCGACTTCTACTTTCGTGGCATCGGCCAGATCAAATACGCGCGCGATTTCGCGATCGATCCCAATCGTGATTTGGCCCGGCCGAAGCGGCAACGCGGCCATCTCGGCCACAAGATGGGGGGCGGCGATCTGATCGGCCATCACGATCAAAACTGGCTCGTCGAATAGCGTTCGAGCACACTGAACGGAAAGGCCATTGGACTCTTTCCAACGCGTATTCTCGAAGAAAACCAGTTTCAGCGATGCCAGCCTAGGATCCTGGTTAACCGTACTGCGAATTGCCTCCGCAACCCGGGACGCCGCAAAGCCCACCGTAACCGCAACCTCACGAATGCCCCCTGACGCCAGTGACAGCAACGTGCGCTTAATAAGCGGCAACCCATCCACCTGTGCCAGGCAGTTGGGTTCGTTGACCGAGGCGATTGGTCTGCCGTGACCGGCAGCCAGAATGAGTGCTCGCCTGGTCGGGTTCTTTCCCGGATTCACCACGCTTAAAGTCAGCTCTTCTTCGTTGCGACGGACGTCGCGGCCGGAACCAGCGCCGACGGTTCGCCCTTGAACGTCAACCGGTAGACCGAGTTATCGGTTTCGACATAAAGCGTATCCCGACCCAACTCACCCAACACCCGTTTGACCGGCGTCGTTACCATGCGATGTCCATTGGGATCGCGAAAAATCACCATGCCGCGGCCCACGGAGGGGTAGCTGACCAGGTAGCCAGTGTAAGCCTTACCGATACCCGACGTTCCGTCGGTTGCTAGGTCACGAATCTTGCGGGCGGTAACGTTGACCAATTCAACGGCTCCTAAACTGAGTTTAGCACGAACTGCAGGCTGCTATATACTGGCGCAAATGGCGAGGCCCGCCCGCAGCCCGGTACTCGGGTTCAATCATAACGTCCGATACCACGGGCGGATTTATCACGTCCAGACCGAGGACTCGGGGATATCGCATTCCCGCATTTTCACGCACCTTTTCTTCGAAGGCATCATCATTGCCACGAAGCGTTATAACTACAATCCCGATGCGGTCGAAGATCAGGTCAAGGTCGAGATGCAGGAGATGCACAAGAACATCCTGAAGGAGTTGAAGCGCGGCCTCTTCGACGAACGCATCATTACGCACTTCACCGCCATGGGTCAGGATCCCTTCCTCGACCAGCCCATGGGCTTCGGCGGCGTGCCGGTCGAGCCAGAGAATTTGGCGGTTGGGGACGCGACTGTGGAAATGGCGACCATGCCGGCCATGGCGGAGTCTCCTCTCCCGACGATCCCAGCCGAGTCTTTTTCCGAGTTGCCTGCCCAGATGCCAGCGGGTGCCTTCCCCGCCTCGGATGCGTCCGAAACACTCGCTCAGGCATCCTACAATCCGTCCCCCGTTGCGAATACCCATTCGATGGTCTCCGCAGCGGATATAGACGAAGTCGTGGCGCTCGATCTGGATGCGCTTCCCCCTGTGGTCGACGAAGGAAGCGAAGTGTCGACCTCGCAATTCGTTACCGACGATGAAATGCCCACGTCAGCGCCCCGTCCCTTCGGAGCCGGCGTCTACGTCAAGCGCGGAGGGCCGTCGGATCGACCCTTTGAACGGCCTTCGAA
>Ga0163147_10002617_pt1 | contig 25139 bp, 24 predicted proteins | sample OliLakLV19MP6G1_FD_148597 | JGI IMG/M metagenome (GOLD analysis project Ga0163147, IMG submission 148597) | Freshwater microbial mat bacterial communities from Lake Vanda, McMurdo Dry Valleys, Antarctica- Oligotrophic Lake LV.19.MP6.G1 | ecosystem: Environmental > Aquatic > Freshwater > Lake >...
TATTTTTGAGACTCTGATTTCATAGGCATTAACGTATCAAAAGTATGCTTAATATCTTCTATTTTCAGAATATTTTCTTGCACTATCTTTTGTTCTTATTGGCAGAATTCGTTTTACAAATTACCAATTTTTCTTTTTTATTATGAATTTTGATTTGCTTAACATGAGAACACAACAACCAATATTCCCTGAAAAAGCATAGTCCCATCTAATATTCCATAGTGGTAGTAATCCAATTTCTTAGTTCTTTGGCTTGATATAAAATAGACAGTGGAAATGCTTGATATAATTAATGGAATTACAATATACAATAAACCGAAATAATGTATTATTGATAATACTGAGAATAATGTTAATGCAATATTTGAAATCCATAGTGCTTGTTTCTCGCTAAGTAACTGTGGTATGGTTTTCAAATTTGCAATCGTATCTACTTCTTTATCTCTTATATCAAATGGAATCGTGATGGCAAAAACAAATAAGAATCTTTCTATCAGCATAGACCAAAGATGAGACTCAGCAAAACTCTGTCCTGACTTAATTACTGGCAATAATATAGTTGTGCCAGACCAAACAATTGCTATTAAAAATATCTTCAAGTATGGAATTTCTCTAAATCTTACAACTTGTTTCTTGGTTAGATAGACGGGTACAGAATAGAAAATAGTCAGCAACGCAAATGGAGCCAAGGCAATAAGTACTTTTATATCCGCCATAAAGCAAACTATACCAAAACCAATTACCGAAAAAGCAACTAACAAGTAGAATCCCATTAAATTCTCTTGCACCCACTTATGTTTGGGTGAATTTAAAGCATCTTTGTTTTTAAGAATTGTTATTAGCCGATGTAGATTATATTCAAAAAGTGTTGCAAAGAAAATAATGAATAAATATGGGTGTAATGTGGGCTTCATACCTAACTGTATTTGTGTAGCTATTGTTAGCGAAACCCCAGCAAGTGAAATATAGATATTTGAATTAATTAAGAATTCAATGAGCTTTTTCATTTTATTCTATTGGTATTTAATTTTAAACTAATTCTGGCAAACTTCACATTATCTCACAATTATAAACTTACCCAAGTTAAACTCTTCACCATTTTTCTGGAGTCGAGCATAGTAAGTGCCAAAATAAAGTTTATCTGTTTGGATAGGCAGTTCTTTTTGGTCTTTGCTTAAGCTGTAAGTAAGTATTTCTTCTCCAGTTTGGGTAAATATTTTAACGAAAGAGTTAGATAGATCGAGCGATTCTTTGAATAATACCATTGCAGATGAATAGTCATTTGTTTGTAACAAAGATCCAAATTTATTGTCTTTAAAAACAACAGCTTGAATAGCAGAGTCTTGATATTTTAAATTTTCTAATTGTAATTGCATATTTATTATACTAAGTTAATCGCAAACTTAACATATTTCCGTGTCCTTAATTCACAAAATAATTTTGAATAAAAAGTTACTTGGAAAAAAGTTACCATTTCAAAAGTTGTATCTATGAGTACCCACATATATCATCACTCACTTATTATCACTTCCACTCTGCGGTTTTGCTGTTTTCCTTGGTCTGTTTTATTGCTGGCAAGTGGTTTTGATGAGCCAAGCCCTTTTGCCGAAAGTCTTTCCTTTTCTATACTTTTGTTATTTAGGTATTCCATAACTGAATTGGCTCTATCTCTCGATAAATCTAAATTATTTTTGCTATTTCCAGTGTTGTCGGTATGTCCCAACACTTGGATTTTCATTTTCTTATTTTCGCTCATCATTGCGAAAACTTTGTCAAGCTCGGCAAAGCTTTCTTCTCTTATTTTGTCGCTGCCAGTGTCAAAAAATAGATTATTCAATCGCAATGTTGCTCCTTGCTCAATTGGAGTAAGCAATAAATCTTTTTCTATTTCTCTATAAGCAGCAATTTTTGGCAAATCCATATTTTGGCTAATAGCATAAAATCCATTTTGTTTGGCTTCAAAGCCATATAACTTGCCAGCTGGAAGTATTATTTTATAACTCCCATCTTTAGGACTACTAAGTGCCGTACCTACTATTTTCTTTTTCTTCAAATCTTTATAGTCAATATCTGCTGCAAGCGGCTCTTTAGTTTTGCTATTAAGTACTTTGCCATATACCATTACGACTGGCTCTGGCTTCAATTCATTTGGTAATTTCACTCTCACTATGTCGCTTCCACCAAGTCCACCGTCGGTTGTAACCATATATGCATATTCGCCATCGGCTGGCAAATTAAAACCAAAATCTGCTTTTGTAGAGTTTATTTCCGAACCCAAATTTATTGGTTTACTCCAATTTTTCCAAGTGTCGTCCAATCTTTTGGTCATAAAAATATCTTGTCCACCAAATCCAGTGTGTCCATCGGAAGAAAAGTAGAGCGTAGCTCCATCAGCAGCAAGAAAAGGGAATTTCTCATCAGCAAAAGTATTAAGCACTTCACCAATATTAAATGGTTCAGCCCAAGTGTTACTATCTCTTAAAAATGTAACATATAAATCGCTTCCGCCGTGGTTCTCTTTGAAATTAGTAGAAACAATTAACACCTGTTTGTCGGCCGAAATGCACTGTTGCCAGCCCAAGGAGTTGCTATAAAAATTCTCAATATTCATTTTCTTAGGTAAAGACCAGCCGTTAAGTGTACGTTTGGTGATAGAAACTCCAAATCCCTCTATTTCACCTTTTGCATTGTAGCTATTTGCTAATAGCATCGAATTATTGTCAGGAGAAATAGACACTACCCAATTTCCACCAGTATTGTTTAATGGTCTGCCTATGTTTTTCCTATCAGTCCAATTGCCTAAACTATCTTTTTCCGAATAAAATATGTCGTTTCCATCTGTTTCGCCACCCATATTATATTTGCAATATTCCGTTGTGAAATAAATTGTATTGCCATCATAGCTCAGTACTGGCAAATCCTCACTACATTCAGAATTAATCTTATCTCCAAGATTTTCTTTTATTAACGGTTTCTTAGATTTATAGGCAATAGTGTTGGGAACACCTCTTTCTTGCTCCACTTTAATATAATCAAATTCATATTGTGTGTTGCCAGCCACAAACATACCCAATGAGCCACCAAAGAATTTCTGATTTGGCACAGCTGCCACTTCCAAATCGTTAATGAAATAGTGAGAAGAATCTCCAATTTGACTAATTTTCAAAGTGTTCCAGTCATCTTTGTTCATCTTCATAGCTTTGCCGTCGGGCGAAACTTCTTTAAATTGTCCTTTTTCCACTTTGTTATTTTTATAGCTCCCCAAAGCATTTATAGCAAATTGGTATGAATTATTAAATTCAAAAGAATTATAAACCAATCCGAAATAGTTCTGCAAATCACCTTTCAAATAGCGAAGTTTCATTTCTATAGTATAGTCTAGTTTTGGATTGATTCGCACCATATTCCAAAAGTATTGCATTGAGTTATTCTTCAATTGTATTTTATAAGTGCCACCACCTAACTCTGTTTTGAAGTTAGGAGTGTCTTGTCCCTTATACCAATCTTCTTTATCAAAATTTTCTTCGTAAACAATTTGTTTTGCATTTAAGCTGAAAGCAAAAAAAGTAATTAAGCAGAGTGAAAGCCAAGTTCGCATAGTATTAATTCGTAAGTAATTGATTTATTTATTCAAATTTAAGGGAAAATGCCGAATAAATCTCACTGAAATGTAAACTAATGCAAAGTAGCTACTCTCTCGTTTGGCTAAAGATTGATAAAAATCACTCTAATTACTAATAATTCAATATAATTCCTTAAATTTGTGACTATTTTAAATTCACTTTTCAAAAATTATGTTTGAAAATTACAAAGACAAATCACAAGAGCTAAAACTGCGTTCAGAACAGTTGCGGAGCTATCTTTGACATCGATGGAAAAAAAGAAGAGTTAGAAAACTTAGAAAAACTTTCCGAAGATGCCACTTTTTGGGACAATGCTAATGCAGCCCGCCAAACAATGCAGACAATTGCAAATCTGAAAGAATGGATAGACCTTTGGAACGAAGCCGATTTATCAATTGGCGATGTAGATGCTATTATTCTTTTAGCAGAAGAAGAAAAGGATGAAAGCTTAGAATCAGATATAGCACAAGAATACGATAAAACCGACAAAAAAATCAATGAGCTTGAAGTTCGCAATATGCTCTCGGGCAAAGACGACGATAGGACTGCTATCCTAACCATCAATGCTGGAGCTGGAGGTACAGAAGCTTGCGATTGGGCAAGTATGCTAATGCGAATGTACCACCGCTGGGGCGAACGCCATAACTATAAAGTCTATATGCTCGATGAACAAGAAGGCGATATGGCAGGTGTGAAATCTGTTACTTTGGAAATTCAAGGTAAGTTTGCCTATGGCTATTTGAAAGCAGAAAATGGCGTACATCGCCTTGTTAGAATTTCTCCTTTCGATTCCAATGCAAAAAGACATACTTCATTTGCCTCTGTTTTTGTTTTTCCTGAAGCTCCCGAAGATGTGGAAATAGAAATCAATCCAGCCGATGTGGAAATGGATACATTCCGTTCTGGTGGTGCTGGTGGGCAAAATGTAAATAAGGTCGAAACAGCTGTCCGACTTCGACATTTGCCCAGTGGTATAATTGTAGCTTGCCAAAAAGAACGCTCTCAATTGCTAAATAGAGAGTTGGCTATGAAAATGTTAAAATCTAAACTCTACAAAAAGAAACGTGAAGAAGAAGATGCTGCAAAAGCTGTAACCGAAGCAACCAAAAAGAAAATAGAATGGGGTAGCCAAATTCGCTCTTATGTCTTCCAACCATACACAATGGTAAACGACCACCGTTGCGAATTCAAACGTACTGATATTCAAGCAGTTATGGATGGCGATATTGATGATTTTATCAAAGCGTACTTGCTCGATGATGGAAATTAAACAATATCAAATATTGTTGCTTAAAAAATAAGTTACTTAAGCAAAGAAAAAACTTAAGATAGAATGCCAATTTATCTATCAAAGTTCTTTATTTTTGAAATTACTGAAAATTAAATAGCTGAAAAAGCATATATGAATTTAATATTTTTGGGCCCCCCAGGAGCTGGAAAGGGTACACAAGCACAGAGATTATGTTGGGATTTCGGAATGGCACAGATTTCTACTGGAGATTTGCTACGTTCCCACATTGCTAAAAAGACTGCTATTGGTATTGAAGCCGATAAGTACATTAACGAAGGTAACTTAGTCCCCGATGATTTAATTATCGGAATGATTAGAGAAGAATTAGCTTATGCTGAAAAAACTGGCTTTTTGCTTGATGGATTCCCTAGGACTGTTCCTCAAGCAATTGAGTTGGACAATATGATAACTAGCATGGGCATTAAGATTGATGCAGTATTGGTTCTTGAAGTACCAGGCGATGAACTTGTTGCTAGACTTACTGCTCGCAGAACTTGCCCTACTTGTGGCAAAAGCTATCATCTAATCTTCAATCCACCTGCAAAAGAAGGCAAGTGCGATATAGAAGGCTCTGATTTATTCCAAAGAAAAGACGACAACGAAGAAACAGTTACAAAAAGACAACAAATTTACGAAAACCAAACCAAGCCAATTATTAATTACTACAAAGGAAAGAATTTAGCCCATACTATCAATGGAGTTGGTAAAATGGATAAAATCTATTCTAGTATTAAGACTTTGCTTAACGAAGCTGTTAAAAATTAATTCTCAATCAAATTTATTACTTTTGAGCAATAGCAATTACATAGAGCTTGAATTAGTCAAATCGGAACAGTTGGCTTCCGATGATTGCAATTATAATTGCTCTTTTGCTTCCGATAGCTGCATCCATGATGGTAAATGCGGTAGCCAATGCGTTTGCTGTATTTATTGTAAAGGTATAAATTATATCAAACACGGTAAAACAAGCACTGGTAACACCAGATTCCGCTGCAAAGACTGTCAAAAAACTTGGATTGACAAAGCTTCTCAATACCACAAACCAGAAAAACACTTAATTGCAGAAGATTATTTGCGTGGCGAAAGTTTAAGAGCTTTAGTTAAAAAATACCAAAGTTCTCCGTTGCGATTAAATCAAAAAATTAGAACTTTCCTTTCCGCATTGCCACGATGGGAAAAATATTTAGATGAAGTTGTGCCAAATATCAGCTCAAAGTTAATTCTGCTTTCGGGCAAAAGCTTTGCTTGCAGTAGCGATTCGCTCAATGAAACAAACCAAATGTATGTTGCCTTCGCCATAGATGCAGTTTCATCAATGGTGGTTAGTTTTGAAATTGGATATGAAAGCGATTTGAATGTTTGGAATAGATTGCTAAAGCGATTGAAAAAACGCAACATCGCCCCAGAAAACTTTATGTCTATTGGCTCAAGCGAGATACTTTCGGCTGTTGAATCACAATATGAAGGGATTCCCCACAGACTTTCACTTCATAAAGTTGAAAGAGAAAAAGAAATTTCATGCACCCTGAAAAGTACTAATTTCAGCAAAGTACTTGTCAATGAAGCTGTCAGCAACTATAAATTATTAGACAATCAAACTCTTGGTAAATATTTGAATTCTGAATTCAAAATGGAGCTTTATCAATGTCTATCGAATAACTATAGCGATTTTGCAGAATGTGTAAACACAAATTGCAGCAGAAACTCTAAAAATAGAATAGATAATTTAGTTGACGATTTCAAAAAGAGATTCGAAAAATTCCATTCTCTCAAAGAAGACCCAACCCCTATCGTGAATGCCTGGATAGCATACAAAATGCTTGAAAAAACAGAAATGGGGTTTTCACGTATGGAACTTTTTGCTCAAGCTCCCTTAGATGCTGATTTTGCAAATTATACAAAAAACTTATTACCTACAAAAATTGACCTAAAAAATAATCTAACAAAATTGAATAGATTTGTCTGCCAAATGGGAGCTAGAATTGTTCAAATACCTATGAAATTTGGGAAACAATAAGTTATACTTTTTTGATAATTTACAAGTTAATCTATGAAATCAATTTTAGATGATAAAACCTTTAGATTGTATATAGAAGTTATAATTATAACAATTTCTATTCTCTTGGCATATACTTCTAGTTTGCTGCTGCAAGAGCCAATAGTGTATAATAATGGCTTTGGCTGGGACGGAGAAAAGTATCATCAAATTGCATATCAAATTCAGAACAATCAAACTATTGCCACAAAAGCACCCTTTGTTTATAGGGTAGGAACACCTTGGCTGGCTGTTAAATTGTTCGGAGGGGATTTGAAGCTAAGCTTCATTCGGGTTAACACTTTCTTTGCACTTTTACTACCATTCTTTGTTTATTATTTCCTAAAGAAAAAAGGAATCAATTCTGGTTTAGCCACTTTGGGTGCTTTAATTTACCTTAGTTTCTGGCATTCGCCTATAAATTTCTTTCTCTATTATCCATATTATGTAGATCCAGCCGCATTGTTTTTCCTATTCTTTGGGATATTAATTAGCACTAGCCAAATGGATAGAAATAAAAAGGCAATTTATTTGACAATCACTTGTGGGGTAGGCACTTTATTCCGTGAAATTGCCGCTATACCTGCTTTTGTATTCTTTTTAGATTATATATTTAATTTGAGCACTATTAAATTTAATTACAAATACATATTCTCAAAAGAAATAATAAATAAATTATTTTGCAAGATGTCATTAATTTCTGCTTTGCCTTTTCTAATTTCATTTGCTGTTTATTTAATTATTTTCTTTAATGTAACTACCACAAATTCTCATAAATTTTGGAATTCAGCTTTCGATTTATTCTACAATAAATCATTAGTAAATTATTTCCATGCATTAATTGTGGCTTATGGCCCTATTATATTCATAGCACTTTTCAATTTGAAAAATTTAGTTTCGCTACTTAAAACCCATAAATTAGAAGCAATTTATTTTTATTTATTTTTAGCACTTGCACTGGTTGGCGGAGTTGACACAGAGCGAATTTCATTCTTTGGAGCTCCAATTATCTTCTTCTTCTTAGCAAAGTTATTAGAGTTAGACAAAGTTAAAAGTTTAGCTTATTATAGTGTTTTAGTAATTACAATGCTGCTATCTATGAGACTTTTCTTAGCATTGCCAGTAGATGTCAACGATTTACATACATACCCAATTATTACACAATTTAGTTTAGACTTTAGCTATCTTGACTTATACGCCTCGCACGCTGATAACAAAGTGCGATTAGTATCTTTTGCAGAATACATATTAATATTCATTTTGCTATATTTTAGCAGAAAAATAAATAAAATTCGAATTGATTAGGATAAACCTTGTCTTTTCTTTAAATATTCTTTTAAAGCAACATCGAATGTTTGATTTGTACTTATTAGATGATGGTCTATCCTAGCACTAAAACAGCCCTTTCTAATCTCGTCAATAAAATTTTGCATAGCATTTGAATATGCTTTTTTAATCAAATGCGGTTGGGTAATCATTTTCTCTTCAGTTTCCATATCCTTGAAAGTAGCTGTAGCTCCAAAATTGAAATCAAGCTCTCTTGGGTCTAATATTTGAAAAGCTATCACTTCGTGCCCCTGATGGCGAAATCTTTTCAATGAGCTAATCACCGAAGCAGGATCGTCGAAAAAGTCGCTTATCACAATTACTAAACCACGGCGTTTAAGTCGCTCAGCCACTCTATCCAATGCCTTTGCAGTACCAGTTTGGTTCTCAGGAATTTTTGCATCAAGCGTTTTGATAATTTCCGCTATATATGACATTTTGGAACGGCTTGGCATAAACTTTCTAATTTCAGAATCATATAAAGCCAGCCCAGCCGCATCTCGCTGATTCATCATCATATAAATTATAGCAGCAGCCAAGTAAGATCCATATTCATATTTACTGATTTGACCTTTGGAGGCAAAGCCCATAGAAGCACTCGAATCCAAAGCAACAATTGAGCGAAGATTAGTTTCTTCTTCAAACTGTTTAACGAAATATTTATTTGTTCGAGCGAAAACCTGCCAATCAATATGGCGAATCTCATCGCCCTGGCGATATTGCCTGTGTTCAGCAAACTCAACGCTAAAGCCATGATAAGGCGAGCGATGCAAACCAGTAATAAAACCCTCCACCACAAGTTTGGCTTTAAGCTCTATATTGCCTAACTGAGCTACAATTGTAGGGTCTAAATATTTTCTATTATCTTTCATTTAATTTTTCAATTTTTCGCAAGAAGCATAAAAGCAATTTACAGCTTTTTGAATAAAGACGAAGCACTTTTCATTTATACGAATAAAACAAGTTTATGTTAGAAAACTTTTTCCTACATTATCACTTCGCTTGGCTGTCTTAACACCCCCAGTCAGCAAGCTGACAGCCCCCTAAAGGTGGCAATAATATTTGTGTAACTCTTAATACTCATCACTCAGAAGTTTTTTTCAAGTACATCGCTAAGGCTATAATGCAGACTGGGATTTCTATATAGAATAGTTTGGCAGTTTGCCATAGCATAGCTGGTAGGTTTTGCCATGTAGTTTTTGTTTCTATTAGCGATAAATTAATTGGAGAGAAGTAATAGTTTGAAAATGGAAAGAAAATTGCAACTCCGATTCCATTGCTAGGGTTGGAATCTAATATGCTGTCTATTAATAAATGTAGTAATATTCCTATGCCGAGCGATAGTATTTTGTTTAATTTATTTTCAATTTTGAAAAGTGATAGAATAAGACAAGCAACTAAGCCAAACAGTAAATTATGAGTCCAAAGCCGATGAATCTGATTGAAATAGCTTGCAAAAACAAACACAAAATCAATATCGGGCAGCACTCCACCTATTATTAAAAGTGGGATGCTTAGTTTATTTAATGTTTTTCCTGCAATGTATGAAATCGCAGTGTGTCCTATTGGTGTCATTTACTCATTTGTTAATTGACAATAGCACGCATTGCAAGAACTATTTCTTCCATTCGGCAGCCACGTGAACCTTTCACTAATATGAGATCATTGGCTGCAATGTTGTTTTTCAGGTGCAAGATAAGTTCTTCTTTGCTCTCGAAAGCCTCAGTTTTGCCTTTAATTTCTTTTGCGGCAGCTGTGAAATCACTTCCAAACGTATAAACTATATCGCAAACATTTTCTGCAAGAGTAATAATATCCAAATGCGATTCGGCAGATGCATCGCCAAGTTCTCGCATTTCGCCAAGCACTGCAATTTTCTTTCCACTTGCTTGCAAATTCCCAATTGTTTTCAGAGCCATTTCCATAGATGATGGATTAGCGTTGTAGCAATCGTTTAGCAATGTAAATCCAGATAGCTTTTCTAATGCCATACGTGCATAGCCAGTACCTTGAAGCGGTTTGAAGCTATTTATACTTTTAATAATATCTTCTATGCTAACTTCATTGTGTATTCCAATGGCTATTGCTCCAAGCGAGTTGATAGCTCCAGCATAGCCGATTATGTTTGAAGTTACTGTAAATTCTGTTTCTTCTATTTTCACACTTATTATTGGTTTCAGCTCAGCATCGTATTCCACAGAGCCATTGACTGCAAAATCAGAACCGATTCCGAAAGTCATATTTTGTTCAATTAATTGTGCGTACTTGCCAAGTCTTGGGTCATCGCAATTCAAATAAGCAAAACCGTGGTGTCTAAGCAAATGAGCAATAATAGATGTTTCTTCCATTTCAACACCATCTATATCAATTAGCTTTTCCAAATGCTCTAAGCCAATGTTTGTGATTATTGCTTGTGTAGGATTTGCTACTTTAGAAAGCAATGACACTTCGCCAGGTTCATTTGTTCCTATCTCAAGTACTGCATATTTATAAGAATCGTCAAGCATTAAAAGCATTAGCGGAACACCAACTTGGTTGTTGTAATTGCCATAGGTTTTCAATATTTTGCCTTTGCTTGCCAGCACATTAGCAATTATCTCTTTTGTAGTTGTTTTACCATTGGAGCCAACTACAGCTATTATTGGCAAATGAAATCTCTTTCTGTGGTAATGGGCAATCTCTGCCAAACTATGCAAAGTGTTTTCTACCACAATAAAACTTTTATTTGGGAAATAATCTGCATTGCTTTCTAACCATTTTTTCTCTACAATGCAAACAGCTGCTCCATTTTCAAAAGCATCGGCTATCTTGGTGTGTGCATCGAAGACCTCGCCTATAAGTGCAACGAATATATTGCCCAAAGTAATTGAGCGAGTGTCTGTGCTGACCCCAATATAATTGGAGTTTTGAGGAATGTTCACAAAGGATTGCACTCCAAAAATAGCAACCATGTTTTCAAAAGAAAACTCTGCAAAGTTCTGAGTTGGGTTCATAATTTCTGACATTTCTAAATAAAATTCAAATTGGTGGAAGAATGTTTATGCAAATTAACTGATAATGACGTAATTTAGTTTCATTAGATTTCTTCAATTAAAATTTATTTCTATGATTTTAAAAACATACCAAAAGTTACTACTGGGATTTTTTCTCTTGGGAATGTGTGTTTGGGTGGGTGGAAGCTTAGTTCGCTCAGTTGTTGCCTTTGATTTGTTTATGCCAACTTCCGACTTTGCATTGCGTCCTGGCTTGCTCAATGAAGAAAGAGTACAATCTGTTTATGCATTCACAATCTCAGCAGCTTATACAGATATTGCTTATTTAGTATCTTTTGTAATGTTTTTGATATTCTCATTCACATCGTACACCAATTTTCGCAAACACGGCTGGCTTTTTATGATGGCTGTGCTATTCTTTGGGTTTTCGCCTATAAGTTTCTTAAATATTTATTACGATTGGCAGCTTGCCCAAGTTGTTTATTTCAATAATATTAGAGAGTTTAGCGATCCTGGGGTCTATGAGTTTTTCATTGCCCGATTTAAAAGTATTTTGCTGAATTCCGCTACAACTTTAGGACTTTTCTCGTCCATAACTGTTATTGTATTGTTTGTGTTTCGTCCTGTGGATAAAGCAGTTACGTCAATTGCTAAGACAACTGATGAAGCAAAAGCAATTAATAAAGCTACTTTAGAAGGGTAATCTCAAAAAATGCGTTTGCTAAGCAAATAGCCCATTGTTACAGCTGCCAAACCAAGCACTATGCTAATGGTAATATTCAGCAATGCTGTAAATGATTTGCCACTTTGCAAAAGTTGATATGTTTCCATACCGAAAGCAGAAAAAGTGGTGAAGCCACCCAATAATCCCACAATTAACAGAAGCCGATAGTTATCTTTTTCGGGAGTGGCAAGAAATACCGACAAAAAGCCAATCAGAAAACAGCCAACTACATTTACCAAAATTGTGCCTATCGGCAAATCGAACAGTATCCAATTTACATTTGCATACCGACTGGCCAAATACCTAAGCACAGAGCCACAAGCTCCTCCAATTGCAACTAAGAGAATATTCATTTTTTATTTTCTTGATAATTAAATTCTTTAAAACAAAAATACTGAATTTACTTTAACTCTTATTGCAAATATTAATCATAAATTTAGCTTTACATTATATTTTCTAATTTCTTTTCCTTAATTTGTTTAATTATAGAATTTATAGTTAAAATAAGTATGTATTCACAATTATTTTCAGCAACAGTTTATGGTATAGATGCTTTCCGAGTGGAAATTGAAACCCACTTGGATAACGCTCTTCCGAACTTTACAATAGTTGGCTTGCCCGATTCGGCTGTGAAAGAAAGCCGAGAAAGAGTAACCGCTGCTATTAAGAACTCACAATATATATTTCCGAATAAGAAAATCACAGTAAATTTAGCTCCAGCCGACATTAAAAAAGAAGGTAGTGCATTCGATTTGCCAATAGCAATTGGATTGCTGGCTTCCACTGGGGTGGTGGATAAAGATAATTTGGCTGACTGCATAATACTTGGTGAACTTGCTTTAGATGGCACTCTGCGAAAAATACACGGAAGTTTATCTATATCCTACGAAGCAAGTAAACTTGGCTATAAACGAATAATACTACCCAAAGCAAATGCCGAAGAAGCCGCTTTAGTCAATACTTTAGATGTGATACCAGTTGAGAATCTTCGACAAGCAGTTGATTACTTAAATAAGGATTTGAAAATAGAACCTACATTTATTGATTTGGATTCTATCTTTAACAACAACTTAGCAAATATTTCCAAAGATTTAGCGGATGTGAAAGGGCAAGAAAATGTGAAACGGGCACTTGAAATAGCAGCAGCTGGCGGACACAACTTACTAATGATTGGGCCACCAGGTTCGGGCAAAACTATGATTGCTCAAAGATTGCCAGGAATTTTGCCACCGCTCAGTTTGAGTGAATCGCTTGAAACAACTAAAATTCATTCCGTTTCTGGTATGCTCGAAAAGGGTGAGGCATTGGTAACCAATAGGCCTTTCCGTTCGCCACACCATACTATTTCCGATGCTGCACTTGTTGGCGGTGGAATGAGTAAAATTCGCCCTGGTGAGATTTCTTTGGCCCACCATGGGGTGCTATTTTTAGATGAGCTGCCTGAATTTGCTAGAAACGTGCTTGAGGTGCTTAGGCAACCAATTGAAGAAAAGAAAATTGTAATTTCCAGAACTCGACTTACTGTGGAATACCCAGCCAATTTTATGCTGGTTTGCTCAATGAATCCGTGCCCTTGTGGTAATTTTGGCAATCCAATGAAGGATTGCTCTTGCACACCGCAGCAAGTTCAGAAATATATTGGCAAAATATCGGGTCCGCTACTCGATAGGATTGATATTCATATAGAAGTGCCAGCTGTTAAATTCCAAGATCTAAGCTCCAAGCGAAAAGCCGAACCTAGCATAGATGTGAGACAGCGAGTGATAGCAGCCAGACAAATTCAAATAAAGAGATTTGCCGAAAAACCTACATTACATAAGAATGCGGATATGGAATCTAAACATATAGCCGAATACTGCGTGCTAGATGGTGCTTGCGAAGCACTGCTTGAAGTGGCTATGAAACGAATGAATTTATCGGCAAGAGCCCACGATAGAATAAAGAAAGTAGCCCGCACTATAGCCGATATGGAAGGAGCAGCAAATATAACAGTCGCCCACATAAGCGAAGCAATTCAATACCGCAGCTTAGATAGAGAATACTGGAAGTAAGAAGAGAAGTTAACTTTGCTTTACTTCACAATCACAAACTTACTTAGGTTAAACTCTTCGCCATTTTTCTAGAAATATATTTTGCAGTGAAATGCAGTAAAATATTTTTTTTCTGTCATCTTGAATTTGAGAAAGATTTATTTTCTTTCGTCTGGAATCGCAAAATTACTTTTATAAAACGAGATGCTTAGAATTCTATTTCAGTTAATGCAGTGAATATTTAAAATTGAATATCATCTCCATAACTATATTCACCTTCGGGTTCTGATAGTAAATAACTAGGTAAGCTAATTGAATTGCTAAAACCAGAAATTTTGTTTTTATAAGCTATTGCTACATTTGGGTTTTCAATTTCTAGTTTTCTATTCTTGCTAATTTCTAGGAATTCATTTCCGTGTCGTTAATACACAAAATAATCCCCAAATGACTTAGCTCCCAAATGCAAATTAAGTTCTTTCGGTTATTGAGTATTTATGCTGCCATATATTGATGATGCAGTTATGCAAATTAGTGCTTCGTAGCCACCATCTTCTATTTCTTTATAGTAGGTCATTGCTATATAGGTGTGTCCTGTGTAGGAAGTGTTACCCTCAAATTCATCGTTGGAATAATTCGTAACAGTATTGGTTTCGTAATTAAGTGTGCCAGTGGTGTATAGATAGCTATGTCTTCCTCGGCGAACCCATTGGCGAAGTTTGTAAAGTTTGTCGTTATTGTCGAAAAACATTTGCCAGTCTTTATTTGGTTTCCAATTATTGAACGAACCAGTAACGAAAACATCATTCTTTGGCTCTAAGTTAATTGGGTCTAATATAAATTCTGTATAAACATAATCATCGAAGTAATTTCCCAAATTCCCGCTTATCATTGCACCATCGTCGTCTTGAATTGTAAAGCTTCCATTACGTGGTATTTCGCTGAAAAATATGCGTTGAAGTGCGTTCGATTGCCTATAGTATGTTGTGTTTGTCAAATCTAATATTCTATAGCCATTTTCAGCAGGTAAATTTTCTATTCTGAAATTTTTCCCAAAGCTTGCAAAGCCACTTACTGATTCATGTATTTTATATCGGAAAGCAGTATTACGTTTTAAATTTTCATTGTTTGAACAAATCCATGGCTCAAGCCATCTATGATTCTTATAAAATACTGTTGTTGCCATATTTGGCTCTATTAGGTTTTCTCTTGTGGCAACTGATGCCTGAAGAAATAGTGAAGTTTTCGATGTATTAAATTGCGATTCATACAAATCGGTATTCATTAGTAAAATACCTTGTGCTTTTGGCTTCACTACAAATATTCTTGTTTCAGCTATAGTAGAATCGTTATTATAGTCAATAATTTTAACTTTATAATTCCCAGAAAATTTGAATTTGAATTGAGCATTTGGCAATTTGAATTTGCCTCTGTGAGTGAAGAATCCATTAGATATTAATGAGCTTGTCCAATCAATATCCGAAGTTTTCATTGCAAAGCTATTAACAAATACATTTTCTGTTTCAGTCCAATCGGAATTGCAATGCACAATCCTAGCATAAAATCGTGGAGGAGATGAAGCAGATACATCAAATTCAATAGAAACGAATTCGCTAGTCAATGGAGTTGGGTAGTTCTTTGTTTCACTCGTTTGGAGCAATATAATTGGAGGAAGCTTTTCGTCTGTTCCGCCAAAGGCACGTATGAATCTAATTTTTGTGGGTATATTCAAATCTCTTGGGTTCACATCGTCGCTAGCCCAAGCAATGGCAACTCCTATGAGCAAGGAGCAAAGAAAGAGAACCGATTTATAGATTGATTTTACCAACATTAAAAAGATAGTTGAAACTAATTCTGAAACTTGCTACTCTAAGATTAAATTCATCGGTAACTTTCTGCCTTGGATCGCCATAAGGTATTTTTGTTTTTAGCGGATCGTTCTGCGGAAAATTGTTGTATAAATCATTAAGCATATAGCCGAAAGTGAAATTCATATTGAATTGGCTGCTTTCATCTTCAATTAATACAAAGTTACCGCCAAACTTTAATTCTGCCAAACTATTAACGATATTTATGTCAATATTGTTTCCATTTCTTGCCGAAACAGGTATCCCATAAGTCAAACCAAATAGCATTCCTTCAAAATCAAGCATTGCAGTGAGGGTAGTATAGGAGAAATTATGAATGAAATTTTCTCCAGAATTGAAATTTTTCATTCCAAAAGCATAATTATCAAATCCAAGTATAGCTACTCCTTTCAGATTCACAGTTTTCATTAGCGGAGCTTTCAGCAGAAATCCCATTGATGGTACAGAAGTAAAAGCCATTCCATTTTGTCTGCCATCTACCGGAACTACTATATTGGAGCCTATAGCCATTGAAACAAATGGACCGACATAGATTGTATTGCTTGTAGTATCTAATATTTCTTCTTCGTTTTCTTGTGCAATTGTGCTACCAAACGAGAATAAAACTGAAAGAAGTAGAAATATTTGTTTAATATTCATCATAATTCACCTATTTTTTCATATATTAGCAATTATTATGCTAAAAATAATTGAATTACATATTTTTAAAATTTTAAATACAGATTGTGATAAATTTTCTTTTAAAATTAATTTCACTGCTTGGCAGAAATAAGCAAATTGCTATATTAATGTTAGTTTTATTGCCAATTGCAATAGAATTGCCAATGATTCTTTCACCACAAACTTTTTTAAAGACAGTAAAACGTCCTGGCAATGAAGCATCTGTTTATCCCATTGATACAGAGATGTACGCTAATTATGTTCAGTATTTTCGTGGCTTAAAGCATAAGGGAGAGGGAATATCAGTTCCATACACATATCGCCCACTAACTCCAATTCTAGCAAGTTTTTTGCCAATAGATAGCCCAATATATTCGCTTATTGTATTGAATTTGCTATTCATTTACCTCACAATGTATGTACTTTATAGCATTGCAAAAGTATTGCAATTAGATTTTAGTTTCAGTGTATTTGCCGCATTACTATATTCATTTTCGTTTCCAGTGTTCTATTTTTCACCACTTGGCTTGGTGGATGTAGTCTGTTTGTTCTTTATTTGTTTAGGAATTTATTCGGTATTGAGTGAAAAGTTTTGGCTTTTTAGCATATCCTTAGTACTTGGAATTTATTCCAAAGAATCAATTTTGATATTAATTCCATTTGCTGTAATCTATTACTTTCAAAAATATGGTTGGCAGAAAAAGTTCTATCTATATTCGATTACATCTTTGCTTTTATATTTAGTTAATTTCTATATCATTCGCAATTATTTTGCTTTCAATGATAGTTTCTATTGGTATATAGAGATTGATGCATTTTGGGCTAACTTATTCCGCAGAGGAACTAATATTGGCTCTCTATTGACTTTTGGGCTGCCAGGAATCTTGTCATTAATCTTCATTGGCAAGAGCATCAGGAATAAAGCAAGCAACTTCAAATCTATTATCCCTTGGGCTTTCGGTTTTATGTCAGCTTTGGGATTATATGCTTTTGCATACTTTTCAGCATTTGCAGATGGCAGATTTGTATGGTATGTTTATCCATTTGCGATTCCAATGAGTTTGCTCTACCTATCACAAAAAAAATCCTCTAATACATTTCTGACTTAGAGGATTTGAATTTCATTAAATTGAGATTTAGATTATTTTTTAACAATCTCTAATAGCTCAACTTCGAAAATTAAAGTTTCATTAGCACCAATTAAACCGCCAGCACCTTGTTCGCCATAAGCTAAGTTGCCAGGTATATAAAGAGTAGCTTTGCCACCAACTTTCATCAATTGTAAGCCTTCACCCCAACCTTTGATAACTCCATTTAAAGGGAATTCAACTGGTTGACCACGATCCAATGAAGAATCGAATACTTTACCATTCAAAAGCATACCTTTGTAATGAACCTTAACTGTACTTTCCAAAGTTGGAGCAGGTCCTTTACCTTCTTGAGTGATTTTATATTGAAGACCAGTCGCTGTAACTTTTACACCAGCTTGATTCTTATTGTTTTCTAAGAATTTATCGCCAAGAGATTTATTTTCAGCACCTTTTGATTGTACTTCTTTCATTTTTTTGTCTTGCATTTGTTTATTCAATTCTTGAAATACTCTGTCCATATCTGCTTTTTTCAAAGCGATTTTGTTTGTATCTCCAGAAAGCACATCATTAATAGCAAGTTTGATTAAGTCTGCATTCATTTTCAATGAATCACGTTGCAAACCAGTACCCACTTGAACACCGATAGCATAAGAAATTGAGTCATTTGTTGTTTTAATGTCGCTTTTGCTTACTTCTTTATTGCAAGAAATAACAACTAATGAGCATAATGCCGCAATAAATATTTTGATTTTCATGTGTTTGTTTAGGTTAATTATTTAACAATTTCAATTAATTCAACTTCAAAGATTAAAGTTTCTTTTGGTCCGATAAGTCCACCAGCACCTTGATCGCCATAAGCTAAATCGCTAGGTATATAAAGAGTAGCTTTACCACCAACTTTTATTAATTGCAAGCCTTCTGTCCAACCCTTGATTACTCCGTTCAATGGGAATTCAGCTGGTTCGCCTCTATCAATAGAAGAATCGAAAGTTTTGCCATTGATAAGCATACCTTTATAGTGCACTTTCACAGTGTTTTCTGCTTTTGGAGATGCTCCTTTGCCTTCAAGAGTAACTTTATACTGCAAACCACTTGGAGTAACTCTCACACCAGGTAGTGATTTGTTTTTTTCTAAGAAAGCTTTTCCAATGTTTTCGTTTTCAGCACCCGCACTTTGAGCTTCTACTGCTTTTTTCTCTTGGATTTCTTTATTCAAATTTTGAAATAAATTATCCATATCTTCTTTTTTCAAAGCAAGGTTGTTTTCGTCTGCTAAGAAATCAAGAATAGCTGATTTAACTAAGTCAGCATTTACTTTGATATTGTCTCTTTTCAAGCCATTGCCCACTTGTACGCCAATTGCATAAGAAAGAGAGTCAACTTGGTTTGTGAATTTAACAGGTTGTTTTGCAGAACTAGTGCTTACAAAAGCAAAAGTTAATATTGCAATACTTGCTATCGTAACACGTAATTTCATAATAAAATCCTAGAATTTTTAAAAATTTGAATAAACAAGTTTTAAAATTAAGCATTTTTTTCTACTTTGCTATCATAATTTCTTCATTTTTCATAAACTATTTAAAAAATATGTACAAAATTGTTGAAGGTAAATTCGATGCTAAGGGCAAGAATTTCGCAATTGTCGTTGCCAGATGGAACGATTTCATAACTACAAAGCTTTTGGAAGGTGCTCAAGACGCAATTATTAGAAATGGTGGAGACCAAAAAAATGTGTGCATTGCATATTGTCCAGGAGCATTTGAAATTCCAATTGTAGCTCAGAGAATTGCTCAAACTAAAAAATATGATGCAATTATTGCATTGGGTACTGTAATCAGAGGAAATACTCCGCATTTTGATTTTGTGGCTGGCGAAGCTATTAAAGGTTTGTCCAATGTTGCTTTGGCAACTGGTATTCCTTGTGTGAATGGTATTTTGACTACTGATTCAATAGAGCAAGCGATTGAAAGAGCAGGAACAAAAATGGGAAACAAAGGATTTGAAGCTGCCATGGTGGCTGTGGAAATGGCTAATTTAATGCCGCTTATCAAATAATGAAATAACTTTGTAACTTATTTCATTTTTTTGTGTTTATATTCTAAAAGAAACTATCAATCTTTAAAAAATAAATTTATGAGATATGTAAAATTCTTAGCTCTATTCTGTGTAATTATTGCACCAGTTTTTGCGGAAGGGATTAGATTAAACAATTGGAAAAGTTACACAGCAATGAGCAATGCTAGAGCTGTAGCAACTGATTCCAAAGGTAGATATTGGGTGGCTTGCAATGGTGGAGCTTATTGTTTCAATCCTGCCGATAGTAGTTATATTGAATTTAGAAACGACAACGGGCTTTTGTCTATTGATTTGACAGAAGTATATGCCGACACCTTGAATAAGAAAATTTACTTTGGCTCAAGCTCTGGCAATATAGATATTTGCACTGAAGATTTCCAATGGACAAATTTTTTAGATATTAAAAATGTTGGTTTTTCCAACTCACAAATAAATTCAATCACTTCTTACAACAACAAAATATATATTGGGGGTGGGTTTGGTTTAGCTATTTTCGACCCAAAACAGAATATATTTTTAGAAGATGTGAAAAGACTCGGCAATTTCAACTCCCAAACAGAAGTAACAAAAATATTAATCCTCAATGATTCTATTTGGCTTACAACTAATCAAGGTTTGGCTATTGCTCCAATTATGGAATCAATAGTGGATAGATCTATTTGGCGAAATATTACCAGACTTAATTCAATTGCTTTAAATAACTTAGTTGACATTAAACAATCTGGTGATTCATTGCTATTAGTTTCATCAGATGGCTTTGCTTATTCATTGAAAAATAATACTTTAAATAAAATATTTCAATTCGATAAAGCTGATAACTTAATTGGTATTTTTAGCCATAACAATCAGCTCTTCGTTCATACAGCATTTACAATTTTCAATATGAAAGGCGAACCAGATTATAGTTTGCCTTACAAATCTAGATTTAATAAAATCTATGATAATTTGAATTCTTCCATAGTATTGGCCTATACATTAAATTCAATTTGTGTAGTCAATAGCTCTTCCATAAATTATTATTCTCCTCCAACTCCAATATCTAATGGTTTCATTGCAATGGATGTGGACAAACAAGGTTTGCTTTGGGCAGTTGGCGGCAGAACTTATGGAAGAGGAGTTATGTTTTTGGATAATGGAGTTTGGACTAACATTACTCCTTCTCAATACCCAATGATTAGAGATGAAGTGTTCACTAAAGTCTCATCATTAAGCGATGGTTCGGTTAATTTTGCTGGCTATGGGTCTGGTCTTTTGAATATTAGAAAAACTGGCAACAAACTAGATTTTGATACTCTTACAAGCCTTAATTCTCCGTATGTTGGCTACAACGATGCAGCAAGATATGTTTTGATGGGAAATAGCAAAGAAGATACTTATGGCAATGTGTGGACTATTAATGCAAGAGCTTTAGACGGCTCTCCAATGATGTTTGCAAAAACCAAAACTGGCTATTACCCACATATAAATTGCGACGGTAGCAACAAAAATTCCTATTTCACATTAGAAATTGACGGCAACAATACAAAATGGCTTGCCACAAGCAACCCCGACGTATTTGCTTCTAGCGATCTTGGCTCTTGGGGATTGCACTATTTCAATGAAAGAGGTACTTTCGACAACGAGAATGATGATTTTTGCGGCACAATCACCACTGGAAACTATCCATTGCTGAAAAATAATACTAATTTGGATTTGAAAGTAGATAAGTCTGGCTATCTTTGGATTGCAAGTGCAAATGGTTTGTCTGTTCTTGTAAACCCAAGCGCTGCTTTAAGCAAAAGTCCAAAATTTATTTTTAGAGAAATTAGAGCATTAAACGAAACATTGGTAAGACAAATTATGGTGGACGCACTCGACAACAAGTGGCTAGCAACACCAAAAGGAGTTTATGTTTTGAACGCCGATGGATCCGAAGTGCTTGCTACGTATAATACAAGCAATTCGCCTTTGGCTACAAATGATGTCTATTCGCTTGCGACAAATGTGAACACTGGTGAAATCTATATTGGTACTACTCGTGGACTATTTTCGGCTTCAAGTTTATCTATTGAGCCGAAAGATGATTTTAGTTTAATATGCTATCCGCAGCCATACAAACCTAGCAAAGATGGGCTTTTTGTGATAGACGGGCTGACAGAAAATAGCGATGTTAAAGTGATTACCGAGGGTGGGCAATACGTTCGCTCATTCCAAACAATAGGTCGCACAATCACTTGGGATGGCAGAAATGAATCTGGAACTATTGTACCAACTGGTGTATATTTGGTAATAGCTACATCGAAAACAAATGGTCAATCTGCAATCACAAAATTTGCATTGATAAGAGATTAAATCTATCAAATTTTAAGCTAACGAAAATAAAAATTGAATCAAACACAAATAAACTTTTTTTGTTTTGTGGAAAATTCGTATTTTTGTAGTCCTTGAATTCATAAAAAAGGGAATATAATGCCAAAAATGAAGTCAAACTCAGCTGCTAAAAAACGTTTCAAGAAAACAGGCAGTGGCGGTTTCAAAAGAGAGAAAGCTTTTAAAGCTCATATCTTGACTAAGAAATCTAGAAAGACTAAACGCAACTTGCGTCAATCTACTATGGTTTCTGATGTTGACTTGCCAAAAGTGAAACACCTTTTGCCAGGTTATTAATTATTTGTTGTGGTGATTGGGAAGAAGCTCTCCTAAGCCACTTATTTTAAACAATATTACAGGATTTCAGTAAAATGAGAAGTGTAAATAAAGTAGCTTCGCGTGCCAGGAGAAAACGTTTCTTAAAATTAGCTAAAGGCTATTGGGGAAAAAGAAAGAACGTCTGGACAATTGCGAAGAACCACATTGAGAAAGGCTTGCAGCACGCTTATGTGGGAAGAAAATTAAAAAAACGTGTTTATCGTAGTTTGTGGATTGTCAGAATTAATGCAGCTGCAAGAATTAATGGCACCACTTACTCTCGTTTAATCCACGCATTGGATACCAAAGGTATAATCATCAATAGAAAAGTCCTTGCTGACTTTGCTATGAATAAGCCAGAAATATTCGTTTCTATAGTTAAGCAAGCAATGGCTTAAATTTAGATTTAAAGATTAAAACATAAGTGAAGCTCGATTCAAATGAATCGAGCTTTTTTTTATCTTTAGAGAGATAGATAAAAGTAAATTATTTTATGAGCAAAAAATGACTTTCTAAAGTAGCACTTACCCAATGCTTTAGCATTGGAAGGATTTGCACATAGTCTCCACTTTTCAGCTCTACCGCTGCTCCACTTTCATCTTCATATTTTGCTTCCCCTATTACACAAACTAACAGTGCTGGGACTTTACTGATATGCTCTAGTAATTTTTCATTTGCCAAGATTCTAATAGCTTTAATACTGTTTTGCTGATTGGCATTAACCTCAATAGCTGAAACACCATTTAAGTTTTCGTGTAAATCTTTGATATTCATTTTTTCTCCAAATTGAATTAGACTGTAATTAAAGCATACAGCACCTACTTATTAGAGACTCATTCTGCACATCTATATTGTTTTGAATAATTTAACAAAATAAAGCTCTATTATCTTTCGATAGCAGAGCTAATATTTTTATAAAACTTCTTCATAGTTACAAATTTATAAATAGAATAGGATTTGGAATGGAGACCCACTATTTCATCTTCTCGAAATGATAAATACCGCCAGAGTCTCGCCATTTGACTAAGTGAGGTGGGGTGTAGCTATCAATATTTGCTTTTAGTTCTTCATAACTTTGGAAAATAGCTATACTTCTGCCAAGTATGTCGAATAGTTCTATTTGGGTGCTTTGGGTTATGTCCGAGATAATTTCCTCACTTTCTACGCTTGCAATTGAATCAACTCCTTCGCCAATTAAATAAGTGATATTATCGATTACTCTTGCATTGCTGAAAAATACTATACTATCATAATATTTTCTTTTTTCTTTCGGTTTAAATTTAACTTCAAATTCGTGGTAACCACCTGGTTTGAATTGAATTACTGTTTGATTATTCAATTCAGGCAAGTTAGTTTCAAATACATCGGGGTTTGAATTAACATAACCATTAACTTTTAAATCATACAAAAACGATCCACAATTAATTCTCAATTTCTTAGTTTCATAATTATTATCGCTAATTTTATGTTGCATAAAATTCGCATCTTCTGCTTCAATCACTACAACTGAATCTTCAACAACATCTATATATGTAAGATTATCGCACCATCTATCTGATTTTAATTTTAAAATATATCTGCCTGCTCTTTTAACAGTTATTGTATCGCCTGTTTCACCTGTTGACCAAACTTTATCGTAGTTATTAGCTGGAATAAATAATTTCAAAGAATCATTAGCTTTTAGAAAAGTAATTCTATTTTTTCTGGTTTTGCTTGACTCAATAAACTCTACTTCGGCAGTATCCTTAACTTCTAAATGCAATGCAAAATTTCTATAGCAATCTATTTTGGGGTCGTAAACTTTTAAATCATACCAGCCCTGATTTTCTTTCCCTACATTATTAAGTATAGGATTTCTTTTTTTAGATGTAAATCCATTTGGCCCAGTCCATTCATAAATGCTATCTTTCTCATCTAATTCAAAATGTATTGCAAGCCTAATACTATCTTTTGGACATTTCTCTTTATATATATCAGTTCCATAGTAGCCCCCTGGGAGTGGTCGTTGACGAGTGTTATATAAATTATCATTATAGTTAATTCCAATAGTATCATAGTATAAAGATTTTTTAATACTATTCAATCTAACACGGATTTTATCTAAAGTACTATCAGAATTGAAAATTTCAGTTAAGTAAGGCAATTCACTGGTATTACAAATCAACCTATTGAAATAGCTACTAAAAGTAGCTCCAATTAAACCATTTCCTGATAATCCTCCTATATCACTTCGCACTTTAAAGAAATTATAATCATAATTTTGATCAATTATACTGCTAATTTTGAATTGATATATTCCAATTGTATCTTTTTTTGTATCTATTTTATATTTATGACTTCCAAAATACAAATATTTACTATCTCCTGAAAAAACTTCTGATATATTTATTGATCCTTCTTCATTATATCCCTTTCTAACTGAATCAATTATTGAATTATTTATTTTTAGATCTTTTAATATCCCATTTTTATTGTTGAATTCAAAGTATCTAATTTTATACCCAACATCGTATTTATCATAACCATCGACAGCATAGTAACAAAACAAATAATTAGAATTAGGACTAAAACTTAAATAATATTGATTATATATTGACGTTCCAAAACCAGATGGGGTCAAAGAATTTTGACGAGAAGTCGTATCTGTATCTAATTTGATATTTTCAAATTTACTCGAAGAATAATTATTATTAATTCCATTGTCATTAAATTTATAACTCAAGTAATTATTATCTAAAAATTTCCTAGTTACTATCCA
>Ga0163147_10002618_pt1 | contig 25128 bp, 26 predicted proteins | sample OliLakLV19MP6G1_FD_148597 | JGI IMG/M metagenome (GOLD analysis project Ga0163147, IMG submission 148597) | Freshwater microbial mat bacterial communities from Lake Vanda, McMurdo Dry Valleys, Antarctica- Oligotrophic Lake LV.19.MP6.G1 | ecosystem: Environmental > Aquatic > Freshwater > Lake >...
TACTTTTTAATAAAGTAAACCCAATCGTAATGCCATGGAATTAATCATCAAAAACTTAAATAAAAAATATCGCAATGGCGTGCATGCGCTAAACGATGTTTCATTAACTATCCCAACCGGAATGTTTGGTTTACTAGGTCCGAATGGTGCTGGTAAATCTTCATTAATGCGAACCATTGCAACATTGCAAGATGCCGATAGTGGTAGCATTACCCTCGGCGATATTGATGTTTTGAATGACAAAGATGCCGTTCGCAAAGTGCTTGGATACTTACCACAAGAATTTGGTGTATATCCAGGAACGTCAGCCATTGATTTGCTTAATCATTTAGCGTTATTAAAAGGTTTTGAAAATAAAAGCGATAGAAAACAAATGATTGAACAGTTACTAATAAAAGTAAATCTTTGGGAGTATCGAAAAAATGCCGTGAGTAGTTATAGTGGTGGAATGCGCCAACGTTTTGGTATTGCCCAGTGCTTAATCGGCACACCAAAACTGGTAATTGTAGATGAACCAACAGCAGGATTAGACCCGGGAGAACGCAACCGATTTTATAATATTTTAAGTGAAATAGGCGAAAATACAATTGTGATTCTTTCCACACATATAGTGCAGGATGTTCGGGAATTGTGTACGCACATGGCCGTAGTTGATAAAGGAAAAGTACTTTTTGCAGGAACCCCTGACAACGCTCTATTACAAGTACAGGGAAAAGTGTGGGAGAAAAAAATAGACAAACAAGAACTTCCAAAATACCAGCAAGATTTTAAAGTTATTTCAAATAAACTCGTTGGTGGCAATCCTTTAATTCATGTGTTTTCAGAAAAACCTATTGATGGATTTTCAAAAGCAGAAGAAAACCTGGACGATGTGTTTTTTATCAAACTAAACGAATTGATATAACTTTTTATAAAGACAGCCTTATGTGGAAATTTATACAATTTGAATTAAGTTATTGGTTGAAAAAGCAAATGGTATGGGTCTTCTTTTTCATCAATACGGCTCTCGTATTTTTTGCCGTAGCTTCTGAACATGTGGCTATTGGTGGAGGAATTGGAAATACGCATAAAAATGCACCTTTTGTAATTGAACAGTATTATATGGTATTCTCAACTATTTGCTTGTTGATTACTACTGCATTTATGAACGCTTCGGCCAACAGGGATTTTCAATATGACACGTACCAATTCATTTTTACCTCCCCTATAAAAAAAAGAGATTACTTCTTTGGTAAATTCATAGGAGCTGCAATCGCTTCAGTAATTCCATTATTTGGGATTTCAGCAGGTGCTATACTAGGTTCTATCTTAGGTCCTGTTTTACCTCCTGTTTTTGATATGTGTCCGCAAGAACGATTTGGCGAAACAAATTGGGCTGCACATTTTTATGGGATTGTAAACTTTGGAATTCCTAATGTAATAATCTCGGGCGTCCTATTATTTTCATTGGCGATACTATTCCGGAGTAAAATTGTTTCATTTATTGGTGCTATGTTGATACTGGTATTCTATGCTGCTTCGGACATTTTCACCAAAGACATTCGAAAGGAATGGTTGGCCAATATTCTTGACCCTTTTGGCGTAAAGCCTTTCCAGATTATGACCAAATATTTAACAGTAGATGAAAAGAATACCCATGCGGTTTCGCTTCACGGCGAATTATTGGTAAATAGAATAGTTTGGTTAACCATCATGGTTGTGATATTAATTGTTGTCTATCATCGCTTTTCTTTTAACACTAAAAATACCAAATCCCAAAAAGAAAAAATCAATAAAAAAGATACAGCACCAACCATTTTAAATACAAAGTTCTTACCAACCAAAGCGGGAATCTTTTCCTTCGCTACTTTTTTGAGTTTGGTGAAATTTGAAATCCAAGCCGTTGTCAAAAATCCAACATTCATCATCATTGTATCCATAGGAATGATTTTGCTGATTACTAATCTGACTGGTTTTTCAGGGAGTTTTGGTGTGGTACAATATCCTGTCACTTATCATATTGTGGGAATTATTGCAAATAGTTTCATTTTGTTTATGCTTGGGTTTATCACTTTCTATACGGGTGTCTTGGTTTGGAAAGAACGTGATGCCAGGATGAACGAAATTCAAGATGCCACACCCATCCAAACGCTTAGTTTATTTGCTTCCAAAGTGTTGGCAATTATTTTTGCGATAGCTTTAGTATTAGCAGCCACTATACTTGTTGGAGTCATTGTACAAACCTTAAATGGTTACACTCGTTATGAGCTAGATGTGTACTTCAAATCGCTATTGGTAATCAACCTTTTGAATTACGCTTATTTAATCATCTTGTCGTTACTGTTCCATTATTTGATTAACAATCGTTATGTGGCGTATTTTGCTTTTATAACGTTTCTGGTAATCAATTCCTTTATTTGGGAAGTATTAGAAATCAGCACCAATATGGTTTCGTTCAATTCTAAACCAACCATCACTTATTCAGACATGAATGGTTTTGGACCATTTATCCCGGCTACAATTTGGTTCAATTTGTATTGGGGCTTATGCTGTTTGGTACTTTGTTTTATAGTATTGGCTTTTTACATTCGGGGTAAAGAAGTAGATTTTAAACATCGTTGGTATAGAGCCAGGTTACAGTTTAATAAAAGTAAAAATGGTCTTGCGATAAGTGTAGTCGCTTTTGTACTCTGTGGAAGTTTTGTATATTATAATACCAATGTGCTTAATACCTATGATTCTTCTAAAGATGGCGAAAATAGGAAGGTGAGTTATGAAACCAACTACAAAAAGTATGAAAAACTTATACAGCCACGTTTTTATAAATTTAATTACAACATAGATATTTACCCGTCTGAAAGAAACATGTTTGCCAAAGTAGAAGCATGGGCAAAAAATAAATCAAAGGTGACCATAAGTGAATTGCATTTTACTATGCCTGTGCTAAGTGATAGCGTTACAATGGTAATTCCAAATTCCAAAATAAAGTTGAAAGATGATAATTTGAACTATCAAATTTACCTGCTTTACAAACCATTGGCTCCGAATGATTCGATAAAAATTATTTTCAGCATAGCATGTATTCCCAAAGGATTTGAAAATGAAGTGAGCTTTACACAGTTAACTCAAAACGGAACTTTTTTTGACAACAATGATATTTTGCCTTCATTTGGTTACAACAGTGAAAATGAAATATCGGATGAAAACCAGCGTATCAAACGCCAGTTGCCCAAACGCCAGCGAATGCCAAAACTAGATGAGAACAATTTAATTGCACGTGGTAATACTTACTTCAGCAACGACGCCGATTGGACAGAAGTGAACACAACAATAAGTACTTCTAAGAATCAAACAGCGGTGGCTCCGGGGTCGTTACTCAAAAGTTGGGAAGCCAATGGAAGAAAGTATTTCAATTATAAATTAGACCAAAAATCGTTGAACTTCTATTCGTTTATATCTGCCGATTATCAAATTGCCCGTAAGAAATGGAAAGGCATCGACCTGGAAGTATATTATGACAAACAACACGCCATTAATGTACCCAATATGATGAGGAGCATGCAAAAATCATTGGATTATTATACCGCCAACTTTGGACCTTACTACCACAAGCAATGTCGAATTTTGGAATTTCCAAGATATCGCAGCTTTGCTCAAGCTTTTCCAGGAACCATGCCGTATGGAGAAGGAGTTGGTTTTATTACTGATTTGCGCAATGTTACAAAAGATGATATTGACATTGTATTCAATCTCGTAGCACACGAAATGGCACACCAGTATTGGGCGCACCAGGTTTGTGGTGCCAAAATGCAAGGCAGTGAAATGTTGAGTGAAGGTTTTGCCCAATATTCCGCTTTATTGGTAATGGAAAAAGAATATGGCAAAGACAAAATGAAGCGGTTCCTTAAATATGAAATGAATGACTACCTAAGTAACAGAAGCAGAGAATCTGGAGGTGAAAATCCTTTAATGAAAACTGAAAATCAACCTTATATTCACTACAACAAAGCAAGTGTTGTTATGTACCACTTCAAAGAAATGGTGGGCGAGGAAAAGCTTAATGCAGCTTTGCGCAGCTTAATAGAAAAATTTGGGTATAACAATCCGCCGTACCCAACTTCGATTGACGCTATAAACGAATTCAGGAAAATTACTCCTGACAGTTTGAGCTATTTAATTCCTGATTTGTTTGAAAACATTACTTTGTTCTCTAACCGGGTATTGAGCGTAACTTCAAAAAAAACAGGTATTGAATATGAGGTGACTATTAAAACTACTTCAGAGAAATTTCGTTCTAATGCATTAGGAAAAGAATCCACTATTCCTATTGCTGATTATATTGATATTGGCGTTTTTGGAGAATCAAAAAAATTCGAAATTTTAGGAAAGCAGTTGGTTTACAAACGAGTGAAAATCGATAAAAAAGACAATACATTTATTTTCCGTACAAAAGAAAGACCATACCAAGCTGGAATTGACCCCTACAATTATTTAATAGATAGAATTCCCGATGATAATGTAAAAGAGGTTGAATGAACCTTGGACGAAACGTTTAGATTAGCAAAAGCCCTTTCAAGAAAACGTTTTCAAAAGCCTGGGATAAATTTCTGCTCTTTAGAAAATCACCCTCTTTAGAAAATGAGTTATTGACCAATCTTACAAAATTTACAGCACATAATTTTATAGAGAAATCGCATAAAAAGCACTTTACAGTGCATACACTTCAAGCGATTTACTTTCTAGACATTGACAACACTACATTTTTTGAAACGAATGAAAGTGTTGTCTTTGCATTTGACACAATTGGGAAAAAATATTTACTAAACGAATCAACTTTAAAGAAATTATAGAACAAATCAATCCATCCATTTTTTTCAGCATTAATCGCAGTGAACTTGTTTGCAGGCAACACATAGAAAAAATAGAACGTATCGACAAAAATACACTGGCTGTAAAAATAAAAGGTAATGACAAATATCTTAAAACCAGTCAGAGCAGTACATCAACCTTTCGGGCATGGATAGAAAAATAACAGCTGGCATAAAACTGTTTATAATTAAAAATAAAATCACCTTAGTTCTTTTCTTACAAAAAAGCCAATATTCTTATTGAATAAAAAGCTTTTATTAACTTGGTCTAAGTTTACGCCAACACCAAACTGAACCATGTCTTTATATGATAAACCCACTCTTATTTGTTGGTAACTATAGATATGCTGATAGTTATTAAAAAGTGGTTCAAAACTTATTTGATTGAACATCTTCCAACTTTTATTTATTTTAGGAGTATAGAACAACAAGCCAAAAAGACTATACTGAATTCCTTTAGCCGAAAGTGAGTATTGCAATGAGGGAAACAAATTAAGATATAATGATTCCGTCATTAGTTGATAAGAAACGGAGAATTGTGGTACAAATTCGCCACCGGTAAATCTACCACCACCACCGATGCCCAAGTTTTTATTTAGATTGTACGTGGCTACCTGAAAAACTTCGTACACATTCTTGTCTTTGTCTTTATAATGAACATTAAAAAAAGTAGAATTAAATAGCGTTACCTTTTCATTTTTGTCCACATTCTTAAACCAAAGAAAATTGTATTCTATACTTTTATCGCCAGCAAAAATTTGAACGGGTAATTGTTCAAATGATTTGAGAGATGCTACTGTTAGAGAAAAAAGAAAAATAATTTTATATAATACCATTTTATTTTTTTAATTAATTATTATTTCAAATCATCACTTAAAATTTACTCCAAGTGTATTTATTCTTTTTAAGAAATTGTTTCTCCTGGCAGCATCCGTATTTCTGATTGGGCCAATAGTAGTAACCTTTACCGGAGATACCCCACAAAATTGCAGGGTTGATTTTTTAAGCTGGTTAATGCTTGGCTTTCCGTAAAACAACGAGTAGTACCAGCCGGGTTGATCCATCGTTGTTATTATCCTGGCAGATTTCCCTTTTAATAACTTATCCCACCAAATGGAATCTTTTTTGTACTTAAATGTTATTCCGGGTAAAAAGGTTCTATCGATAAATCCTTTCATTTTTGCCGGCAATCCGCCCCACCAAACAGGATGAATCCATACTAAGTGATTTGCCCATTTTATTGCTTCCATCGCTGTAAGTAAATCAGTTTCAAGCGGCATCACTTGTTTATAGCCAAACTGAAGATTTGAATCAAAATCAAGGGCGTGAATATTTATTTCTTTCACCTCGGCACCATTCGCAAGGGCTCCCATCTTGTAGGAGTCTGCTATAGCCTGGTTAAAACTTTCGGAATTCGGATGTCCATTGATGATTGTGATTCGCTTTTGCATAAATTTTTATTTCTGCAAAACTCATTCTTGTGCATCAATCGAAAAAGGACATTTGTCTAAAAAGTAATTTCTTTTCTTATTCTGGTCAGGTGACGCTGGGTAATGCCTAAATAGGAAGCCAAATATTGAAGTGGTATTTGTTGGACTAGTTGCGGGTAGTTCTCTATTAAGTTTTTATATTTTGAAAGTGCATTTTTCTTTTGTAACTGAAAGATTCTATTCTCCAATTCCATATACTGTTGCTCTGCCATAAACTTTAAAAAAATCAGCCAGGTTACATTATTATTAGCCAGGTTTTCCATTTCTTCTTTACTAATAGTGTACAGTTCTGCATCTTGTAAAGCTTGTATATTTTCCTGTGTGCTATTTCCTGTGAGATAAGAACTGTAGGCAGTCAAAAAGTTATTGGGGAAGGTTAAACAATAGGTAACCTCCTCCCACTTGTCGGATATAAAATAAGTTCTAAAGATACCCGACATAACAAATGCAATACTTTTACAAACAGCTCCGTTTTGTATAAAAAAACCACCCTTTTTAACGTGTTTTTTCGTAACTAATTTTTCAAAATCAGCAATATCAGAATCACTCAAAATTTTAAATCCTTCTAAAAATTCCCGAAGCATAAATAATAAATTTTAAAAGTGTAAATAGTTGATTAAATCATTTGTAAGCCAAATAAACTATCGTATAATCGAGATAAATACAAGTCTATTAACTAACTCATGTTAATTCAATTTTGCTTAATGAATGATCGCTGATGGTCAATATAACAATTGAAATAGCAGCAGTCATAAAATGATTGTCATAGAAAAATCAATGTACCAGCCGCAATCAACTTCCGCCCTTACAATGCTCCAATCTCCGATTGCAGATGAATAATTTGAATCAACAATGGATGACACTAATCCATTAATTATTCCCAGCCATGTTCCCATTTTCTTTTCAAATATAGCATTTCTATTTCTTAACCAAAGTCAATGAAATAGCAAAAATACCCGAATAATTTTGTGTCATTATTTAAACAAATAAAAAAATGGCAATAGTAAAGAAAATATTTCTCGGGCTGGTATTAAGCTCTTAACCGCATCGTGTTCTGTTCAGCAGTTTGCTGTAAATACCAATACGCAACCATTTGAAAGGGGAGGAAAAGTGTGGGGAGAAAAAACACAAAAATGTGGAATAGATGAATGGAAGTGTGAATTTAGAAAAGACAACGACCTGCATTTGTTAGGTATAAATGTAAAAAAGAGCGACGTGAAACAGATGGTTGAGGAATTAAAAGCTACTGCTTATACGATTGAGACAAAATCAAACTTATTTATTCAGCTACTAACTTTTGGAATTGTGGATTACAAAATAGTAAAGGTTATTAAAAGAGTGAATTAACATGAAAAAACAAAAAGAAGTACTCAGTACCCTTTGGGTTTTTGCTACTTTAAACTACCTGTATTGTGATTTAATTGGATTGATGGATTCAAATCTCTTAAAACAATATTTAACAGGAAATGTAGAAGGGCTAACAATAAATGAAAGTTTTTTACTGTATGCAGGTATCCTAATGGAGATCCCAATTGCGATGGTTTTACTATCCAAAATACTAGCTAAAAAAGCAAATTGTTGGGCTAATGCAATTGCAGGATCTATAAAAACTATCGTAATGATTGCCACACTTTTTATGGGGCCTTTTACCCGGTATTATTTATTCTTTGCGGTTATTGAAATTGCAACCACGCTTTTTATCGTTGTCTATGCTTTGAAATGGTTGAAACAAAAAGAAGCATTAACTTAATATTTCTTGTGCAACTTTCTCCTAATCCGGCTCAACGATTCTGGTTTAACGCCAAGGTAAGTAGCAATGTCATATTGGGGTACTCTTTGAAATATATCGGGTCTGGCTTCTAATAGTTTTAAGTATCGTTTCTCGGGTTTGTCGGTAATATAAGAGATCATTAAATTCTGTTGTTCCATAAAAACAGTTTCCATGATTTGACGGGAGATCGATTCTATTCCTGGAAGTTGTTTAAATAGCTCTTTCGCTCTCTGATCATTACCAACCACTACTGTAGTATTTTCCATACAAACTAAATTAAAATTTGAAGCAGTTTTTGCCCCAAAATTTCCCAACGAAATTATCCACTGTTCTTCAGTATAAAAATTTGTAGTGATGTCGTTGCCTTCAATAATTTTAAATTGCCGCACACACCCACTTAGTAAGAAATAAATATCGTTATTAAATTGTCGTTCTTTTATCAGGTAGTCATTTTTTTTAAAATATCTAACCACCATACTGTCACTCAGCACTTCCACTTCGTCTGCAGTGAGGTTAGTGGTTTTTAAAAAGTAGCTTATTAGTCTATTTTCCATGATTGGTGTTGTTTTGGAAGAATCAGTATTTATTTTACAATAGTTTTTGTTTGTATGCTAACATCATTTCTTATTGCACTTCATTAATCATCCCACATGGTTTTTACCGAATAATAAATGCAGGTGTAAATGAAAACAGACTGACCTGCATCTTCATTAGTATTGATGACAAGTCTATATCTTTTCGTGCTAACCCATTTTCATTGCCTAATCTCATTGCGATTAAGACACATCTTCCTAATAACCATTCACGATATTTCTTATTTACTATTTGCTTTTTGTCATCGTTAGTTTGTGCAGACGAAGCGGTGTAAATAGCAGTAGCAGCCATCATTAACACCATCTATTTCGTCCGATATTTTATTCTTTAAAAACATTTTGTCGATTTTCATCCACCATACCCAGCACTGTTTCTTTTATTTTAAAACATAATTTCCTAATGGGGGTATCCCTGTTATTACTCAATACAATTACGGTTAAGTCATCTTCTTTATAATAGTTATAATTTGAAATGAATCCATTCATGGTGCCGCCATGCCGTATCATTTTACCTTGCAACTCATCTTTTTTGCTTTGCAGATAGGGTTGTATTCTAAAGCCATAACCATAGTAACCCCAGTCTTGATTACCGCCATCAAAAAGTAATTCTGTGTATTTATTTGAGAGCAATTTATCACCTAGCAGTGCTTTGCTCCATTTATAAATATCGGTGATAGAGGCATACATATCGCCGGAACCAAAAGCATAGGAAACTACATTTTGTACCCTTCGGAAAATACCGTTTACATTTCTGTAACCAATAGCCCTGTTAGATGGAATATTTAATAGCCGTTCCATACCTGACTGTACCATGCCTGTTGGAATAAATGTTTTTTCTTTTAGATAATCCGGATATTTCTTTCCTGTTACCGATTCAATTACCATTGCAAGAAGGCTGTAATTGATATTGGAGTATTGATGTTTGCTGCCAGGCTTAAAACTTCTTTTTGATGTGTTGATTATTTGCAAAAGCTCCACTGGAGTTATATCCATGATTTCAAAATCTGTCAGCCCATCCAGGCTTGGCAACAGGCCAGATTGTTGTTTCAGCAGGTGATGAATTGTAAGTCCGTCACTCAGTTCAGGTTTTAGTAATGGAATATATTTTGAAACGGGAGAGTGTAAGTCTATAAGTCCATTTTCAACCAATTGCAGGATAGCTACTGCCACGAAGGATTTGGTTAGTGAGCCAATTAAGAACTGCGAGTTAATCCTATTAGGTATTTTGTTTTCAACATCAAAGAAGCCATAAGCTGAACGGTGTATGACCGAATCGCCTTTGGCAACCAACACTGTTCCCTGAAAAATACTAGTATCCATAAACGAGCGGATATATTTTTCAATACCGATATGCTTAACTTCTATCTGGTCATCGATTGCTTTAAACTCGTTTAATAAGGTTTGTAAGGAAGTATGTTCTTGACGAATACTTAAATCAATTGGTGTAACGCCTGTATTATTTTTAGCATTGGGATTAGCACCATATTCTAATAGTAGTTTTGCAGATTGAATGTTGCCAGTCCAGGCCGCCCAATGCAAAGGCGTTTCGTGAATTCCATCGACCGCATGAACATTTGCTCCATTTTTTAATAATTCCTTTACCATAGAAACGTTGTCGTATTCTACTGCCCAATGCAATGGAGATATTTTATCGTGATTATTTTCATTAACATTAGCGCCTGCCCTGATTAGAAAAGGAACCAAAAATTCGTAACTTAATTTGCAAACCATATTCAAGGCAGTAGCCCCTTGCTCATTTTTCAAATTCACATTAGCGCCAAGGTTGACTGCGCTTTTTATATCCTGAACATTGCCATGTAAGGCAGCACGGAGGAGTAAATTATTTGCACTATCATTGTTTTGAGCATGTGCTTGTAAACTGATTATGAACCAAAGGAATAAAAAGTACTTCATATATTTTTTACATTTACACGCTTAGAAGCTGTTTAAATTTAATTGGAGTAACTGAGTCAGAAAGCCAATGATGCCATAAAAAACTGAACTTAAACGGAGCGTCGCCAATGTCGATGCCATAAAAAACTAATGATGGTAAACAAATTAATCGTTTCTAAACAGCATCTTACTGATTAAAAGAAATGTTTCATGACTCAACAGCCCGCAATTTATTTTTTGTTACTAAGCTTAACGGCATATCCAAGTTGAGCATAAAAAGGCAAGCCTGGCGTGGTTTTAAAATCCTGCGTAATTACGCGGCCAACTCTTAAAGTAATATCACTTTGTTTAAAGGATACTCCGGATTGAAGTCCATAATAAAAATTACCTCCTGTTGATGGCTCATACCAGCCATCTTTTACATTTGGAAAAACGTCTTTATAGAATTTTTTATGCTTGAAATGCGTAACGATGGCTTTGTCAAAACCTATTTCCCCCGCTATAAACCATTTCTTTTTATAGTACCCACCTGTAACAGACATATCGCTTCCAAAATTCACAAGACGTACATAATCACTTTCGTATCTTCTGAACACACCTTGTACTTTTGCTGTAAAAGCAAATTTACCAGCCTTTATCAATCTTACCGTGGCTCCGATTTTTGTCTTATGATCATCCAGCAAATTATCTCCAAATGGTATGGAGTATTCTGCATTGAGAATAATTGGAATTTTTATTTTTAATTGATACCCATACCCGAGGCCGGCAGTCAATGAATAATCCAGGCCTGTATTTATACCTAAAATATGCCTGTCGGTTTTTTGCAACCTGGCCCAATTAATTGTTTGGCCATAAGTGTTAATGCTTACTACTACAAAAGCTACTACTAATATTTTTTTGAACATTATTTTTATTTTAAAGAATTTAAATAGGAAAGTGCGGTTGGATAAAAATTATTCCAGCCGGTGGGAAAAGAAATCATATTGTGCCCTACGCCGTTTACTTTTAATAGCTGCCGATTGGGATAGGGCGAAGACACTTTTTGTGCATGTGCCAGGCCATAAGCCTTGTTATTTTCGCTATAAACAAAAAGTACCTTAGTACTGTACTGCGATAAGTTTTTTGTCCAATCTGGCTTATCTCTTTCCCCAATATCAAACAAGGCTTTATTTACAATGGCACCTGGTCTCCAAACTGGAGGTGTTCCTTCATCACCTGTGGGACTATCCTTACTACCTTCTGCAATTCCAAGCAAGCCATATTTATAATCTAAAATAGCATGCTCCGATTCTTTGCCTGTAAGAAACTGGTCAGCGTATAGAAGATCATTTAATAGCTCGCTGGTAAATTTTATATCTCTGGATCGTTTTACATAATCCAATACATCCTGCCAAACAAAGCCACCAGGCTCAGCAAGCACTACCCCATTAATACGTGTTGGGTATTGATTGATATAAGCGGTTGCGAGCATGGCTCCCCAGGAGTGCCCAAGCAGGAATACTTTTTGAGTTGGAGAAGTTCTATAGTGTGTTACAACAGCCGTCAAATCATCATACATTAATTGTAGTGAATAAGAATCTTTGGAATGCCTTTTAGACAAACCAGAACCACGCTGGTCGTAAAAAACAACCCTGTAACCTTGATTAGCGAAGCCTTTGCAATTAAGCAAATAGCGATAGTCAGCACCTGGGCCACCATGCAGTACTATTAACAATGCATCATCCGGTTGTCCAAATGCTTCGGCATGCAATTGCGTTCCATTTACAGCAATGGAGGGAAGCGATACGTCTTGCTCCACAGTTTTGGGTACTAAATTTCCAGCGTCATTAATATCTCTTTCTTTTGTACAGGCAGCCAGTATTACTGTGGCAGCAACGGCAAGCGAGAGGTTAAGTAATTTAATTTTCATAGCCATTTTTTTTATGATTGCGCTGTTATTCATTAGGTGTATGATTGAGTATTTATTTCGTACCGGTTGCATTTTTTTTAAGTAGCCAAACAACAGGTAGTTACCAGTGTTTCATGTTTGATTATTTTATGCAAATCTTGAAAATTTTTGTGCGCTGATTTTTATTTTTCTACCAACAGGTATAAATTAAAGACGTAAAGAGAAATTTGGGAGCATTTCTGTGCACGCCTGGTTTGTGTTCAGTTTAAGTTTTGCATATTTGTTTTAAGCAGATTTGAAGCGCACAAATAACATGGACACATTAAAAACAACAACTTTTATTTTTTTGACCCAAGGACGAATATACATGCTATTCACCTTCATTATTTTCATAAATAAAGTCTTCACTTACAGAATCGTTTTGATTTTAAAACCACTTAAATCATTGTCATAATTCTCCACTGATAAATGGCCTGATTTTGACCTTAACTGATTCCGATAATCCATTGTAAAGTGAACCCATCTTTGATTGGATGAAAGCTATTTTAACCACTCTCACAATTTTAGGCGACTTCTCCTGTTCACTTCCTCTTACCATAATGCCTAATAGTTGTCCTTCGGAATTGAATACACCTCCTCCACTCATACCGGGTATCACTTCTGCTTCAACAAAGAATTCTACTTTCGGATTATAGGTTAAGTCACCCTCTGAATCTCCGGCAGCTTTTAATTTGAGCATAACAGTTGCCACTTCCGCATCAGACAATATTTTCCCGTAAGCCACTGCACCATTGGGGTAGTTGGCTCTATCCTGTGGGTACCCTACAGCAATGGCTTTTTCACCATCAATAGGATTATTCCACGTTCGATTTGCCTTTGTGCGATTTTCAGGATCGTACATTTCCAGTGGGGTATTTTTTTGTACTGTTTTAGGGTATTTAGGAAATGGCCCTTGCTCTATTCGTTGATTGTCGATTATACCTAAATAAAAATCCTCTTCAGGTAATATGGTAGTGTTTGTGGCACTTGAAGAAACATTAAAATGCAGGAAAGGGAAATCAGCTATCAATGTATTGCTTAATGTAATATTTCCATTGGCAGGTGGAATTTGTGAGGTTTCGAAAATACCAAGGTTCTCTGTAGATAAATCGAAAACCTGTGCATTCCGGGAGGTCCATCCCGATACACCGTAGACATGATTGGCACTAATGTAAAGACCTAACCCATAATCATTTTTTCTACTCCATATTGTCTTTGATCCGGGACCTCTTCTTCCCACGCTCCCCCGCACTTTATTAAGGAGGTTGATAAGATTCTCTTTATTTCGTGATATCTAAATGAATCTTCCGGGCAGTTGATGCAACAGAATACCTTATTGGATTGTGTTAAATAAAAAACGGCCCTGCAAAGTGAGGGCCGTTTTAACCTTAATACCTAAACAATGAAAAAATGTGGAAGGCTTGGACAAACCTTCTTATTAAAATGCCCTCTATATCCAGGCAACGAACTATTTTATTTTATTTCCTCGCAATAATAACCGGCACTCAGTAACATATTTTCCACTTCTTCCCCCGCCATATTGTTGGCCATAATCCTCAAAATATTATCATCGTCATTCAAATCTACATTCCACTTATATATATTTGGATGTACATCCAGCGATGGTTCAATATCCTGAATACAGTGAACAGTTGACAGGCTTGTTTTGAATATCAGTATTTCCATAACAACTTTTTTTTTCTGTAAAGTCCCCCGTACAGGCATAGGTAAACACCCATACGTTGGGGTTGATTGATCTTTACTTTTTGTAAGAATGTAACTCAACTAAATTTAATTTATATGATGTATCGCAGCCTCGCTGTACGACAAAAAAATTCGTAAGCAGGATGTTGTCGGGAATGAAAAGGATTCCTTTAAACCAATGCTATTTTATTATGAATTCTTCTTAACAAAATAGCGGATGAAGCAGCAGCAATTGCTATCTTTTTGTCTTCACCTAACTTACTATTCATCCAGATAACTTTGCCCCAAAAATCGATTACAGCTATCACGTTATCATCAACCGTTAGTTCATATCCAGAGGGCATCTTAAAAGGAAGGTTCCTGGCTTCACCTTTATCACTGACCAAATTTTGACTATTGATACTTTTTATAATGATGGTATCCTTTTCGCTGGTGAGTATGCCGCCTTCGTTTATACCATTTGTATTAGTCATGTCAAACCTGTTCTTATCCGCTTTATTTTCAAAACTGCTGTAAAGGGATAGGTCCCAGGTAGATGGCTGGCTTATTGAGTGCAATAATATTACCGCTGAAAAAGAATACTGGAAATTTTTTGGATCACTCAGTTCACTCAGCCAACGATTATTGGTTGTTATCCTTGTTTCTTCAGACACTTTTCTTTCCAAAGCAAATACCTCGGCAGTATTTTTACCGTCATTAATAGTGAATTCAAATTTGTCTTTTTGATTGTTGGTAATACTTGTTCTGTCAATTTTAAATGCCCGCAATACTCTTTCTTCACTGGAAATATTTGTATTCCTATCTTCCCTGGAGGTTGTCATATTCCACCCTCTGCTAATGCGGGATGTATTATAGTTTCCAAAATCGATTCCTTTTTTGCCGTTGCCATTCCCTAAGCCTGCTATTGACATTTTTACGGCCTCGGCTTTAAACTGTTCAGGAACAGCCATGAACATTTTAGGAGCTTTGCAGGACGATAAAATAAATATTGCCATTATCGTTACGCTCATTATTTTACTTGTACTTATTCTCATAATTTTTTGCTTATTGATATAAATTTCTACGAATAGTTAGTATAACTGCTGTTGCTGCAATTGCATCTCTAATTTTTTTATCGGCATTCTTTTTTATCCAGAAACTTCTTCCTATTTCTTTAACACTAACGGCGCCAACTATTTCGTTTTTGTAAGTAAAGGCATACACCATATTAAGACTGGTAAACTTTTGCTCCAGCAGATACTGACTACTATTTTCTTTAAGCAACAGGTTCATAACAATAAAACTTATTTCATCATCCTTACAAACTAATTTGCCTTTTTGCTCCACATCTTTTGATGCATTTAGATTGGACGCTACCAAACTCCATTTGCTTAAAGGTTCGCTACCCGGTACAATTGATGCAATTAAAAAATCGGTATTACGGTTTCCCCAAAAACTTGAATCTTGTTTTTGTAACAGTCTGAATCTTTCATCTACTTTCAAAAAAGCAGCACACTCCGTAGTTAAGTAAGTACCATCGCCCGTTTCCAATTTAAACCGGAATGCATCCCTATTTCTGTACTTATCGTTACGCCTGAGTGGAACTGATTCAATCACCAGGATTTGGTTTAATGGATCTATAGTACCAACTGTAAGGAAGGTTTTGACTTTACGCTGAACGTTTGAGGTCTTATATTCAGCAAATGAAATATTCTTGCTCAATGGATTCTTTCTTCCTCCCATTTTGTAGGGTTCCATATCCGTTTGCAATACTTCTTTATTAAGCTGCGAATAAGAAAATAGTGGCGTACCTATAAATAAAAAGATGCTTAAAACTTTTATAGCATTTGTAATCATGTTGTGTAAAAATTAATGTCCGTAGGTGGCTTTGTTTTCGTTCGTAACTCCTCCAATTGTTTCGGTTGTTACTGCAATAAGTTTGGATGCATCCAATTGAATAATCTTATGAACCACATCATCCATTATAATTTCGGTTTCATTCGCATTGAATTTCCAGGTCTGGGTATCAATTACATCGTTGGGTTTGTTGGGGGTACAAGCGTTCAGGCCTTCGCTGTAAAGCACTGTTAGATTGGTATTGAATTTAAACCTGTTATCCTTTATACAAAGTGGAAATTGGGGAAATAAATCTTCCCAAATTGCACTACCAATTTTTTCTTCTGCCTTCACTACTACCCACTCTTTTTCTGTGAGCAATTTCATCTTTTCGCTAACAACCGGGGTTGCTAATTTTTCTTTCCCGCAAGCAGCCAGCATTAGGCTTAGTACAATGGATAAAAAATAATTTGTTCTCATTTTTTAGAATTTAGATTTGTGTTAGAATTATATAAAAAAATTAATGGCGCAATATTACATTTCCCTTTTTATGACCAAAGTCAACATAATTGTGTGCTGCTACAATTTGCTCAAATGGGTAAATCCTGTCGATTATTATCTTTAGCTTGCCTTTAGACAACATCGTGCAAAGCAAATCGAGGTAAGCTACTTTCTCGTCAGTCAACGTGTATATTGAAAGCCTTTTTCCGCTCACTTTTAATAAAGGTCTCAAAGCGGAATGCTTTATCTTACCAACTGCATCGAAAATAACATCAAACTTTTCTTTACACTTGGTAATGGGTTCTTTGGTATAATCAATCACTTCATCTGCACCAATAGAACTAACCAATTCGAAGTTTCCAATGCTGCATACAGCTGTTACATGCGCACCCAAATATTTTGCTATTTGCACTGCATAGGTTCCTACACTACCTGAAGCGCCATAAATAAGTACTTTCTCACCCGCCTTGATTTTCGCCTTAATTAAAATTTGTAAAGCAGTCATTCCGCCGATAGGTAAACCCGCAGCTTCTTCAAATGAAATATCCGGGGGCAACAGGGCCAGAACACCTTGTTTCCGTTTTTCAGGAATACAAACAAAATCAGCATACGCACCATTTTTTAAACCCGTTGTCGTTCCAAATACAGTATCACCTTTTTTAAACAATCTCACATCTTCTCCAACCCCTTCTACTACTCCTGAAAATTCAAATCCCAAAATTGAACGCCTTGGCTTTGTAATTCCAAAATGCAGGCGAACCAATACTGTAAAGAACTTAGAACCTGGAAATTCACCTTTGCGCATCCAAACAACGCCTGCCGAAACGGTAGATGCATACACCCTTATCAATACCTCATTATGCTTTGGAACAGGTTTGTCAATTTCTCTAAATTTTAATACATCCGGGGTACCATATTCTGTATAAACAACCGCTTTCATTTATTAAAGATTAAGCAATTAGTTTTTTAAAAATTATTTTGATCAAAGACTGGTACTATGTTGAGAACAAAATGACGATCGCCTTTTCACTACCCGAATAGTTTTCCCAATCATCACTGAAAAAAGTTCCAGAAGATATGTAATGGCTTATCATATTTCCGGATAAATGCTTCTATCGAAATCACATCTTTGGGAGCAATTCTATACCCAAATTTTACCTGATAAAATGATGGTAAAGCAGCGCCCAAAATACCCAATAAAAAGTTGCGACTTCCTGCAAAAAAACTGCAATAAGTATTAGCGTCTTTGCCATTTTACTGACTAAATACAAACCTTGCGCTTAGTAAGAACATAGCGATGTTTGTTAAAAGCTTCTGCAACCTGGTGATTGTTTTTATACAATGCAAATTTGAAGCTAACAACTAACAATATTCTTAACTTAAGTTAACAAATTTGTGGAAGATTGAAAATGATATGTTAAAAGAATGAAGGATTTTAAAAACGAACAGGTGTCTCAATACCTAATGTTTTGCCTTTTGATCAACACACCAAAGGGAGGATTTTAAACGCTTATTGCAGGGCGTGTAAGGCAGCCCGTTGCAACTATTTATACAATTGCGCATATAACTTATTCGTATTATTTACAATGACGCACTCCGGCATACAAGTATTCTTGTCTGCGAATAAACGTTTTGGTTGATGCTTCATTTGTTATTTTTTAGCCTCAATTTTCACACAAGCCACATTTTCAAATTTTGTAAAAATGTTTCTAAAGAAAACGATATTAACTATTACACCAAATCGATCAACCATGCTAGCTGCAGTGTAGGTTTTTCTTACATTAAAAAACCCAGACTATAATATTCTACAATTCTGAAGCCAGTTCATTTACAACAGTTCTCTTAATTGGGCTATGTACTTTGCCATTTAAAAACATCCCAATAAAAGTATTTCTCACAGCATAATGATAACTCACAACGCAGATAACTGTGGTGACTGATAATGAAATTAAAAACTTAAAAAAAACTGGTATTGCTAAACCACTGATTAAGCCCGGCATAAATGCTACAATGGGAAGGTGAATGATATAAACCCAATATGCAGCCTCCATTATGTAACTAAGCCGGGGCGAATAGTTGTTGAAATAGGTCATAAAAAATGCAATAAATCCGAAAATAAACATGGACCCGAATAAAGCAGAAAGTAATTCTCTAAGGTAAAGCCAACCAGTTGAATCTGGCCAGGGAATAAGGATAAATAAGAAAAAAAATATTGTTGCTAATACGAGTTGCGCTATTGGGTAACCCTTTAATTTACCAAGACTATTGGTTTTAAAAATAACCCAGCCTGTTTCAAAAAATAAGAAATAAGTCATGAAGATTGGTACGTCAATACTCCATTTATTGTTTGTTGTGAGAAAGGGCTCACCTATCCAAAATTGGCAAAGGAAAAACAACACCGTTAAACAAACAAGTCTAAGCCAGCATCGCTCAAGTATATAAGAAAATATTTTATTAAAAAACGCCGTGAATACTGTATTTTGATTGAATATTTTTGCGATTGCCCACCCGCCAATTGAATAGAAAATCAAGAAGTATAGAAACCAAAGATGCAATACATTAAACGGTAAAAATTTACCTGCAATCATTTCCTCCCAGGCAATAGTTAATGGATAACCAACACCAGAAAACGCTGACTTTGTAAAAGTAAATGCAAAAAAAGCGAGCGGATAAACAATCAAAACACCTGCTATTAAAGGAAGTAAAATCCGGTTTATTCTGTTCTTCAGCATTTGCTGGGCCCCTTTTTTGTAAAACAACAGCGCTCCAAAATATCCGGATACAACAAAAAAAACAGGCATACGGAAAAAGTGAATGATTGCTACAATAATATCAAAACCAATTGAATTTTCAGGATTTTTTAATGGCCAGAAATTTGCATAATCTGCGCTGGCATAAGTTATTCCTGCATGTAAAACGATCCCTAATAACATCATGATGGCTCTAAGCGCATCTAATGCAAATATTCTTTCTGAATTCATTTTATTTGGGTTTTTATTTTTTGATTAAGACGGGTAATGAAAGGGAATGTTACAAAACCTTACTATGTTTTTTCATGTTACAGCTAACATTTTTCGGCCTGTCGATGCAGCGAATTTTTGGCATAACAATTCATACCAGGCAAATTGCTGGAAGTTGTACTAATGATTTTACAAAGCGGGTAGACCTTCTATTGCGAAACCTTCGCTGGAAGTAATTTCTATGTCTTTTAAGTTGAAGCTTTATTATATCTCCACCTGTTATTGTTTTCGTCCCCTTAAGCTGTCAATGTTGTTGCCTGTGAGGTTCTGAATATTTCTTGTAATCTGCTCAATGTCCCAGTTCCACCATTCTAGCTCTGAAAGCTGTTTGATTATATCATCCGAAAATCGTTTTTTTATTTCTCCGGCAGGATTTCCGCCAACAATTGAGTAAGGCTCAACATCTTTTATTACGGTTGAATTTGTCGCAATGATTGCGCCGTCTCCAATGGTAACTCCCGCCATAATTGTAGCATTGTAGCCAATCCAAACGTCGTTCCCAATATTTATGTCTCCCTTTCTCGGATATGTTTTTCCTTCCATTGCGTTTTCCCAGCCGTTCCCAAAAATGGCAAAAGGATAAGTTGTCACTGCGTTTGTCAAATGATTTGCCCCGTTCATAATAAAAGTTACGTTTGAAGCAATCATACAAAATTTCCCAATGATTAATTTGTCGCCAACAAAATCAAAGTGATATTTCACGTTCTTTTCAAAATTCTCAACGTTTTCAAAGTCATCATAATAAGTGTAGTCGCCAACAATAATGTTTGGATTTTTGACAACGTTTTTTAAAAAACAAAGTCGGTCGTAATTGTCAAGCGGAAATATTTTGCCTTTGTTTGGTCCTGTCATTGCTATTATTTTAATTGTCAAAAAACCAATTGAGCTAAGATATCCTCCTAAGTTTTTCAGCATTGCGATGTGGCAAATTTTACAATGATGTTTCATGCAAAGCAAAATGCTAAAGCTTGTACAAATGTTTCTACGAAGGAGGTCACCTGTCATATTTTATTTAAAAATCAGTATCATCGGTTCAAAATTCATTATTTCGCTGGCATTGGTTTCATTTTATATTTTGACAACAACTGATTCAGTGATGCTACATTATGCCTTTTTCTTTCTATGTCATTTGATAATGTTGTGTCAACTGGTGCCAATAACATTTCGCCTGTTTTGTCATCAAATACAAATTGAGTTCCGAATTTTTGGTATCCAAAAGAAAAAAGTAAATAACGGTCATAATTTAAAGCAATCATTCCAGGGAAATTTTCCTTTTTGATTGTTATACTGTCTTGCTGCTTTTCCAATTCACTCAAGGCATTTGATGAAAGGTGATAAGCCAAAAGAAAATTTTCAGGACTAATACTGGTTAATTGCCCTTCACAAATTTTTCCTGCTGTATGTTGTAAAATCAGGGCAGCCCTAAATTTATCTATCGGTGTTTTTACAAGATTATTTGCAAGCATTTCAAATATTTTGTTACGATGTATTTTGTCGTAATTCTCCAAAATCACCGTATCAGTTTTTTCATCGAGTTCCCTAATCTCAATGTCTTTTAAAAAAAGCTGTTCAATTATGGGATTGTCCTCTATTTTGACCACTTGTGCGATATGCTTTTTTGAACAACTTATCGTCACTACTATTAGTATCAATGAGAATAATGGTGAAATGAACTTGTTCATACTTCAGTTTTTTATTTTTAGTTTGTGTTTATTATTGCTCGTTTCTCAATTCTTTTTACAACTATCCATGCAATCAATAAATTGTCCTTAGTGCTTAGTAATGCAAATTTCTTGTCCAGGAAAAAATATAGCATTGGATACAGGCCAATGATTATTCCCATTGTTGCAAATAATATCCAAAGTGCTTTTTTAGTCATCGGGTGAGTCTGATTCCGTTATCATATTATTCCTTTTATTCTAGCGGGCTAGTCCATTTCCATGCACTCAGTATAATTACAACTATTAGCATCACTTCAATAGTGGCGATGATAATATAGTGCGGAGTTAAACTCCCTCCACCAATAACGTAAAGCATCGTTACAAAAGCTGCAATAATATTTGATATACGATTTGCTCTATAAGGCAATGCTCTTGACAGGTAAATCATCAGTATAGGGATATTAGTTATGATAGCTGCGACTGCCATTGTTGTATTAACATCTCCTCCAATAATGTCAAGCGTATTTTTATTTACAAGTTCTATCATTATAGAAAGAATGTCCGCAAAAATGATGTTCAACATTATCACTACCCACAATGTTGAAAGTTTGATTTTTATATCCATAGTTTATTGAGTTAAAAATTATACCCGAAGTGAAGCCCCGGTTCACCGAAAAAGAATTTTGATTATTTGTCGTCAAGTTGTTTGAAAGAAGCAGGCATTTTAGTATAATAAGGAGGGTAAGCAATACCAATTGATGGTTTTATAAAAAACCTATCCTTAAAGAGTTTAATTTGATAGTCAACTCAATTAGTGTTGAATATCAGAAAACCATTACCCATTTTATTACCGCTTTCATTCACAAATATTTGCCGGGCAGGCATTATGTGTAGTGCTGCGTAAAGCCCATTCCATAAAAACCTTTGATAAGCAATATCAAACGGAACGCTCGTAGGTAATTGAATTCGAGATTTTAATTTCGTCAATTGTTTGGCCGCTAATAACGGGAACCAATGCAGGGTCGGTATTAATGCCGAAGCTGTGGGGAATTGCATCCACCAAAACCATAACTCCAATAATTAGGAAAACTATCCACGCATACTTTTCATAAAATTTTTCGTTCATAGGTTTTTCATGTTTCAATACGAGGCCATTTCCATGCATAACGGATAATTAGACAGAAAAGAACAATTTCTACAACAGCGCCAAACACCATGTGCATCCAAGCCTCTCCTGCCAAATTAAACAACATATAAGGAATATAAATCGCAGCCAAGATTATGTTTATGCAACGATTTACTTTAGCTGGCAAGGCAACAGAAAGGAAAATCATCAGTGCCGGAATTGTAACTGAGGCGAGTGCTACCAGAAGAAATCCTTGCGTAATATCAAATTCAAACACTCTCCCTGTCTGAATATCTTCTATCTTACCCGGCATATATAAGTGGAAATAGTCAAGATAGATAATGAGAAACATCAAACTCGCCCACAACGTAGCAAGCTTAAGTTTCAAACTGACCTTGATTTCTTCCAGGGCATTTTGCTGCATTTTTTTTGCATTCATAAATTATCAATTAAAAATTGTATCCGAAATGCAGTCCTGGTTCAGGAGTCCATTTTGGCCACTTGTCATCTTTTTGTTTAAAACCATCAGGCATTTTAGTATAATAAGGACGGCCAGCAATACCAAGAGATGGTTCTATAAAAAACCTATCCTTAAAGAGTTTAAAGTGATAGCCAACCCGATATGTGTTGAATATAATGAAACCATCACCCACCTTTTTACCGTTTTCATTTTTAAATGTTTGCCACATAGGCGCTACGTGTATTGCTGCGTAAAGACCTTTCCGAAAATATCTTTGATAAGCAAGACCAAAACCAAACTCTCTTATATGACCAGGATATTTCTCTTCAGGTTTTCCGTATGCATCATTGTAAAAAGGGTTAATACCAAGTGGCCAGGCATGTTTCCAGGTTATTAGTTCAAGAGAAATTACATCTTTCCCGGTAATACGATAGCCTACATTGAGTTGAGCGAAGCCGGGTGGGTTTACCTTATCTAGATTACCCAATAAAAACAAAGTGCTACCAACGAAGCACCGTTTATAAGTACTGTCGGTTTTAGCATATTGTGCATTCACCTTTAAACTGCTTGTTAAAACTAAAACAAGTCCAATCCATAAAATTTTCTTTTGCATATCCTTTTATCATTTAATGATATTGCAAAAGTAGATTGATGGTAAGCCAACAATCGTTCACTTAAGTTAAGAAAGACAGTGAACCGGCTTCTTTTTTTCAATGAGTCTGGCTCGCATCCGGCTCAGCGATTGTGGTTTAATACCTAAAAAACTTGCTAGTTGATGCTGGGGCACTCGCTGAAATAAATCGGGTCTGCTTTGGAGGAGATTTAAATATCGCTGTTCAGGGGAAGAAATCTTAAACTCGTCAAAATTGATTTGCTGCTTTGCTAAAAGTTCTTCTGACAATATTCCACACATTACTTGAAATTTAGGAAATTTAGTATTTACTTCAACTCCCATATTTGGGTTTGTAATTGTTAGTATGGTATCCTCAACACAACTTATAAAATATTCAGATGGAGCATTATTTATAACACAATGGGGTACTAAACCTTCCATTTCTGTAAAAAAGGCGGTAGTTTTTTCTTCACCATTTATGATGTAATATTTCCGTATGCATCCTTTTAGAACAAAATATTCATCCTGCGACTTCTGTCCTTCTTTGAGTAAAATAGTCCCTTTCTTAACAGTGCGGAATATCTCTAATGAAAGTATTGCGTTCTTCTCATCTTCTGTTAGAGAAATGTATTTTGATATAAAGTCAAATAGTATGTCTTGCATTTTTTTATATCGTTTAGTAAGTTGTTCTGAATATATAAGCAGTCCCAATGTTATACCGCCACTTTTAATCAAAATTATAAATATATAACTTGGCAGCAGATTTTATTTTATCCACAGTTTTACCCTACCCTTCAAACTGCAATGTGGACGGGACTTTCCGCCTGCGGGAATGAATGAAGCCAGCCCCGTTAAATTAACAAACTAAAAGGTTTAATTTAGGTGAGATCATGTTAATATTACTAAAACCCTTTAAAAAGGCAGGTTATTATTTAACAGTGCTTCATTAAATTGCTGCACACATTTAACAGATTGCATTTGCGATTTACAAAAATACAAACAGCGTCCGGTAAAATAATGGAATACATATGCTACTGAATAATACAACAGAACCAATCAAAACCAATACACTTAACCAAAGCACCGTTGTACCAATAATATACAATACCAAAACTTATAATTAAATAACAAATACTTCATAAATGGCTATTTGCTGATCCGTTTATGAATACCTGATTTACACCAATAAAAAGTGTTTGGTACTTTTGTAAAACGGGTAAACTCTACATTGGTAATTAAAACTAGTGGTGGTGTTGCCTTAGGCTGAACAAAAAACTTCTTAACTTGAATCACTCTGCTGCCATTGTATCATTATTTGTGATCTATATAAACGTTGCGCCCTTTTGTGTTGCATAAATCCAGCTTTCAAAAAAGTACTAACTTACTAATTTACCATAAAAATGGCGGACCTCGGATGCTTACATTTAAACAGCTGTTGTTTCCAATATGTCAATGAGCTTCGTTTTCAAATAATTGTTTTCTTAAAACTTTAAAAATTACTATCCTTTTAGTTCATAGGCTTTGAAATACTCTATTATAAATTTCTTTGGATAATTTATTGAGTGCTCTTCTACACCCAATTCCGGTATTTCATAAATCCCCAACATAAATTGCATTGGGTAATTGGGGGATTGATTGATTGTTTTTACCAGAACATTATCAATATAGAAATTGATTGTTTCCGGTTTCCATTCTGCCGCGTATATA
>Ga0163147_10002621_pt1 | contig 25114 bp, 20 predicted proteins | sample OliLakLV19MP6G1_FD_148597 | JGI IMG/M metagenome (GOLD analysis project Ga0163147, IMG submission 148597) | Freshwater microbial mat bacterial communities from Lake Vanda, McMurdo Dry Valleys, Antarctica- Oligotrophic Lake LV.19.MP6.G1 | ecosystem: Environmental > Aquatic > Freshwater > Lake >...
GAGTTTATGGATTTACTAGGATCACAATCGTATGGTGCCGAACCAAAAACATTCATTGAGTCTACCGCTAAGATTACGCCCGACTATCGTGCGCAAGCAGCTGCCAACAGCATTGAGCCTGCCTCGATGAAAGATGTAACCGCTGCTGGGTTTTTAGAAGATAGCCGTGGGTTTTCTGCAGTGATGAATAGCAAAGGAATGTTTGCGTATAATCGATCAACAACTGTCGACTTTACAGTAACCATGCGCACGAATGATGGCACCGGTTCGGGTTGGGTAGCGCGTAACTTTAATGATGTTAGTAAATTAAATACAGCAGAAGCTTCGCGCATTGCTATTGACAAAGCATTACAATCGCGGAATGCAAAAGCGATTGAGCCGGGTAAGTACACAGTTATTCTTGAACCCAATGCAGCCAGTGATTTGGTTGGATTAATGTTTCAAGGTTTTAATGCCCGCACGGCTGATGAAGGTCGCAGCTTTATGTCGAAGAAAGGTGGCGGCACCAAGTTGGGCGAAAAAATTGTTGATGAACGTATACATATTTATACCGATCCGTGGAATGAAGAAGTTCCGGTAGGCAATTGGGCTGGTGGCGGTGGCGGCCGATTCGGTGGCGGGGGTGGCCAACCGCGTAAGAAAATGGATTTGATAAAAGATGGTGTTGTTTCCAATCTTATCTACGATCGCTATTGGGCTTCACAAAAGAATGTAGAGTCAACCCCGTTTCCGGGAAACCGAATTATGGTGGGCGGCACAGCCTCTATTGAAGACATGATTAAAGACACAAAGAAAGGTGTGTTGGTAACACGCTTCTGGTACATCCGCGCGGTTGATCCACAAACCTTGCTCTTTACGGGCCTTACCCGCGATGGTACTTTCTATATTGAAAATGGAAAGATTAAACATCCGGTAAAAAATTTCCGCTTCAATGAAAGCCCAATTATTATGTTGAACAACCTGGAAACACTGGGCAAGCCGATGCGTGTAGATGGATCATTAATTCCTGCTATGAAGATCAGAGACTTTACCTTCTCCAGTCTTTCAGACGCTGTTTAATAAATTTTTGTTTGTTTGATTTTAAAATCCCCGAGCGCAAGCTTGGGGATTTTTGTTTTTAGGAGATGTCTACTCCTTTAAATTTCAAAACAAAAATAAAAGCAATTGTTTATATTCGGATGGTACTGATAATTAGTCAAAATGGAAGATCTCGCTGTTTTAACGGCAGACTTAAATGTATTTTGTAATAAGATATTTGACAAATATCGAGACAAAGAATCCTTGGATTTCTCTCAAGAACATTTGTTTGTACATTATTTAGAGCGGCTTGACGCGAACTTAAATTCCATTAGAATACTCATTATAGAACTTGACAACAATTTAAAAATTGAACACTCCATTGGCTTGATTCTAAGATCCAATCTTACTGACTTCTTTACAATTAGTTATATCTCAATGGGAAAAATGAAAAGTCATAAGGAGTGGACTGATCGAATTTGTATTGTTAACTATGACCAGATAAAAAGTCTCAAGAAATATATGTCCGACTCATTGCGAAATGGATGGATGACAAATGAACAGTATCAATTTGGCCTCAATAGATTCGAGAATGATTATAGTTTTATGAAGAATCTTACTGATTTGGATTTAGATTCAAATTTAAATAAACTTCCAGGACCTCAAAAAATTGCTGATGAGATGCTAAAAGACTCCTCATTCAAAATACTTGCTAAAGGATATGACATTTTAAAGTATTACGCTCAATATGAGCATTATGGATTCATTACAAGTGTAATCCAAAAAGTTAGTTTTGAAACTGACATTGATAGAATAAAACATGGACTCTTTTACTCACTCCAATCCTTAATATTTATAGCAATGAATTTGGAATTTCGGGACTACAAGGAAGAAGGAAAAAGGCTATTAAAGAGATTCGATTAAATAATCCATAACAAAACGTGTATAGGCAGTACTAAAATCCCGAAATCGAACAAGTATTTGCACGCTCAGTTTTAAATTACTAACTCGAATCACAGAACTTTTTTAGATTCTGTCCGTCTTACATAAGTATTGTTGAGGAGCAGTTAAACTTTAAATTCAACCCATTTGAAACGCAGAGATTTTATTTACCTAACAGGCATGGGCGCAGCGGCCACCATGATTCCTGGCATGCAGGGGATGGGCAATCCCATCGATCCGGCACGTGCGCTTGAGCAGGTGGACGTAACGCTAAAAAAACAATTAGCCGATGTTGCCTTAAATGCTGCACGAAGTAAAGGTGCCACTTATACCGATGTGCGCATCGGTCGGTACCTCAATCAATTTGTTGTTACGCGCGAAGACAAAGTGCAAAACATTGTCAATACCGAATCGTATGGTTTGGGTGTGCGCGTAATAGCCAATGGTTGTTGGGGTTTTGCGGCCACAGATAAAATGGATAAAGACAGCATCGCGAAAGCAGCGGAGACAGCCGTTGCCACAGCAAAAGAAAATGCCAGATTGCTTTCAGAGCCTGTTCAACTTGCACCTCAGAAAGGCTATGGCGAGGTAAGCTGGAAAGCACCCATTGAGAAAAATGGGTTTGAAGTTCCTATAAAAGAGAAAGTTGATTTGTTGTTGGGTGTTAATGATGCGGCCATGAAGTCGGGCGCAAACTATATAACCTCTTTATTGTTCCTTATCAACGAACAAAAATATTTTGCATCCACCGATGGTTCGTACATCGATCAGGATATTCATCGCATCTGGCCGGCCTTCTTCATTACCAAGATTGATGCGGCTACCGGTAAATTTGAAACGCGTAATACACTAAGTGCACCAATGGGCATGGGGTATGAGTATCTCGACCACAGGCCGCAGGATAAAATTATAGGGGGCGGGGGCGTATCACTATATAAAGGTCGCTACGATATGTTGGAAGATGCCAAAGCAGGTGGTGCACAGGCAGGTGAAAAATTAAAAGCAAAATCAGTAGAGCCCGGGAAGTATGATTTGATTCTGGATCCATCACACTTATGGCTAACCATTCACGAATCAGTAGGTCACCCAACTGAGTTAGATCGCGTGTTGGGCTATGAAGCAAACTTTGCGGGAACAAGTTTCTTAACACTGGATAAGTGGGAATCGAAGAAATTTAAATTTGGAAGTGACATCGTAAATTTTGTTGCTGATAAAACACAAGTCGGTTCATTGGGCGCTGTTGGTTATGACGATGAAGGTGTTGGTTGTGGTAAGTGGGATATCATTAAAGATGGAGTACTCGTAAACTATCAAACCATTCGCGATCAAGCACATATTCTTGGATTGAAAGCATCGCAAGGTTGCTGCTATGCGGATAACTGGAGCAGTGTTCAGTTTCAGCGGATGCCAAACGTGTCGTTACAACCTGGAAAAGAAAAGAAGAGTGTGGAGGATTTGATTAAAGGCGTAGAAAAAGGAATTTACATTATTGGTGATGGCTCATTCTCCATTGATCAGCAGCGATACAACTTCCAGTTTGGCGGACAACTTTTCTATGAAATCAAAAATGGAAAAATTGTTGGTATGCTTCGCGATGTTGCTTATCAGGCAAATAGCCAGGAGTTTTGGAATTCGTGCGTAGGTATTGCAGACGCTAGCGATTACCGCTTAGGTGGTGCATTTGGTGATGGCAAAGGTCAGCCACCACAAAGTAATTCAGTGTCGCATGGTTCTTCTACTGCGCGCTTCAATGGAGTTAATGTTATAAACACAGCACGAAACATCGGATAATACCATGACTATACTTTCAAAAGACGAGGCCCAGGCTTTACTAAAAAAAGTGCTGAGCTATTCAAAAGCAGATGAATGCGAAGTGAATCTTAGTGGCACTGATAGTGCAAATATTCGATATGCGCGCAACGCTGTTTCTACAAGCGCTAAGGTGAGTCAAAGTCAATTGGTTGTTTCATCCGCGTACGGAAAAAAATCAGGCGTTGCCACGATAAATGAATTCGATGATGCATCGCTTGAAAAAGTAGTTCGCAGATCGGAAGAGTTAGCACAACTTGCTCCGGAAAATCCTGAGTATGTTTCTTTCTTAGGACCACAGCAGTATGCGGAACCAAAAACATACATAAAGGCAACTGCCGATATCACCCCTCGATTGCGTTCTGATCTTGTTGCCCAGAGTTTGGAGGTTGCCAAAGCAGGTAAGGCAGTGGCCGCAGGTTTTTTGGAAGACAACACAGGCTATACGGCCATGATGAATTCCAAAGGATTGTTTGCATACAACACTTCTACCAACACAAATTTTTCTGTAACGGTGCGCACAGAAGATGGTCGTGGATCAGGTTATGCAACGCGTGGCTACAATGATGTAACAAAGCTTGATACAAAAAAAGCAACACAAATTGCTACCGAGAAAGCGTTGAAATCCGCGGAAGCGAAAGCGATAGAGCCCGGTAAATACACCGTAATTTTAGAGCCCGCAGCTGTAGCGGTTTTATTAGAGAACATCTTTTTTAGATTGGATGCACGCCAAGCCGATGAAGGCCGAAGTTTTTTGAGTAAAGCCGGTGGTGGCACGCGACAAGGTGAAAAGTTGGTTGATGAGCGCGTGAATATTTATTCGGATCCACTCAATCCTGATTTGCCAACCAGCACCTGGAATGGAGATGGACGGCCACAAGAAAAAGTATCGTGGATAGAAAAAGGTGTGATTAAAAATCTTTCGTACTCACGCTATTGGGCGGAGAAGAAAGGTGTGAAAGCAGTACCTGGCCCCGATGCAGCCATTATGGAAGGTGGCACAAAATCATTAGAAGAATTAATAGCCGGAACTAAAAAAGGTGTGTTGGTTACTCGCTTGTGGTATATCCGCGATGTTGATCCGCAATCACTTTTGTTAACGGGCTTAACTCGTGATGGTACTTTTTATATTGAAAACGGAAAGATTCAATATCCGGTCAAAAACTTCCGCTTCAACGAAAGCCCAATCATTATGCTAAACAACCTGGAAGAACTTGGTAAGGTGGAGCGTACGGTAAGTGTTGAATCGAATCAGAATTACCTGCTACCTCCGCTTAAGGTGAGAGACTTTACGTTCTCAAGTTTGTCGGACGCTGTTTAGTAATAAATGTCGATTTGAATTTCTTGATATTTTAAAAATAAGAGTAAAACCCTAACCCATTGAATTTCATCTGTTCTCGCAATGCGCATTGCCCTCTCCCCGTGGGGAGGGCGAGAAGAGTTTTGTGAACTGAGATTTTTGATGGGTGAGGGACAATAAATTTAATAAGTTCCCGGAATCGGTTTCGGGGACTTTTTTATTTTAGATAGTATAGTCAGTTCTTCCGTTCATATAATTCAGGGGTAAGAACCCTGTTAATGATCGTTTAAAAAGCAAAATTGCGGTTCGGTTTGAGGTAACATTGATAATGCATTTCGATAACAACAAGTTCTTTTTTACACGCCTGCAATATGAGTCTGGTGATTGGGATGTGGATCAGCGCATGCCGGTAAATGTGTTGAACTCGTTGATTGAATACACAACTCTTAAGATTGATACGAATGAGAATATTGTTTCTTTAAGTAGTGAAGATATTTTCCGTTGTCCCTTCTGTTACCTCAGCGGACATAAGTTGGTAGAGTTTACAGCGCAAGAGCGCGAGAACTTTGAGAAGTATATAAACAATGGCGGGTTTGTATTTGTAGATGATTGCAATCATGACATTGATGGCCTGTTTGCTAAATCTTTCGAATCACAAATGGAACGAATTTTTGGAGCAAAGGCATTGAAGAAAATTCCGAATACTCATCCGTTGTATTCCATCTTCTTCAAGTTCGATGGTCCGCCTACTACATCACAAGAACTAAATGGCTGGGGCGATGATATTGTGCACGACTATCTAAAAGCTATTGAATTAAACAATCGGATTGGCGTTTTGTATAGTAATAAAGATTATGGATGTGAGTGGGATTATGATTTTAGAAATAAACGCTTTTATAGAATCGACAACACGCGCTTTAGTGTGAATATAATTATGTACGCATTGACGAGTTAAAATAAAGATATGAATCAGGAACTAGCAACCGTAGAGAAATCTGTTCAAGAAATTATTGCCGGATTGAACAAGCTGAAACAGGAAATCAAAAAAGTGATTGTAGGTCAGGAGGAAATTATTGATCAATTGCTGATTACATTTTTAGCGGGCGGTCATGCTTTGTTAGAAGGAGTTCCTGGTCTTGCGAAAACATTAATGATTCGTTCGCTGTCCGAAGCCATTGAATTAAAATTCAAACGCATTCAGTTTACGCCCGATTTAATGCCTACCGACATTATCGGCACAGAAATTTTAGAAGAAGATCACACAACAGGCAAACGAATTTTCAAGTTCAATAAAGGGCCAATTTTCGCCAACATCATTTTGGCAGATGAAATCAATCGCACCTCTCCTAAAACACAAGCCGCATTGCTTGAAGCGATGCAAGAGTTTGAAGTAACCTACGCGGGTATTACATATCCGCTAGAGCGACCTTTCTTTATATTAGCTACACAAAACCCAATCGAGCAAGCCGGAACATTTCCATTACCCGAAGCGCAACTCGATCGCTTTCTTCTTTATATAAAAGTAAGCTACCCAACTGCGGAAGAAGAGCGTGCTATTCTAGAAAGCACTACGGGCAAACGACCGGCTGCAATTCAAAAGGTAATTGAAGGAAGCAAAATTTTGGAAGCCCAGAAATTAGTTCGCGATGTACACATCAATGCCGAGTTGGTTGAATGGGTGAGCAATCTCGTGCGGGCAACACGCGCCAATCACAGCGAACTAAAGTTTGTAAATGAGTGGGTACGGTGGGGTGCCGGGCCGCGCGCAGGGCAGGCTATGATTCTTACCGCTAAAGCCCGCGCTTTGCTTGGCGGACGATTTGCTGTAACGCAAGAAGACATTCGCCACGTGGCATACCCTGTGTTGAGGCATCGCATTCTCATGAATTTTAAAGCGGAGTCGGAAGGAGTTATTTCAGATGCTGTGACTACACATTTGTTAGAAAACATTTCAATTCGAAAAGGTATTTAACCACAACAGTAAGTTTTTTTGGGTAGTCGTATTTCATATTTTTATAGCATGAATTTCTTTCCTTTTGCACAAAATCTGTTTTGGGATGTTGACATTAACGATGTCGACTTACAAAAGCATAAACGATACATAGTAGAGCGCGTGCTTACCAGAGGTAAAATGCAAGACTTTGAGAAGTTGCTTACGCTCTATTCTAAAGAGGAAATACGAATTGAGTTAAAGAAATCAAAAGAATTAGATCCTAAAACCCTACATTTTTGTAGTTGGTATTTTAACATTCCACAGACTGAACTTCATGCTTCATCTTTCTACCGTTGATGGTACTACACTTAAGTTGCTAAAAGAAATTTTTACCATTTCTTTTATTCAAAAGCAGTTTGCTCTTGCAGGTGGAACGTCATTGGCTTTGCAGATAGGGCACAGAACATCTATTGATCTTGATTTATTCTCGCCCCAACTGTTTCTTCCTTTAGAAATTGAAGCCCTCTTGGCAGGTAGTTCAACTTGGAAGTATGAGCCAATGGGCAAAAGTGAGAGAATGTTGTTTTGCAATCTTGATAATGTCAAATGTGATTTTGTCTATGAACCATTCCCATTAATAGAACCTTTTTTAACGGTAGATACAATTCAACTATACTCTGTACCGGATATTGCTGCTATGAAAATGCATACCATTTGTGGCCGTGGAAAAAGAAAAGATTTCTTTGATATCTATGCTCTCCTACAAGAATATAGTTGGGATCAGATGTTAAAATGGTTTCAATTAAAGTATGGCGAATCTCAACTCTTCTTCCTCTGGAAAAGTATAACCTATTTTACTGATGCTGACGAAGATGTTGATATAAAAGGTATTGCTCCTTATTCCTATTCATGGGATGAAGTAAAAGCTGAAATAATCACTAAGTGTAGATTTCAATAGGGCCATGGACGCGCGCATCAAAGAACTTCTTAATCCTTCCGTGTTACATACAGTAAGCGGACTTGAGTTAGTTGCGCGTATTATTGTTGAAGGCTTTATGAGTGGCAGCAACAAAAGTCAATCGGTTGGCGCTGGGCAAGAGTTTAGTCAGTATAGAAGTTACCAACCCGGTGATGACTTGCGACAATTAGATTGGAAGATGTTTGCGCGCACCGAACGCTACTATATCAAGCAAGCAGAGATTGAAACCAATATCACGGTTAAGTTCATGCTGGACGCAAGTCATTCCATGGCTTATACAGAAAATGGTGTGAGCAAAATGCAATATGCTAAGGTGATGATTGCGGCATTAGCCTATCTGGCGCGCAAGCAAAGCGATACCTTTGGATTATATGCAGTAAATGATCAGCAGATTAAAAGTGTGTTGCCACGATTTGAGCAGCAACAGTTTTTGCGATTCCTGACGGAACTTATTCATGTAAAAAGTGAGGGGGTGTGGGAAAAAGGGAACAGCATTGAGCAATTGTTTGATCATCATGGAAAGGAGATGATCATTTTTGTTACCGACATGTATGATGAAACGAGAGACATTCATCAATTTATATCGCGATTAAAAACATCGCGAAACGAGGTGATTGTTTTTCATTTGCTGGGCAAGACGGAATCTACATTTGACTATAGAGGTTCGTTTACATTCGAAGATCTGGAAACCGGAACCCGAACAAAGGTTGATAGCTATTCAGAACAGAAAGCCTATCAACAAAGAATGCAGGAGTGGTTGGAGGAATCGCGGAGTTGGATGTTGGAGAAACAAATCAACTATAACTTAGTGTATCTGGATCAACCTGTTGAGTTGGTGTTACAGAATTTTTTAGCTGTGCGTAAGCGATTAGCCCGATGATTCAGTTTACGCAACCTATATTTCTTTGGGCGTTAACAGCGCTCGCAGTACCGGTTGGCATTCATTTGCTAAGTCGCAAGGAAGGCAAGGTTGTGAAAATGGGAAGCTTGCGCCACTTGCGTGAAACGAGTACGCAACAGTTCAAAGGAATTAAACTGAATGAACTTTTATTACTTGCCTTGCGATGCTTGCTTATTATTTTGTTTGTGGGTTTGCTTGCCGGATTTCAATGGAACAGCAATGATTTAAAGAAATGGGTGTTGGTAGAACCGGGTTTAGAAAACAATCCACAAGTAAAGGAAGTAGCGGATAGCCTTGAAGAAGATGGATTTGAATGGCGTTGGTTGCAGAAGGGATTCCCTTTGCGGGAACAGCAACAAGCAGACGAAACAAATTATTGGCGTGAAATTAATGATCTCAACAATGAAAATGTATCACGTGCAATAGTTTTTTCAAGAAGTGCCATAAAGAATTTTGGTGGGGTACGTCCTGAAATGGATTCAGCGATTACCTGGATAAGTATTCAAGGTAATACGAATGAATTCCTACTTCAAGCATTGAAGAAAAGTGAAAACCAATTCTTGATCAGAAAAGGAAGTGCCACCGCTGAAAAGACTTCTTTTAATACAGAACAAGTTTCCGCACTTCCTGATTCTCTTGTTGCTGATCTGATAAGGCAAATTGAAATTTTACTTGTGTCGGATGAATCGCATGCATCCGATATGCAAATTCTTAAAGCGGCTTTGCATGCACTAGAACAGACTTTGCCGGTTGAATTTAAAATTCAAAATTCAAGAAATATGGAAACGGGAAGTGATTGGGTATTCTGGTTGTCAGATCAGGCGATTCCAACAATTGAGTCATCAAATCTTGTTGCTCTAAAACCTAAAACTACGAATCAGTTGATCAGTCAGGTTGAAGTAAATAAATGGACGATAAACAAACGACTTACGGTTGATGTTGCCCGCAATGAAAACTTGAGTCTGCAGTTAGCTGAGTTAATGCTCGCTGATTCGAAACTAACTACCCGATTAGATCACCATGACGTACGCGTACTTCCTGATTCTGTAATTCTCTCAGGAAGTCATAAGGCAGAGTCTGCGTTGAAAGCAGGATTGTTAGTAACCTCACCAAATAAATTTGTTCTCTTGTTATTTCTTTTGGTATTGATCACAGAACGAATTATCGCTTACGCCAGAAAACAATGAGTGTAGCTGAAGCCCGATATCGAATTCAAACCTTAAAGAGACGGTATTTGCTGTTGCGAGCGCTTGAGATTATTCTGTATGCTTCCGCTGGATTCTTATTAGTCTTTGCTTTAACGGGTTTGTTCACGTCTTCATTAATATGGAAACTTTCACTCTCATCATTTGCAGTATTAATTATAGTTACTCAACAAGTATTGCACTACAAAATATTTTCACTTAGTCATATAGTCTTCATTCAATATCTTAATCGACATTATCCGCAACTTGAAGAGAGTGCTGATTTATTTATGCAAGCGGAGACTGCTATGAATCCACTTCAACAATTGCAGCTTGAAAAGACACTAAATAATTTTAATTCTTTATATCCAAAAATAAAGTTGCCGAATTCATTAGCCAAATCCTTGGTGGTTTTGGTTGTTGGTGTGCTTTTCTATTTTGGTTTAACTGCTTTTCTTCCAAAGCCAATACTTAATATGGAAGTTGCTGGCAGCTCGCCACTCGAACAAATAAATGGAAGGAAAAACCCAAAGGCAGTTACCATCAAAAAACTTAGCATTGAAGTGAGTCCACCTGCTTACACGGCAATAAAAAATTCAACTGCCGAGAGTCCACATTTACTGATCCCGGAAGGAAGCGTTGTTAACTGGACAGCTAATTTTTCTGACGAGATAATTCAGGCTAAAATACTTTTCTCCGGAAAGGATTCTGTTGTTATGAAAAAGAGGGATGCTAACTCATACTCAACAACTCGTGTAACGAATGAATCCGGATTCTATCAAATACAATGGCAGTATGATAATGAGACCATCACGTCAGATTATTATAAGATAGAACTTATAAAAGATCAAGTTCCCAAAGTGACGATTGATAACCTTAATCAGTTTACACGATTTTCCTTTTCGGATAATATTACCGTGCTTGTTAAATCAACCTTGCGTGATGACTATGGGCTTGCCGATGTATCTATCATAGCCACGGTGAGCAAAGGAAGCGGGGAATCAGTAAAGTTCAGAGAAGAGCGATTGCGATTTGAGAGACCGAAAAAGATTTCGGGTAAGAATGTTGCTGCTGAGATTACATTGAACTTAAACAAACTGGGCATGGAGCCGGGGGATGAACTTTATTTTTATGTGGAGGCTATGGATAACAAAAAACCAACTCCTAATTATAATCGAACTGAAACATTTTTTATTGCCTTGCAAGACACCGCTAAAGTTGATTATGTAGAGGATGAAGGTTTGGGTGTTGATTTGATGCCAGAATATTTTAGAAGTCAACGCCAAATTATTTTCGACTCAGAAAAGTTGCTGCGTGAAAGAAAAAGAATGACAAAGCAGCAATTCAACTCAACCAGTAACGAGTTGGGCTACGATCAAAAAGTATTGCGCTTGCGTTATGGACAATTTTTAGGGGAAGAATTTGAAGGCCAGATTGGTAAAGCTGAGATTGATGATCATGAAGATGAATCGACTGAAGAGATAATAGAAAAGTTTAGTCACACGCATGATAAAGAAAACGAGCACAACTTAGTAGCTGAAAAAAAACCAAGTGTTATAGAACATGCCCATAACGATCCGAATGCTAAAGAAGATCCGTTAGCAGCCTTTGCTCACAATCACGATGATGGTGAAGTGGCGACTTTCTTTGTTCAATCGGTGCGCGCAAAATTGAAAGCTGCACTTACGGTAATGTGGGATGCAGAGCTTCACTTGCGATTATTCGATCCGGAGAAATCATTGCCGTATCAATACACTGCTTTGAAATTATTAAAGGAGATCAGCAATGATTCGCGCATCTATGTGCACCGCACGGGGTTCGATCCGCCACCTTTAAAGGAAGAGAAACGGCTCACTGGCGACTTGAGTGAAGTGCAAACTTCAACAGGTAAAAGAATGGTTGAGGAAAATGATTCTTATCAGAGTATAAGGAAAGCGTTAACGCTGACTGAGCAGATGGTTGGAGCAAATCGAATTGAGACCTCTGCAACAGAGCAACAAATATTTTATAAAGCCGGACAAGAGCTGGCGCAAATTGTTTTAGAGCAACCCAATTATCTGGAAGGATTAACCTCATTAAAATCATTGGTCGATGGTGAAGGCGAAGCGAAAGAGCAAAGGGCAATACTTTTGAAAGTCCGCTCAGTGTTGTGGCGCGTATTACCACAGCAGCCGAGTTCGCCTACTAAAAAGCAACTGACTACTCATTCGCTCGATCAGCAATTTTTACAAAGTTTGGAAACACTGCGCAATGAATAGTGCTTCACTTAATATTCAGCCGCTGTTTCCACTCTGGATGATAATCTTAGGAGCAATAGTCTTGCTTGGCTTTCTTGTGTGGAAAGAAATTGGAAGAAAGATCAGGTTCTTACCTGCAAGAATTACGGCCGTTGTGTTTATGATTTGTTCAATTGTTGCCTGGTTCATACAGCCAACGCACACAGTAGAAAGGAAAACGACCGGAGTCATTATGCTCACAAAAAATTATGATCTTGATAAAGTTGATAGTCTTGTTAAAAAATATCCCGAGCTAGGCGTTCTACGCTTGAATGATGCAAATGATTTTAAAAATTCACGCCTCATACAGTCTTATGAATTATCTGATTATAAATCGGAGATAGCTTTTGTTGTTGGAGATGGGCTTCCTGCCTACGGAGAAGAAATTATTAGCACCTCGTACACATTTATTCCCGGCAAACTTCCAATAGGAGTTACTCAACTGGTAATTCCTGCAAACGTACATGTTGGACAAACCGCAGCAGTTACTGGAACGATCAATACTGAAGGAAGCACAACTTTAATTTTGAAAGGACCTGGCCAGGCTGAGGACTCAGTTACATTGAAAGGCGCAGGCCAAAAGTCATTTTCACTTTATTTTCAATCGCGACAAGCAGGATTGTTTCAGTACACATTATCCATGCGTGATAGTCTGAATAATAAAACTGAAGCGCAACTGCCCATTGAAATAAAAGCAGAAGAAAAGTTAAACATTCTCTTTCTTCAAAAGTTTCCGACAGCGGAAGTACGCTATTTAAAAAACTTTTTGGCAGAAAAAGGCCATGCGATTACAGTGCGATCACAAATTTCAAAAACTAATTTTCATTATGAATTCTCTAATCGGGAGTCAATTAGAATCGGTCGACTGACAACCGAACTATTGGAAGCGGTTGATTTAGTTTTGCTTGACAGCGAATCGCTGAACGGACTAAGTGCATCAGAACTAAAAAGTCTGGAGCAATCGTGCCGCCAAGGCTTGGGGGCTATTGTTTTATTTAATTCAACAGATAGTAAAGATAAAATTCCATTGTTGAATGCTTCGGCAAAAAGCTACGAACAAGATACCGTTCGCTTAAAGGGAGTTTCAAACAGTTTTGTGTTACCGGCAACTCCTGTTTCCATTGTTGCTCCTACGATTACTCCGGTTACGGTTTCGTCAAATCGTGTGCTATCGGGGTTTGTGAATCTGGGTGCAGGCAAAGCAGGATTTCAATTGTTATACGAAACCTATCGTCTATTACTAGAAGGAAAAGCTTTCGACTATGCCGATGTATGGTCGCCTTTATTGGAAGCAACGACAAGACTAAAGTCACAACAGTTTAAAATTCAAATCGAAAATCAGTTTCCTTATTATACCGATGAATCACTTTCAGTAAGTGTGATTGCCGCTAATGAAGAACCCGTATTAAAAAGTGAAAGCACGCTTCTTCCTTTACAGGAGGATGTAATTGTCGATGACTATTGGCATGCAACCACCTGGGCTGGCAAAGCCGGCTGGCATCAATTGTATACGCAGGATTCTACACGACTTAATTATTTTGTTGTTCCAGCAAATGATTGGCAACCGCTAAGAATAGCGAATCAGCACAAGCAACATCAATCGCGGTCAACTTCTTATTCAGAACGAACTCAACGAGAATTGATTTCTATTGCGAAGCCAATCTCACGGCTTTTATTTTTCATCGTCTTTCTTTTTGCATCAGGTTTCTTGTGGCTGGCACCTAAATTGTAGTTTCTGCTGAAATACATCGTCCTCTTTGAGATACGATGCTTGAAATTTGAGTACCGCATTTTAAACTTTGTGTTACCTTCGTGACTTTGCGCCTTTGTGGCTCAACTAACTTTATTTAAATAGTAATACGAGGGCACAATAAGAACACTACTTAACATGATTTATATTAGTATTTTAATTATGACCAGATGATTTCAAAACGCCTTATAAAATTTACCTTCCCAATAGTCGCATTAGCTGCGATTTATTTTTTAGGTCCAGCACCCAAACCTCCAATTTATGATTTAGCTCCGATTGTTGTGCCGGCAGGGGCAGCATTAGAAAGTTATGTGGCCGCAAACGAAGCACAGCACAAAATTAAACCCGACAACGAAGCCCGCATTGTTTGGCACGATAGCACAAAACAAAAGACCGAGTACGCAGTAGTTTATTTGCATGGATTTTCAGCAAGCCAGATTGAGGGCGATCCGGTTCATCGAAGATTAGCGAAAGACTTTGGATGTAATTTATATTTATCTCGTTTGGCTGATCATGGCATTGACACAACTGAAACGTTATTACTTTTTACAGCCGACAGAATTTGGGAAAGCACTAAGCAAGCATTGGCAATTGGCACACAATTAGGGAATAAAGTTATTTTGGTTAGTACATCAACAGGAGGCTCGCTTGCCTTAATGCTCGCGGCTTATTATCCGGATGATGTACATGCATTGATTAACATGTCGCCCAACATTGCCATCAATGACCCCGCAGCTTTTTTATTGAATGATCCCTGGGGGTTGCAGATTGCTCGCACTGTGCTCGGTGGAAAATACCGAATCACCGGAGCCAGTGAAGAGCATGCAAAATTCTGGAACAAGAAGTATCGCTTAGAATCATTAGTGCAGCTGGAAGAATTGATTGAGACAACCATGACAAAGGAACTCTTTCAGAAAGTAACACAGCCCTCACTTACGCTTTATTATTATAAGAATGAAACCGAGCAAGACCCTGAGGTTAAAGTGAGTGCTATGTTAAAAATGAATGAGCAATTGGCTACACCTGATAATTTGAAAGAAGCAATAGCTTTCCCGAATGCGGGCGTGCATGTTATAGGTTGCTCTATGACTTCTAATGATGTAGAAGGAGTTTATAGTGCCATTAAGAAGTTTGCAGTTGAAAAGTTGGGTATGGATGTCATTTTGTAAATCAGTATTAATTCTACCAATGTGTAATTAAATAAAACTGACTAATCCCGAAGGGATTAAATATTAATAACCACCGATTGTATCGGTGGAGTAAGAAATGTAAATTGACAGAACCACGAAGTGGTTCAACACCATGAGCACCTATACCCAAATACTCTACCAGATTGTGTTCAGCACAAAAGACCGAACACCTACCCTGACGGCACCTCATCGTAGGGAACTTTTTAAATACATGGCAGGTATTCTTGAAAACAAAAAGTGTCACCTCTATCAAATTAATGGCGTGGAAGATCATCTCCACATTCTCACACACCTGCATCCTTCCGTAGCGTTGGCTGATCTTGTTAAAGATATTAAGTTGGCGAGTACAAAATTTATTAAAGAGAAGGACTTCTTTCCGCAGTTTAGCGGTTGGCAAGACGGCTATGGTGCATTCACCTACTCAATCGATCGGAAAGAAATCTTGATAAACTATATTAAAAATCAGGAAGAGCATCACAAGACCAAAACCTTCCGCGATGAATACAAAGATCTGTTAAAAGAACATGGGGTTCAGTATGACGAAAAGTATTTATTGTAGTTCAACCCTTTCAGGGTTGTTAAGCTGGAGGATCCTTTGCAACACCGCATTTCATACGGTGTTATTTTTTAGTTTAATCCGTTCGGGATTTAAATGAGTATTTTTAAGGATGGTAAAACAAGAATTGATCGATACGCTTAAAGTAAATCATACAGCCTTTACGGACTATATAAATCGATTGACTGTTGAAGAGTTTATGTTAAGCCGAAATAAAAAGTGGACGGCTGGCCAGCAGCTGGAGCATATCCGCATAAGCGTGAAACCAGTAACCCAAGCCCTTTCAATGCCTAAGTTAGGCTTGAAGGCTATGTTTGGCAAGGCTAACCGACCCAGTAAATCGTTTGAAGAATTGGTAGCGAAGTATAAACTCAAATTGCAAGAAGGGGGTGTTGCAACCAGTCGGTTTATTCCCGAAGAAGTAAAGTTTGAACAGAAAGGGGAACTAATAAAATCTGTAAACGATGTGGTTAACAAGCTATGTAAACAACTGCTTGACTATTCGGAAGTGGATCTGGATGAATTGATCTTGCCACATCCACTTTTGGGTAAACTGACCTTACGGGAGATGGTGTACTTTACGATGTATCATGTGCTGCATCATCATAAGTCAATTGAGGAGAACTCTAGAAAATGAAAAGCTATTTAAAATATTTTCCGCTTTCGTCAATTGGGGTGAATGTTTATTGCTGGTGTGTTTGGCTAATTTCATTTAATAAATATTCGACTCACGAAGATCGAAGCAAATTCTTTCTTTCATATATGCCATTCAATTCAACTGGGCTAGTAATTTTTGGATGCGTTGTACTTGCTATATTTTCCATAGTAATCTTATTGAATAGAGAATTAGTTAATAGGCCAACTACGCTTATACTTCAAGCTATTCTAGTTGTCTTTCTATTTCTGAATCTATTTCAATTAATATAGAAGTAAGGGTAAAACTTGTGTTGATTGCCTTTGTTCTAGCTATTCCCATCAGCTACCTGACAATGACCAAGTGGTTGGACAATTTTGCTTTCAAGATAAATTTACAATGGTGGATGTTTATAGCTCCGCTGACAGCAATCCTATTAATTACTCTGATAACTATAAGTTTGCAATCAATTAGGACATCTATAATGAATCCCGTTAAAAGTTTACGGTCAGAGTAACTAAAATGATTGGCGGGGACGAATTGAAAATGAAGTCCTCCGAAAACCACATCAATGCCAGTGCCGCGCATGCCGACACACATCCAAAGCACTGGCATCCGTGTGGTTAAGTAACGGTTGACTGCGGCACTGTGCATAACAAAACGTTTCTGCAGTGGTGCGGTGACGTGTAAGCTATAAATTTTTATCTTCGTTCAACTTTTGGTTTGGTGGGACAGGACGCGGCTTCGGAAGCGCACCACTGCAGAAACACAAACATTGGTAGCAATGCGGTTTGACAGGGAAGACTTCGATTTACTGTCACAGTTAGATATTACAGGTAATAAACTTAACTGGAGACCGTTCATATTTATAAAAGAAACTAATTTAACAAGTATGAAATTACTCTTAAGCCTACTTTCTATCTGCTTGACAATTTTGAGCTTTAAGTCCCAAGCACAACAAAGCAATAGTGTTACAAAATATCTTTCACCTCAAACGGTAAAATCAATTGACCCGTCAAACGTGGATTTCCAAGATCTACAATTTTTAAAGGAAACGCTAAAAGACAATAGAATAGTACTTCTCGGGGAACAATCACATGGTGAAGGGGCAACTTTTGAAGCTAAGGTGAGACTTATCAAATTTTTGCATCAAGAGTTAAATTACGAAATCATAAGTTTTGAAAGTGGGCTCTATGATAATTATAAAGCATTTGAAAATATTAAAGACACAAGCTATCGAGAAAGCCCATTGAAGGAAAGTATCTTTAGGATTTGGTCTGAATCTAAGGAGTTTGAACCATTGTTAAAATACATCCATGAGAAGAAAGTTTCAACTCGACCATTAATTGTGACTGGATTCGATTGTCAGGCGGACAATATATTTAAGGATGAGTTTTTAAACGATTTACAGAATTTTCTAGGAACATCTATGAAACTAAGTGAACAGGAGGTTAATATTTTAGATGAAGTAATTTCAGCAGGACCTGAGTTTATAGTTGCTGACGAAGCAGATTCTATTCTATTTTTCAATACTTGTAGAAAAATAGTAACCAATTTGGAAAGCTTACAAAATTTTCAACATGACATTAAAGCAAAAATATTACGGCAATCTTTAATTAGCTGGCTTGAGATAATGAAAGGGGAAATGGATTTACTAAACGATGTCCCTGTAAAAGTCCAAAACCCAAGGGACTTTCAGATGGCTCAAAACCTAATCTTTCTGTCAGAGCTTTACCCTGAAAAGAAAATCATTGGTTGGGGTGCCTCCTATCATTTCGCAAATCAAATTGAACTCTTTAAGAACACGGACTTAACTAAATTTTATATTCAAAAATTAGACAGCCTACAAAAAAGCGAGGATCCAACTGACTTGGATCAAGAAGTGTCGGAGGCAGTGCCAATGGGTAGAATACTCAAAGACCATTTTGGATCTAAGGTTTACAGCATGTGTTTCTCGTCTTTTGAGGGTGAATTTGGAATGCTTGGCCATAATACAACTTCTCTTGATGCTATTCGACCACCTAGTGAAAGTATTGAATACGTACTTGCTATGAGAGGTAATAACTATACATTTGTTGACTACCGACCGATGCAGGATGTATCAATGTTTTACTCTTCTGCGTTAGGAAATCTGCCAGTATACGCGCCTTGGCAAAAAATCTTTGATGGTCTGTTCTTTATAAAAAAAACATTTCCACCCTCGTTTCCAATCTACCAAATCAAGAATCCTGAGAACCAAATAGAAAAAAGTATAGCCAAGCAAAACTACAAAGTCAACAACAGAAGCGTAAAACAATTAATTGACAAAGAAACTGGACTTGGAGTAAGTTACGCAAATGTTTATTTATTAAACACCTCAAAGGGTGTGGCTTCAAACTTAGATGGAGAATTCATATTTGTAGTTCCACAAGCGAAGCTTAGTGATAAAGTTGTTTTCTCGTCAATTGGCTATAAAACAGACACGCTTCTTGTTCGTGAATTTCTCAAAACAAATAGAATTGAGCTTAACCCAGTAGCAACTCAATTAGCAGAGATCGAAATTCGATCAAAACCACTTCGCGCAAAAGAAATAGTTAAACTTGCCGAAAAGAAGATAAGTAAGAACTACTATCAAAACGCTAACCAACAGGAGTTTTTCTATAGAGTAAAAACATACAAAGAAGACTCAGTAGTATTTAATGAAGAAGCCTCAGTTTTAGTTTATAATCCCATCGGGTATCAATCAAGCACAAACGCTTCCAGAAAATTAAAGGGGCAGATTTTACAATTTAGAAACACCACCAATAATGAAGATCGTAATAACTCGTGGACTGGAGTTGGCTCTTTATGGCTTATCTACACGCATGATCTTATTCTCGATAAGGATAATGTTTTGCACCGACCTGCGTACTATGATTTGAATCTAAAAGGAATAACGATGTACGAAAACAAAAGAGTTTACGAAATAAGTTTTGATTGTAAAAAACCAGGTGCTTACACAACAGGATTTGGATATCCGTCACCAATCTCAGCAAGCGGTACGATATTTATAGATGTTGACACTTATACAGTCTTGAAGATTGAAACTTTGATTCAACGCAAGAGCTACAAAAGTAAAAGACGACCAAATCTATTAATTGATCCATACGGACATCAACTCATTCAATCGTACAAGGAGTATGACGGTAGATACTTTTTAAATTATTCCAAACAAATTCATTTTGGTAGATGGACAGACACTAAGGCAATCACGTCTTCTCGTAACCTAGAAATTAGAGAACTACTTTCGACCGACATTATAGCCAAAGTAGCAGAATCATTTACTTTATCATTATCAAACATTAAATCAATGCGTGTGAAGGAAGAACCCAATTTTTGGATAAATCATAATATTAAACTTGAGGACAATGTAGAGGAAACCTACGAACTAATGGGACTATCGAAAAAGAATTAGATACCACACTGTTACCAACAAAATGTTTGTGCCAGCTTGGGGTTAAATGTAAATTTAAAGTTTTGTTTTCTTAATTTCGTCCAGTAATGTGGGACAGAGACGCGGCTTCGAAACCCAGCACGCAATAAACACAAACATTAGAATCATTTTTATCAACTTTCGAGATTACAAGGCCCTAACAGCTATCTTATAAAGACTAGATAGTAAACTAAAAAACTAACCTCTTCGTCTATCACGCTATGTTAAGAAAAATTGGCAAAGAATTATTAATCTTTATATCCCTATTCGCTTTAAATGTCTTTTTATATTGAGTAATCAGTTTTTGTTTCTTTGAAGAACACCATCAATTACCAACCAATATTCATTGGGTTTGGTCTTAGGCCATTTCTTCAAATTGAAAGCAGATGTGCCAGCTTCTGAGCCTTGGAAAATATAATCCCGGATTGAATTCTTTTTCCATTGAAGCGGCTTGCCAGATTCGCAAGCATCAGCCTCGCGATTGCTAATCAGGAAATGCGCAGCTCCTTCACCGATCACTAAAGCATTTCCATTTTTATCAATACAGACTGCAGTCCGCTCATCTACACCAATACCTTTAGGCTTTTTAATCTTAAAATCTTTGGCCATGCGCGCCATAAACACAACGTGTCGTCCTTGTCGTTCACGTTGCGAATAATGTTGATCGGCAATCGTGTTTTCGAGAAAGGGTAGTTGAATAAAACTTTTAGAAACACTAACCGCCTTGGTATAAGGATTTGCTAATGCATCTTTCGAAAGTGCTGTATCATGTTGCGCATCAAAAATATAATTGCTGAGAACAGCACAGCCTGCGCTGGTTCCGCCAATCGGAATTTTCTTTTCTTCAATAAGAAACTTGATGGCCTCTGATACTTTGGAATCTTTCCAATAGTTTACATAATTCCACTGATCGCCACCAGCAATAAATAAGGCTTCCGCTTCACGAATTCGCTTGCCAACCTCTTTGCGCATTGCCTTCTCACGCGAGTCAATCAGTAAGGTTTCCACGGAATTAAGTCCGCCCATTTCATAGAGATAATCGTTGTATCCGATAGAGCCGGATGAACGAATAATTATAAAGTCTCCACCGCCAGATCGTGCAATCATCCACCTCATGGCAGCGTCTTGATCTTTTCCGCCACCCGCAAGCACAAAGCCTGCTTCGGTTTGGGTAAAGGTGTCTTTCGAAGAACCAACTCGACCAATACTTGCGTGCAAAGTATCCTGTGCTTTAGCAACGGAAGCGAGAAAGAGCAGAAGAGCAAAAATAATTTTCATTTAAGCCTTAAAATATTCTTCCAGTTGCACCAACAAATCATCGCCTTCAATATCCTTCACAACTTTTCCTTTTTCCAGTACTACAATACGTTCACAGATTTCGGTGACATGGTTCAGATCATGACTGGAGATAAGGTAAGTTATCTGGCGCGCTTCTCGTTCTTGTTGTAAAAGGCGTTTCAACCGGATTTGCGAAGTGGGGTCAAGATTTTCGAATGGCTCATCCAGAATTACTACTTGTGGATTGCCGATAAAGGCCGCGACAATCCCAACTTTTTTCAAATTCCCTTTCGACAGATCACTAATGTATTTTTTCTTGCCCGTTATCTCTCCATTAAACAACTCTTCAAACTTTTCAAGAAACTGAGCGAGGTCAGCATCGCTATACTGATGAAGCTTGCCCACAAATTTGAAATACTCATCGGGAGTCAGGTAAGAGATTAGAAAATTTTCATCGAGATAGGATCCAACATAATGTTTCCAGTCATCGTTGCCAAGCACATTTATATTATCAATTGACACCGTGCCGCTTGTAGGCCGAATTAAGTCGAGAATCATTCGGAACAAAGTAGTTTTACCCGCTCCGTTATTTCCAACAAGGCCAAAACTTTCGCCCTTGCGAATATTCAAGCTTGAAATATTAACAACCGCCTCGTTGCCGTAACTTTTGGTTAAAGAAGAAATAAAAATCATAACATTAATCTTTTCGGAAGCCTGCAGCAATGGAATACTTGCGGGCTTGCAGTCGGTTTGTAGTAAGCGTTAATAATCGGGAACGAAAAACTAACCCAAGTATGCCAGCAAATCCCACCGCAATTAAGCCCCAGTTGGGGTGGCCTGCAATACTAAAAGGTAAGTAGAATATATAGGGTGCAAGAAGAATAGGAAATCCCATAAGATACTGCGCGGCACCAACTCCTTGATAATTCATCATACTACTTTTACTTAAATCTATTCGCTTCGGATTCCACATCGATAAATTCATGAGTATAAAAACATTAATGCCAATGTTAAACAACGTAGCTGCAAGATGGGTGAGCAGTATATGCCAACCGAAGTACACATAAGGAATGCTAAGCAGAAAACAGATAACGGTAATGATACACAATAACCAGTATTTCGATTCAACTACTTGCGCCAAGGATACGGGCCGGGTTAATGTAAAATCGAAATGATTGCTTTGCCAGCTAAACAGTAGTTGCCCATAGTTGATCATGAAAATTCCGGTAATGAAAATTGCCACAAACAATAGAAATCCCTGAAAGCCATGGGAATAGGTTTTGTTGGTATAGAAGATAAGGCCATACAATAAAAAGAACGCGCTTAACATAAGCAGGCTGCGCGGTCGCTTGTTACGAAGAATAAGTTTTACCTCGAGATTAGCCCACTCGCCCAGTATGCCCAAGCTTTGTAGAAAGGCCCAGTTGTGTGAATTGCTATCTTTTGAATTTTTGCGAGCCGCCAACTCTTCGGGATACATGCCCCGCAGAAAGAAGCTAAAATTGAAATAGTATATAAAAAGCAAAAAGGCTACTAAACCCAAAACCGAAATCGGGTGGTGAAGAATAAATTCAAACCATGCAGCAGATGCATCTGATAGTCGGAACCAGTTGTAGTAATCGGCAAGAGCCAGCAAACCCATAACGCCCGTAAGCGCCAGAAATCCTACCACGGTATCATCTAATCCCTTTTTGAAAATCAATATGATGTAGTGCAAGCACAGGCTGATCAAGTAAATAGAAAGTAACCATACCCAGGGCGAAGCGCCAGATTGCGTTACAGATGTAAACGCAAAGGGAGCAAACAGCACCAGCGATAAAAAATTAAGCAGATGTAAAACAGATTTTACCAGCAGGTAATGCACCAAGTACTTACGACTAATCGGTAAATGCAGGTAGGGCTGCACCTCTAATGCCGGTGTGCTTTGCATGAAGTAGCGAAGCATAAACTCAAACCAGAAATAATAGAGTAACAAGCTATTCACAAACCGCACACTATCGGGTTGTTTTAGTCCGTTGGTAACAATGCCCTCCAGGGCAAACCCCATTGCAATGGCATAACCAAAAACGATTATGGCTATAAGGCCCAGAAAAATATTGGTAGCCAGTTCTTTTTCAAAAGCTACTGACCGAACAAATTTTTTCCAGGAATGAGAAAGGAGTGTGCTGACCATTTGTGCAAAATAATCAAATTTGATTGTAGTCATTAAAAAAATTAGTTCTGGCAAATGCCTAATCGCTTTTCTGTATCTTTGACCACTTTCAAATCCAGCCCGTATGTCAATACAAAAAAGATTTAACCCCGAAGACCTTGAGCGTATTAAGGCTGCTGTGAAGCAGGCGGAAAGTAAAATTTCCGGAGAGATCGTTCCGTTCTTTGTTGAAAAAAGCAGTCACTATACGTTGGCCAACTACAAAGCAGGAGCGATTGGCGCGGCCATGGTATTTTTTTTAATTGTACTTATCGACTCGTATAGTCCATCAATCGCTAAATATATGTACGATCCTATGGTCATATTTGCGCTTGTTATGCTGGGCGGATTTATTGGAGCGTTAAAAGCGAACTACATCAATTTTGTAAAGCGCCTAATGCTGAGTCAAAGTTATATGGATCAGGCAACGCACAAACGTGCCCAAGGTGCTTTTTTGCAAGAAGAAGTTTTTAATACCAGCCAACGCACGGGCATTATGATTTTTATTTCATTCTTCGAACACGAAGTGATTGTAATGGCCGATAAAGGCATTAATAAAGTAGTGGAGCAAAAAGAATGGGACTCCATTGTTCGTACCATTGTCGATCATGTAAAAAAAGATAAAATTATTGATGGCATAGAGAAAGCTATTTTGCGCTGTGGCGAAATTCTTTTAGAGAAAGGGTTTGTTATTTCCCCCGGTGATATCAATGAGTTGAAAGACGATTTGCGACTAGAAGAATAGTTTAATGTATTATTTGTATTTACCCGTTCGCATGAAATCAATTTTAATATTACTACTCTCTTTCTTCGTAACAATGTTGGCCTTGGCGCAACCTCAGGTTCCACCCCATGGTGGAGTTTGGGTGCATGACGAGGCTGGGATTTTTTCAGCACCTGCGAAAGCGCAACTTGAGCAACTTCTTCAAGCGCATCGCGATTCCACATCCAGTCAGATTGCCGTGTTAGTTATTCCTTCGTTGGAAGGAAGTGATATTGAAGGGTACGCTGTAAAAGTTTTTGAAGTCTGGAAATTAGGTCAGGCAAAAAAAGATAACGGAGTTCTTTTTGTGATCGCAATTCAAGAGCGGCAAATGCGTATAGAGGTTGGCTTAGGATTAGAGGGTGTGCTTACCGATGCCATGTCCAATCGTATTATACGGAATGAAGTTGCCCCGTTTTTTCGAGAAGAAAATTATGAAGGCGGCATTCAGGCTGGGGTAGCTGCTATTATTAAAACGATTGCTGGTACTTATGTAAATGAAAATCCGGTTACACAGCGAAAGAGATCAAAGCGTTCACCATTAGGGGCAATCATTTTTTTTATTATTCTAATCATTGTGATGTCGCGCAAAAATAAAGGCGGTCGTGGTGGTGGAGGCGGCTTATGGACGGCCGCTATGTTGGGTTCTATGATGGGCGGAAGTGGCCGTGGTTCTGGTGGCGGCTTTGGCGGAGGTGGTGGTGGCTTTGGCGGAGGCGGATTTTCTGGCGGAGGCGGCTCGAGTGGTTCATGGTAAAATAATTTTAGAATTCAGGATTTCAATATGCGCATTCTTTTTTTTCATTTTCTCCTTAGTACTTTCATTTTCTTTATTTGGCAAGAAAGCTGTTCGTGAATTGTGGAATGCGCGCGTGCTTGATGAAGCGCATGCTTTGAAACAAGAAACTATCGATCAACTTGAACATCAGCTTGCGCAATATGAAGATTCAACATCGAATC
>Ga0163147_10002622_pt1 | contig 25114 bp, 18 predicted proteins | sample OliLakLV19MP6G1_FD_148597 | JGI IMG/M metagenome (GOLD analysis project Ga0163147, IMG submission 148597) | Freshwater microbial mat bacterial communities from Lake Vanda, McMurdo Dry Valleys, Antarctica- Oligotrophic Lake LV.19.MP6.G1 | ecosystem: Environmental > Aquatic > Freshwater > Lake >...
AGCCCGCGAGTTGCTCGACTCCGGCATTATTGGTGAACTCGACCATGTCCGGAGTTACACCGGCTACTCGGCCACGGAACATACACATACGTGGCTGCACGAAGCTGACACCATGGGCGGGGGAGCACTGCGCGACAATGGCATACACCTGATCGATCTCACGCGGTATTTCCTCGGTGAGGTCGCCTCCGTACAGGGCAGTACTTCAAACGCCGTATGGAAGTTTCCGGGCTGCGAGGACAACGGGTTCGCTATTCTTCGCAGCACTACCGGTAAGCTCGCTTCTCTTCATGCAAGCTGGACGGAATGGAGCGGATACAAGTTCCGGGTGGAAATCTATGGCAGCCGGGGATGTATCCGCGCTTCCTGTTTTCCCATGACGACTGAGGTAATCTGGGCGTCCGCGACAGGCGGAAAGCCGAATCGCAAGAGACATCTGTTTCCGTTCGTTCATTTGATGGAACATCTTCGCTCCTACCGCTGGGTTGTCGTCAAGAGCTTCATTGAGGAAATGCAAGCGTTCGAGGCGGCGGCGGCCGGTAAACCAAGCGCGCTGGCCTCCGGCGAGGATGGTCTGCGGACGATCGAAATCGCTCAGGCGGCGGCATTGCGGAGCCCCGCGGAGGAGATTCATGCTGGAAAAGATTAAGCGGGTGGCCGACTACGCCCGCTGTGCCGCCGCCCTTGGTATTACCGCTCCGGATAAATGGGATCTGTTCTGGAGGCAAACGAAGAATGTTCGCGCCCAGTTCGGTTTGGCCAAATACCACCCGGACGCTCTCTACCAAGTGCGGACTCGATATGGGACCTTTCACTTTCGCGATAATTTTGGCGACATAACAAACCTGTTCAAGCTGATTTATCAGGGTGAGTATCGTTTCCGGACACTCGGGGAGGAAGGGGTAATTCTCGACGTCGGCGCCAACATCGGCTTAACGGCCGGATGGTTTGCCCATCACAATCCGGATCGTCCGATTTATTGCTTTGAGCCGTTGGCCGATAACGTCAAACTGATACGCTTGAACTGCCCCTCAGCAACCATCCAACAGGCCGCCGTTGGCGCCAAACCTGGTCGCATGACGTTAAAAGTGGACCCGGATAACATCATGGCGTCCAGCATCCCGAATCCATGGGTGACGCATGAGGTGAGCTTTGCGGTGACTACCCTCGATCGCTTTGCCGCTGAACATTCGCTGGGGTGGATCGCTCTGCTGAAAATAGACGCCGAAGGCATGGAGGACGAAATCCTCAATGGCGCCCGCGACACTTTGCGCCGGACGCATAATGTCGTCCTGGAAACGCACGGCCGGCAGAAACATGAAGCTGTAAGCGGCTTTCTGCAAAGCAATGATTTCCAAATCGATTCCGAGTCGTTTTCAGATACGACTGGTTTATTGTTTGCATCCCGCAGGCGGTAGTCCGCGGCCAATCGGGCGCATCGAGTTCCACCGAAAACATCATGACATCCTCTTCCACCCCCGCCCCTGCAATCACGGTTGTCGCGATCGTTCTGGAAGGTCCAAATCGGCTTCGGTCCTGCCTGAACGGGCTGCGCCGGCAGGAAAATGCGCCAGCGATGGAGATCATTGTGCCCTGGGATGGGAGCCACGGGGATAGCCATTCTTTACAGGCCGAATTTCCGGAAGCGGCTTTCCTTTCGCAGCATGGACGCCGCACTTATGCGCAGCTCCGCGCCGTAGGGGTCGCGATGGGGCGCGGCCCGATTATCGCCATCACCGAAGACCACTGCACACCGGATCCGAATTGGGCGGCGGCGATCTTCGAATCCCATAAATCGCCGCATGCGGCGATTGGCGGGGCAGTGGAGAAAAACTCGCCCGATACGGCGCTCAACTGGGCATTTTATCTGGCGGACTACCTTCGCTATTCCGATCCTCAGGATGGACCGTCGGACCACCTGACCGATTGCAATGTTACCTATAAGCGATCGGCGATCGAACCGCTCCGCAACGTATGGCTCGAGGAGTTCCATGAGAACACCGTCCATGGCGCGCTCAAAGCGCGCGGCGAGTCTCTCTGGCTGTCGCCGCGCATTATAGTTTGGCAAAAGCGCCATCTTTCGCTTGGACCCGCTATCTGGGACCGGTATGCTTTTGGCCGTCTTTTTGGCAGCACACGCGTTAATGGGGCGAGTCTCATAACGCGTCTCAAGTATTTAGTATCGTCGGCATTGCTTCCCTTGCTTCTGATGGTGCGCGTAACCGGACATGTGGCTCGGAACCCACGTTATGCCGGCCCCTACTTGCGCTCGCTCCCCGTCCTGATTCTGATCAATACCGTATGGGCGTTCGGTGAGTTTACGGGTTATCTTACGGGAAGGCCGGAGCGAAGGCTTAAGGCGAGGGAAGCGTGAAATATAGAGGCATCGAGATCTGTTGCCCTTCCTGCCGGAGCGATCTGGAGCATTCCGGCGGCGATCTTAAATGTTTGGGGTGCCGCCGCGAATACCCTATCATCGCCGGGATTCCCGATCTGCGCCTGTTCCCCGATCCCTACATCGATATGGAGGCGGACCGCAAGAAAGGCCTGCAGGTGGAAGCCAGGATGGGGGAACTTAACTTCTCCGAACTGGTCGACTACTACTACAGCATGACCTCCGTCGTGCCGCCGCAACACGCGCGCCAGTACAAGAATGGCCTCCTGGCGGCGGTTGATCGTGCGAAGGCTTCGCTTTCCGTCTGGCATGCCGCCTCCGGAGCCGGTGGCGGCCAGGCCGCGTCTGTACTCGATGTCGGTTGCGGCACAGCGCCGTTGCTGGTCGCCGCGGCGCCGCACGCCAAGCGTCTGGCCGGCGTGGATGTGGCCTTCCGGTGGCTGATGATCGGCAGGAAACGTCTCCTTGAAGAGGGGCTTGATATTCCTCTTTTCTGCGCCTGCGCGGAAGCCCTGCCTTTCCCCGACGGTGAATTTGACCGGGTGATCCTCGATTCTTCCATCGAACACTGGACGGGCCAGAAGGAAGGTCTCGAAGAGTGCCATCGTGTCATGGGTTCCGGCGGACACTTGTTCCTCTCCACGCCTAACCGCTACAGTCTGGGACCGGATCCGCATATGGGCGTACCGGCCGGGGGATATTGGCCCAAGCGGTGGCAGGCCGCCTACGCGCGCCGGCAGGGGGCTATCCCCCCCAAGCGCAACCTATTGTGGAAACGATCTCTGGTCCGCTTGACCAATGCGGCTGGATTTTCCCAGGCGCGTCTTCTGCTGCCCCAAATCTCCGAAGCGCAGCGCCGGCAAGCAAGCAAACCGGTCAAATATTTGGCCGCTCTATACCAGACGGCCCAAAAGTTGCCGCTGAGTCACCACCTGCTCTTTTTGGTAGGGCCGGCGCTACTCGCCGTCGCGAGAAAACCAGAGGCGCCAAAACACCAACCGTGAGTCCATTCCGCAAGATTCTGACGCTTTCGGCAGGGGACTTCCTGGCCAAGGGGCTCTATTTCCTGGCCTTCATCTACCTCGCGCACAAACTGGGAGTTGCCAGCTACGGCGCGCTTGAGTTCGCCATTTCTCTCCGGACCTATCTATTGATGCTGGCCGATGGCGGATTGGAGATGTGGTCGATCCGCGAAGCTTCCAAGAGCACCGATATCCGGGGCTTGGTGGCCAGACTCGTGCCGTTCCGGTTGATGTTGGCGGTAGCCGGGTTTTCATTGTTAATGGGGCTGCTCTGGATCATCCCGGACAATCCCAACCTGCACCGCATCCTTCCCGCCTTTGGACTGACAGTGATTGCCCAGAGCGTGAGCTTGAAATGGGCTTTCATGGGGCAACAGCTAATGTCCAAGGTGGCTGTTGGCCTTATGTGCTCTCAGTTTGTCTTTGCCATGGGAGTTTTCGCGCTCGTGCGTACCCCGGAGGACATTGTTTGGGTGCCGCTCTCCTGGCTGGTGGGAGAGTTGGTGATAGTTGGTTATTTCTGGCGGTCATTCATCCGCTCGCACGGTCGACCGGTTTTCTCGGTTCATCCAAGAGGCATAATTTCGGCACTGCGCCCGGCCTTCACCATGGGCGCGGCTCATGCAGTCTCGCTAATTAATTACACCTTCGATTCGGTGTTAATCGGCATCATGCTTGGACCCGGTTCTCTAGGATGGTACGCCGCGGCATATAAACCAGTTACGGCGGCCCTCACCATTCCCGCCTCTTACTTTATGGGTCTTTTCCCGACGCTTTCCCGCTCCTATGCGGAAAATAGGAGCCGGTTCCATTCTTTGATTGGCCGTTCGTTGCGGCTGACCGCACTCGTTTCGCTGCCATTTGGAGTAACCGCTTCCATTCTGGCCGCTCCGTTGATCGATTTCCTGTTTGGGCCTAATTATCTGCCCGGTGTTCCCGCGTTGCAATTGCTCGCCTGGTCGGTGGTGCTGGTGACACTTCGCGGCAACTTCCGGCAGGGACTCATTGCAGCGGGCAAACAACGGCTGGATCTCCTGTGCGCGGTCATTGCGGTGTCGGCTAACATTGTGTTCAATCTAATACTGGTGCCGCTGTACGGAATTGCCGGCGCGGCGGTGGCGACGCTCTGCTCGGAGCTTCTCTGGCTGTTTTTATCGGCGATCCTTTTCTCGAAGTACGTGGGGCCGCTTACTTCACTTACCGCGCTGCTGCGGCCGTGCGGGGCGGCGGCGTTCATGGGAATCTGCATGGTGGTTTCAGAACCGCTCTATTGGATGGTGCGAGGGGCGCTCGGCGGGTTGGTCTATATTGCAATCCTCGGCCTGCTGCGGGAGCCGGAACTGATGGCCAGATTACCGCTTCGCAAGCCTCCGGCGGTACCGGCCGCTCCGACGTCGGCAACACCGTAGCGCCACCCGGGTGCTTAACAGTTTTGGGGGCAATCGCCGGAAACCCTTTCCTCGTGGCTGATCGCCAAACGGGTGCGGTTTGTAAAATGCTTATAATCGACAACCCGTTTTCGAGAGGTGGCCGCCATGGAACTGAACTGAGCCTCAGAATGCCCAATTCCCAGTTGAACCCCCAAAACGGTTAAGCACCCGCGCCACCCCGTCTATTCCACCGATGGGAAACTTCGATCAAGTTCCTCCTCCATATTCCAGCGGGGCTTCCACCCCAGCACTTGCTTGGCGCGTTGATTGGAATAGTGCAGCCGCTTGCATCGGGAGTGGAGACTGGCGGGTCGCAGAAGATCCGGCAGCGGGAAATTGCCCAGGCCGGAAGCCATTCGGGAAGCACGGTCCAGGAGCGGCGAGGAAATGCCGGTGATGCCAGGCCGAGGCTGGGTGCGAGCGGCAAGCGCGTCCATGTAACGGCGGCGGCCGGGCGGATCGTCGTCAACGATATTTAGGGTCGTGCCGTTTGCCGCGTCCGTCTCGAGCGCGTCAAGAATGGCGGCGGCGCAATTTTCAACGTAGGTCAAAGGCAGCGGAGAATCGCCGGCCAGGCACAACCAACGGCGCGGGCTCAGTTGCATGCCAAGGTGATGAAACCACGTGCGGCCGCCGCCAAACACGATGGACGGCCGGAGGATGGTCCACCGCCACCGATTGGTCAGCGAGTACTCGCGGATCATGTCCTCCTGCCGGCGTTTCACCTGAATGTAGGGCGCGCGCGTCTCGAAATGCTCTTCGAGCGGGGAGTCTTCGTCCAGCACCGATCCCGCCGTAATGCGGAGGTAGTCGTAGAGGGCGAAGGTGCCCAGCCCGATGATGTGCGCAACCCCCGCCTGTTTCATGGCATCGAGCAGATTCCGGGTTCCCTCCACGGTCAGGGCGAGCTGCGTGCGGATGTCCCCGTGCATGGAAGCGGCGCAGTGAACGACGGCGTCAACGCCGGCGACGGCCCCGGCAAGGCCCTGGCGTTCCCGCAAATCCTGTTGCACGCACTCGATGCCGTCGAGCCGGAGCGGGGCGGCGGAGGGGCGTGGATAGGACGACAGGGCTGTGGCCGCGGCGCCGCGCCTCAGTCACCACATGCCGCCCGATGAATCCGTTACCGCCTGTGACCAGGATTCTCATTAGGTATTCACTTTACTCTCCAGGGTACGCCACCAAGCGGATCGACACCGGCTCGCTGCTGCGCGCGCCTCGGTAACTCATCCGGAATCAAGCTGGGCGTATTCCCCGGCGCCCGGAAGTGCGGTGTCTAGGGCGATGGGTTTGCCGCTCTCTCTCTGCGCTACGGATTCGGAGGCTTGCGGTAAATCCTTAATTCATGACGGTACCAGAGGCGCGAAATCGCTTCCTTATGAACGGGTACCAAGCCGAATTCGCCAGCCCATTCATCAACCCGGCGGATTGGCAAGTAGTGAATCCACTGCCGGGCCAGCAGGAGATCGTGCATGCGGTTCAACCAGGTGTGAAATAAGGGGCGAATTCGCCAAGTCCTTGTACAGCAACACACCGCCTGGCTTTACTCTTTGAACGGCTCTCGATGACGCTTTTCTGATTTACGGGCGGGACATCGTGCATAACGTCCACCAGACTAACGACATCGAATAACCCCTCTGGCCAAGCTTCGCCGGCGCCGAGCCGAACAAAGCGCAACTCAGTTTGCGGACCGGAGGCCTGTTCCGTCATCCGAACGGCCGTATCGATGGCTAGCCGCGACGAATCGAAACCAACTCCGGTTACGTCCGGCACAGAGTGCGCCAATAGGGCCAGGAAGAGGCCCGCTCCACACCCGGCATCGAGTACAGAGGCCCCGGGAGGTACATGCGGAATGAGACATTCGAAAGGGCAAATGAAGATGCGGTAGTGCATCATCTCGCGCATGAGATAAGGCCCTTCCACGTACAGTTGCCGCGCGAGAAGAGCCACTTCACCCGCGTTCATCGTAAACATCGCGGCGAGTGCGCTCCGGCATGCGCAGCGTGTCCCGTAGCTTTGTTCTGTTCGATCTGCAAGAGATGCCCAATCATTCAGCAAGAGCGGAGACTAACGTGGATTCACAACGGCCAAGCGGCGGCATATCGTCGCCCAAACCCCCATTTTCACACGGACGCTGCCTCCCCGGCAAAATGCTAAGCCGGGGAATTCTCCCGTGCAGGCGAGCGGCCTTACTCCCGATCGAGAATGGCGGATGCCGGCTCCAGAGGGCCAGCCGCCACGCGGTAGCCCGCCCGCGTCACCGACGGGCCATCCACGATCCAAACCGGCCGGCCGGGAAACGCCTGGCGCGCCTGGCGCCGCGCTTCCGGGTTCTTGTCCCACGCATACACCGTGTCATCGGAACGCATGTCCAACGAATTGTAAATGGCGGTCGAGGCGTAGTCGGGATGCCGTTTCCCGCGAATAAGAACGAGGCTCTTTCCGAACATCCCCCGCGCGGCCATTTCCCGAATGCCCGGTTGCATGTTCAGGTAGCGATGATATTTGTCCGCGGCGCGCCACGGGACATAGATGAACAACGCTCCCGCGCACATACAGAGAACCGCCGCCGTGGCTCGCGGACCGTGCCGGCCGAGAATCCGGTCGATGCCGCATACCCCCCGCACGGTCAATACCACGCAGGGAATCAACATCACGTACCAATACCGGGCGCCAAAATCCGGCCCCCCGCTGAACCAATACAAGCTAAGCGCGGCGGCGGTCAGCACAATCACGGTGAACATCAGATAATCGGTCCGCCGCGGCTTACCCAAACACAAGACGCACCCCAGAAGAAGTAAAGACCCCGTAGGCCATCCGAACAGCTCAACATTGATCGAATACGCATTGAGGTTCGCGTTGATCGCCGACTCAACCGGCGTGTGCCCAGGGTAGGGATCCAGGGCCCACCCGACACCGCGGTTGGGACCGAAACCCAGATCGTTAACGCCCTTTCCGTAATAGCGATTGAAATAATCCATCACCGGCGCGAGCGATGCGCTGCCGGTTAGGGCCCGGTTGTATGGAAACGCCACCGCCCCCATTCCAGCCACGCCGATTACGAATGCCGCGATTGCCGGTGTCCGCAACCGCTTTCCGCCTAAACCGATGGACCACAGGCCGAGCGCGGCGGCTAGTATGACGCCATCCAGCGGACGGATCAGGCTGATCTCTCCAACCGCAAGGCCCGCCGCTAACGTCCATGCTACGCTTCCGGTCCGCCGGGAGCGAGCCACACCCAACGCCGCGAGCAGCCCGCAGGCCAATGTCAGCGTGTGGCTCATAAAACTCATGGCCATAAAGAGTTGCCACGGAGAGGCGCACAGTAATATGACTCCCAAGCGGGCCGAACGCCGCGGAAGGAGTTCCCGGAAAAGTAAGTACGCCAGTAATATACCGGCTCCGCCCAGAACCGGGTTTACTAACCACGGCGCGCCCGCCAAGACTCCCGCCGCCAGCACGATTGGCCATCCCGGTGGGAAAGGACTGTACCAGCGATCCTTCTCGTAAGTCATCAGATCCACGCTAAATGCCTCCGAAGCCGGCGGCGGATCCGCCGTTATGCGGCCCTCGGCAAAATAGCGGGCCTGGTATAGATAACTAACTTCGTCGGCAAGATGGGGATGCCGCTCGTAGACGGCTATGCTCAATCCGGCCGTCAGCAGGGCCACCGACAGGGCGGCCGTCCAGGCGAAGCGGTCCAATCCAACGGGCTCCGCCGCATCGCCGGACGCCCCGAGAAACCGGTTCAGAAATGCCGTCATTCCTAGCACCGTTTCTTCAGGTACGCTGGCCGCGGCCAACACGATGGTTGCCAACTGAACAGTCTGAACCGCGGCCGCCAGGACCAGTTCCACCGCAAAGAACGATACGTCGCGCGAAACCGCGGCTCCCGTTGCGTACACCACAGCGATGGCGGCCGCAAACCGCCACATCCGGGGATTGTCTTTCAGCCACTGCCCCAATGGTTGCCGCCGGCGCCAGATGCCGGCGGCAACCAGCAGCGTCTGCAGCAGGAAGAAAGCCGCTGTAGCCCAATGCTCCGATAGGATCGCGGCCGGGGATTTGTAGTGCTGGTAGTGGATCGATATGCCCGCGTCGATCCACTGCAGCGCCGCCGCCTGCCCGATCAGCAACAAGACCAGCCAGCCCGCCGCTCTTAGCCAGTGTCTCCCCACCGAAAAACCAAGAATCGTTAGCGAAAGGCAGATAGCTAGCGGGATACAGACAGAGCCGGAAAGCGATCCTTCCGGGTTTCGAAACGGAGACGCGCTAAGTCCCCAGAGAAGAATGCCCGCTCCGGCTACCGTCGTGGCGGCGCGTGTCAAACGTATTGTGGATGAGGTCATTGACAAAGACGCGCGGCGGGCATCCACGCGGATGCCCGCCACGGACGTTCACCGGCTCCGGTCTTCCGCATTTGGATTGTGCCTATTGAACGGTCCCTGCGCCGCCCGCCGTCCGGCGGCCGCGATCAAAGGGAAGAAGCCGGCGGCGCGGCGCGCCTCGCCCGGCGGCCGACGGCGGCGTCGAACCCGTATTGCCCCCAATGGTAACGACAACGAAGGCCCCAAACAGGGGCGCCGTGTGCGGCGGGACAGTCGGCAGGTTGCCAACGGGACGGGCCACCTGGTTCAGGTTCATCGGAATGACGACAGGCCGTCCGTCATACACGCCGGAAGCCACCGCCTCTCCATAGTAATTTTGAGCATCGCGAATGCTGTAGGCATCGCCGGGCTTCAGTATCTTATAGAGATCGAGTTCTACCGAGCCGTTTTTGTCCCAATTGAACACCGCGACATTCGCCCGGCCCGGCTCGTATGTATTGGGCCGTACGAAAATCTTCGTTCCTTGGGGAAGATTTGCTTCATACCGCGAATTCGTATCGAATCCGTTGGCGCGCCGCCAATCGCTGAAAGACAAAATTCCTCCGCCAAGGTTATTCTTCGCTCCGGTAAAACCGAATGTATACCGCATACCGCTGCCGTAGGGGGGCGCGCCGTCAAAGTAAGTATTGGAATCCCATTCATATGCCGATAATGCAAACCCGTCGGGTGTTTTTACCGACGCCATCGTCTGCGCGCTCCAGAATCCCATTGAGGAGACGAAGAAGGTGTTGCCTTTGACAACGGCCTGCTCCCACCGGGTTAAGTCAAGGGCGAAACTTCCTCCGGCGACATAATTATTGGTAATGGACACGCGCTTATTGGGGGACACATAGCCGATATGCAGATTTTCTCCCAGCACGCCCGGCGTGTGATACAGAGAGTTATTGGAGATATTGATCAGATCTCCGGGATTTCTGCCGGTGCCGACATACAGATTCGTTTCCTTGGGCTGGCGCGCGTCCCGTACGGAACCATTGTTGAAAATGATACCGCCGTCAAAATCGACGCCGACGGCGTACCCCGATTCTCCGAATACTTTCATGCCGGTGGCAAAGTTATTGAACGAGATAACATCGTTGATTGACTTCCGGCCGATCCGGTTTTGTATGTAGATACCATGGCCATGGCCGCGGTCCGGCCCTTGCCAGCCGTTGTAGTAACTCAGGCAGCCAGCCACTTCCGTATCAAGCGCCCCTTCCGCCAGACCGATCGCGTCGGCGGTATCGTGTACGATCAGATTTATCAGTTTGATCCCTTCTCCGCGCACATCGATTCCCGTGCCGCGCGAGATATCGACGGACGTGGAGCCGGCGATGGGGGTGACCCGCACCGGATCGGAACTCATCAATTCGAATCCCCAAAACCAGGCGTGGCGCCCCGCGACAGTCAAAACAGGGGCTTTCGATTTTACCGGCGAGTTAGCCGCGTGCGCCTTGGCGGCGGTGCCGCTCCAGCCGCGAATTACGGTCAGGCGGTTGCCGGTAGCCGTCAGGACCTTTAGCTCTTCCTTATCGTCGACGCGGATTTCGCTCCCGGGCATCACGTCGGCCGGATCGCTGACGGTTATCGCATTATCGGTTGGCGAGACCGGGGAAATAAGCGTGGCGCCGTTATTTCCATTGATAGTGACCCATTCGCCAGGATAGGCCCGTACAGTAATCGGTCTTCCCGCCTCGCCGGCCAGCCGGCTGTTAAACCGGCCCCTATAAATGCCGCCATAGATCCAGATCGTATCGCCCGGTTTTACGATAGACGGATGGGCCAACGCCGTCCGTAATGGCCATGGCGACGCGGCGCTTCCATTCCCGGTGGGTAAGGCGCCGGCCGATACGTAAAATTCCTCAGCGACCGCGAACGATCCCGCAAAGAGCGCCAGCCAGATACACCACCGCATATTCTGTCTCCCGATTGTTCATTGATAACGGGCGATATGCCGCCCAGCTTTAAGTATTTCACGTCCCGCTCCCGGCGCCAAAGCCCAGAGCGGCCCGGTACAGCCCCCCTAGCGCCGTCAAGACACTGGAAGGGGCATGACTGGCAGCGGCAAATGCGCGAGCTTGCCCGCCTATTTCCGCCCGTAGGGTATCACTTTCCGTCAGACGCAGCAGGGCGTTTACTAAACCCTCTTCCTCGCCCGGCGGCGCAAGAAATCCATTCTTGCCGGAAGTAATGATGCCGGGGATCCCGCCGACAGCGGTTGCGACAACCGCCAATCCGCTGGCCATGGCCTCCAGAATGACATTGGGCGTGCCCTCCTGGTCGGAAGCTAACAGCAGCGCGTCCGATTCCCGGTAGAGCGGCGCCAGATCGGCCACCTGGCCGCGAAACTCGACGCAATCCAGCAGGTTCAACTCCGCCGCCTGTTTTTCCAGCGACGATCGCAGCGGCCCGTCGCCGGCTAGAACCGCGCGGATCGGAACGCGCGCTTCCCGCCGCAATCGATCGATTACCCGCAACACCAGGTCGAACCGCTTCAGCGCATCCATCCGGCCGGCGCTCAGAATCTGAAACGCGCCGTCGCGTTTGCCGGCGCATTTATTCGCATCGGGATGAAACCGGTCGACATCGACCGCATTGGGGACCAGCCATAGTTTGCCGGGCGCTATTCCCCGGGTGAGAGCGTTTTCTATCGCCGCCGAAGAATTGACAGCCAGAAGGTGCGGAAGATGCAGGCAAAGGTTTCCCAGCACGCGGCCATTATCGCGAACCTCCCCAAAAACATTGCTGCGAATCGCGCCAATGGCGGGAAGCCCTGATGCCCTGCCCGCCACCGCCGCGTACAAGTTCGTATAAAAATGCTGGCTTTGGACTATGTCCGGCCGGTCCCGGCGAAGTTCCTGAAAGATCCGGAACAGCCGCCGCAGCCGGCTTTTCTTTTGCCCTACCCAGATGCAGGGAACGCCCAGTTCCACTATCCGGCGCTCCCAAAACTCTCCCTGTGTCAAACACAAAAGCGTCACCCGCGCTCCGGCCCGCTGGAGTTGGTCCAGCATGTGGAACAACTGCCGCTCCGCCCCTCCCTGCCCCAGCGTCCCGGCCAGGAAGCAGATGCGAAGCCCCGCCAGCGGCTCCCCGCCGTTAGATTGCGCGGACATCGGGTTTCCAGCTTTTGGTAACGAGGGCGGCGATTGTGTCCCGCCATCGCTCTAAGGAGTAGCCGGCAGCCGTTTGCAATGCCTGACGGGACATTTCTCGATATCGCTCCGTATCGGCGAGGCAATACCGGATGGCGTCCGCCACCGCATCGGGCGATGCCTTGTCCACCAGCGCGCCACCGCCGCCCGCTAATAGTTGCGGCAGGACAGACACCGGTGTTGTAACGACGGGCAATCCGCAGGCCATAGCTTCCAGTACCGCCTTGGGAAACCCCTCTGAAGATGTCGTCGGAAAACAGAACAGTCCCGCCTGGCGGAGAAGCTCAAGAACCCGCCGATGCCCCACTGGGCCATGAAAAGTGACTCTTCCGGCAACACCGGCCCGGTCCGCCAAGGCTATTAAGTCCTTCAACGCACTGCCGCCGCCAACGACATCGAGATGAATCCCCGGTATTTCCGCCGCCAGTATTTGCAAGGCTTCAATCACCACTCCGGCGCCCTTGGCCCGCTCCTGCCGGCAGACTATGATCAGCCGCGGACTGGGTTCGGTCCGCTCACAGCGGCCCCGGTTCCCATGCAGGTACTCGTCGCGCAAGGACGTCGAAAAAATCCAGGACACATTCGGGTTCCTGGCCGAAGGCGGATCCGGTCCGCCGCCGGTAGCCAGCATGACGTTGCGCCCCCCCGCGAAACGCTCCATGAACCACTTCCAAAAACGTTCCGCCACCGTCCGTTCATTGACCCAGTTGCCGCAATGACGGACTAGCAGCGGCTTGCCGAACGCAAAGCCCAGAAGCATTCCAATGGTGCCGACATCTCCCGGCACGGGAGCGTGTACCGCATCGGCGCGTATAGTCTCACCGATCAGGACCGGCAAGTTCCGGACGACCCAAAACACCATCGACAGCTTCCGCCAAATTCCCCTTCCTCGCGGCGGCGCCAACGGAACTACCCGCAGTCCAGGGCCTGCCAGGGGTGTCTCGCCGCCGGTCTTGCCGCTCGCCGCCACCGGCACCAGCAGCCGGGTTTCGCCAAATACTTCGGCCAGCGCGCCCATCTGAAATGGAAAGCCGCCATCGGTGGCGAAGCCCGTGGGCGAGGTGCCGCTGCGCCAGCATGGCTTATGGGAGAACACGGCCAACCGGGCATCCGGAAGCGGTTTCATGCGCCGTTCGGCTTTAACCGCCACGCCGCGGCGATGCCGGACGCTTTCCCTAAAACGCCCTGCCAATCGTCGGCCGAACGGTTACGGACGGCAAACGCCAGCATACGGAATAGATCGAACAGTTGGACACGCCAGAAGCGCCACTCATTCAGCCAGGTTCTTTCCGGCACAATATCCATGAATACGTAGCGGTAGTTGACGGCCGTCTTGAAACCGATGCGGCGTGAATTCTGCCGCCCTCCCGGCGCGTGAAGATGCTGGCAGTGGGCCCGACCGTTCTCAACCAGCGTCCATCTCCGCTTGGCCCGAAGCGCGAAGTGCGCGTCCTCCAGCACTCCATAGTCCCGGAAGAATTCGTCAAACCGCAGGCCGCTGTCGATCACGTCCCGGCGCCACAGCGCGCAGTTGGAGCCCATGAAATCGATCTCCCGCACACCGTCGTGGGGCGGGTGCAGATAGCGGTTGATCGGGTAGCCGGATTCAAAGTCGTAGCGGCCCGGTTCGTAGGTCGTGAATAACCCCATACGGCGATACCAGCGCCAGCGGGGAGATTTTTCCGGGTCCAGAAACTGGTTCGTAATATAGCCCGCCATGCCGCCGATACGCCGCTCCGTATCCTTTTCGTAAACTTCCAGCATACGCTCGAAGTAATCGGGATCGAGCCGGACATCGTCGTCGATAAAGGCGATGAAAGCGCCTTGCGCGCGGTCGATGCCGATATTGCGCTGAATCGCCGTCCCTCCCCCTCGCCGGATATAAGTTACGCGGTAGCTGAGGGTGGGAAGGATCGATTGGACGACCGATTGCGTGTCGTCCTCCCCTTCCGGAGCGCCATCGACAAGCACAACTTCCAGCGGCAGCACAGTCTGCCGATTCAGGTTGTCGAGCATCGCCGCGACCTCGGCGGGCCTCCGCAACGTAGGAGTGACGATAGAAATCGTGGACATTCAATTCTCACTGCGCGGCATGGCGCGGGCGGCATCCAGAACCCGCTGCCCGGCCCGGATCTGAATTTCAGAGATCACTGTATTCTCCCACTGGTTGCGATATACAACCTTTCCAATCCACTCCCGGGGCTTCGGTTCCTTCTCGTTGAAGTCCAGCACCATGAAGACCTTTCGATCAATGCTGGAGAAAGCCGAAGCCAGGTAGCGCTCCGGCGGAAAGGGCCGTATTTGACTTCCCGGCTGCGGTCCGCCGGGAAAACCGTCAAAGATATATAGCGTATAACTTTCAACCAGGAACAAAGCCTCCGGATACTGCTGGAATAAGGCGGCCATCCTGGTCTTTGTGTCTTCCTTATTCGAATATAACCGTCCGAAATCGGGAAAAACGACGGGCGCGGAAGTAGCGTTCAGGTTCGCCGCCTTGCTGGGGGTGTAACCCAGCACCGTCCGGATAATCCTCGGCCGGTGGGACTCCATGGCGGCCATCAGCGGCGTTACACCGCACAGATTAGTCAGGAATACAGCCAATACGGCCCTTGCCCCCCAGGCTACCGCCGTCCGCCGGCTGCTGGAAAGGCTAACGCAGGCCAGCACCCAGCACAGCAGAACGGGATCGTAATAGCGCGGCACCCCCAGATAGAATCCGCGGCTCACCACCAGTAAGAACACAATCAGCGCCGCCGGCAGAAGCAATAGCGCCAGCGTGATGTCGTCTTTTCCCCGCCCCCCGGCGCGCCATCGCAGAACCGGTGCAATCAGAATAACCGCCACGGCCAGAATGCTGGCCGCATAGACGAGCGGCGGCCAATTGACGCGGCTCAGCATCGTCTCCAAAAACGGACCGGCGAATATCAATTTCCCGGCGTGATGAGCACCCTTGGCGGCGCTGATAATCTCGGAAGTCTTCGTGCGGTTGTCGTACATATCCGCAAGCGGTACCGTTCCAGTCCGCATGAAGAGCACAACGGGAACAGTCAGCAGCAGTGAGCTCAGGCCGAGGGCAAGATAGCGCTTCAACAGTTCCATCCACCGCGGCTGCACGGCGCAAAAAATAATGCCGCCGGCCGCGATACCAAGAAACGCGCTGGCATACCGAAACGTGAATAATACGCAAATAAGAATCCCGGCGGCCACCGCCGCGCCGTAACTGCCAGGCGAACCGGCCGGCCGGTTAGTTAGCGGCACTATCCAGGGAACGCCCGCCCAAAGCAAAATATCGGTCCCGCTCCACAGCGGTGTGTAAAAGATGGGTAACAGTGCGGCGGCGATCAGCGGAACGGACCGCAGAATACGCGAGGATCCGGTTGCTGGAATCGCCGCAAAAAGTTTCCCGCAGACGAAAGCCCACCCACTCCATCCCGCCGCGGCGGCGAGAGCAAAGAGTAGCTTCAGCGAAGCGGTAAGCGAAAATCCGCAGCCAACCAACGCGGCGATCGCAATCGAAAAGCCGGGCGGCCATTGCGTCAGCGGCACCGGTACCGGCGCCGGGGTGATATCGGGATCGGATGGCCGCATATTTCCGGTACTGACGATGCCCTGACCCGCGGACATCCGGAGCGCCCCTTCCAGTTGGTACGTCTGGTCCTTGCCAACCTCAAACGGAGCGGCAAGACGGGCAAGGATCACAAGCGAAGCTGAGAAGAGGATTAGCCGCGGGACCCAACGCGCCCAGAACAACGCGGTGTCCGGGATCGCGGGAAAAAGCGGCGATTCTGGACTGGCGGCTGGTATCATCCGGGCTCCTTTGCTGCGCCGCATTCTTCCGGCGCCGACGCCAGTTCGAGCAGCGCCGCCGCCACTCTGCCGCTGGAGCGGCCATCCAGCGTATCTCCGAACATTGTCTCCAATAGCCGGCGGCGTTCGCCGCTTCGCGCACCGGGATTTTCCAGCGCCGCACTCAATAACCTCTCCATATCTCCGGACGAGTATGCGACTTCCACCGCGCCGCTGGCAACAACCGGTTTGTAGTGATCGAATTCATAGTAGCGCGCGCTGGAGTCCTCTTTGCGATCTACTCCCGGCGGATCGTACCCGACGTTCACAACCGGCTTGTCGAACATGCACAGCTCCAACGACACAGTGGAGGCGATATTGATTCCCGCCGCGCAATGACGGAGCATGTTCGTCAGCAGGGGAAGATCGTCCACCTTCGGCGTCAGCCAAGCCGGCTCCCAGGGGATATCCGGGAATAAAATATCCCGGCGTCTTTTCCTAAGTTCCTCAAAACGTCCCGTCAGGTCTTTCGGATACACGCGAACCAGCAGTTGCGGCGGCCCGAACCGCTTCATGCGCCCCAGCATGTTTGCGACCTCTTCCACAACTTCTGGCTCACCCGGCATATGGTTAGCCATTCCGGTGCTGTAAAGAACCACCGGACGGCCCGGATCGGCGCCAACGCGACCGCAAAATTCCTCCCGGCTCCAGTGATTTTCCGGGCGGAAATGGAAGTCGAACTGCGGCGTTCCCACAATCGCGATCCGGTCGGGCTGAATGGCCGGGTAAATCCGCCGCAGGTCGCCGCGGATCGATTCATTCCAAACCAGATAGTGATCGTAAGGCGGAACGATGCGCCCCTGCGAAGTGAGATTATCCCAGGAGAACAGAAACGCGGCGGTGGGAATACCCAGCCATTGCGCGGCATTGACTGCCTGCACCGCCGCCCGGCCATGCACATGGGATCCATTGAACACCAAGGTCGGCTTGAGGCTCTGAAACAGCCGGACGAACTCATCCGAGTTCCGGAACCACCAACTGGCCTTCCGCTCCCAGCCGGAAAGCAGTTCCAGCCCCGGTCCATTGGCGAAGGGAGCGCAAAGCAGCTTCTTCAGCCCTCGTTTCAAACGCGCGCCGCCCGTAGCCGCTTCCGCATCCCGGATCCGCCATCGATCCTGCGCCGCCACCGACCATAACGCCCGCCCATGCGCGATGTCGAGCATCTCGCGCGTAAACCCTACGATCCACGCCTCGGGACGATCCGTAAGGCAATGAAATCCATGGTAACGGCCGGCAATCAGTTGTTGAAACTCCGCGTCCGGAACCACCGAAAGAACCGTTACTTTCGCCTGCGCCGCCACTTCGTCCAACGCTCCGCTGTACACAAAATTACGAATGGCCTCGCCGCGGGGAAGCACGGCCACCACATGCGGCGTTTCCAGCGGCGAAGTCCGGCGGAGGGATCCGCCCGCCGCCGCTGATGAGGGTTTGCGGGCCTCTTGGCTTGTTATATGCATGGCTTGGTCCGGCTCTTCTTCACGACGGTGGCGGAACTGGGAAACGGCCTTTCAGCGCCGGATTTCTCCGCACCTTTCAGCGGCTGCGATCGACCATCATTTCCGGGCCGCGCCCGTGGGCGGGTGTGCCGGCCGCCGGATCCCCGGCGACCGGAGATTCCCGCGGCGATATATCTCCAGTCCGTAATAAGCCCGCAATTCGCATCACCGCGTCGGCCATTCGCTCCGCCGCGTGGCCGTCTACTTCGCCGCATATGAACCGCAGCATTTCTTTCCTTTGCGCGCTTTGCAACTCCGGAGTGCGCGAGTAGACCCGTATCGCTTCCAGTATTTCGTCCGTATCTTTTGCCAGCCAAGTGCCGCCGCTTTCCGTGATCGGCTTGTAATGATCCCACTTGTAGTTAATATCCCGCACCAGATCGCCGTTCGGCGTACCCGGCTCCGGGTCGAAAGTCACGTTGATAACGGGCTTATCGAAAACGGCGCCGTCCAGCACAATGGAAGAGCAGAGGTTGACGATGATATCGGCATGCCGCATCGTATTCACCCACTCCACGATTCCCTCATCGGTCGGGCACGGAGCGGCGGACGTGTTTCCCTTCGGCCCCTGGATCACAACATGCGGAAAACGCTCCCGGATGGAACGCATCACCTTGTGCAGGTGTTCGTGAAACTGCGGGTGCGGCCGGATAATAATCTGGATTCGTTCGAACTCGCTTTTGCCGGCCATCCGCTCCAAAAGCTGCAACGCTCCGTAATCTTCGTTGATGAACCGGGGCGATCCCAAACAGTAAACGACCGTCTTTCTCGCTGGATCGAGACCATACCGGCCCAGAAAGGCCTCCCGGGTTTGATAGAGGCTTTCGTTGCGGAGGATATCGAACTGCGGCGCGCCGGTGACGATGACGGGCCGGTTGCGGCTTTGGGGATAGAGCGCATGCAATTCCCGGCGCATATTTTCCGACCACACGATATAGCCGTCATATTCCAGCAGCAGCCGTGTCTTTGTCGTCAGATTGTCGAACGAGGTGACGAAGGCGACGATGGGGATACCCACCGACTTAGCCGCCGCCATCATCTCCATCTGACGGGGATTGAACGGGTACATGGTAACCAGCGCCGCCGGTGTATTCCGGCGCAGCCAAGCCGTTATCTTCGCCCGCCGTCCATACCGCAGCATCTGCCGTTCCAACGATTGTTCCAGGGCTAACTGCAGCTTGAACGCCGCCGGTATTCTCGCCAGCCACCGCAGGTATGGCCTGTTCATTCCCGATTCATGCCGCTTGCGGTGATGCCAATAGCTCCGGCGGCTGGCCGACATCCCGGTATGATCCCAGGTGAAATCGTTAAAGTGCCGGGCCACGGTCAGCCAATACGGCGCGGCTTCCAAATCCTTACCCGGTTCAAAGTACCGGGATGTGGGAAGCTCCTTGGGAAACGCCTCATCCCGGGAGGCCGGGCTCCAAACCACCGGCTGGAAGCTTTGACTGAGCCGCGTCAGCAGATTCGTATGCAGGAGTATCCGGTCGGTCAAATAGTTAGTGGATACGAAAACGATCGGTCGATTCATGGCGTTGGCATTCCCATTCTCACGCACGGGCGGATAGTCCTTAATAGCTCTTTTAGCATCGGCCTTGGATTTTCGCGGCTGGGCCGTCCGCGATGAGCCGCCTGGTTAGCCGGGGAGCCTGACCCATATGGGCCGGAACGCTGCGGCGCCAGCGCTACCTTAAGCTGCATCGTGCCAGCGGCGGGAAGCCTTTGCGGGCGCTCCAGCATCTCTCGCGATTCGGACGCGGGCGATGTGAACATCGATGTATACATCAGCCGGTCGCTCCGCGAAGCATGGCCGCCTTTATGATAGCCGTGCGTGTCGGTGAAAATGATGGTCCCCTTCTTACCAATGGCTTTGATCCAATCGCCAGCCGGTACGACCTTGGCCATCTGTTCATCGACGCTCCGCTTTACTCCATTCTCCATGTGAAATTCGGGCTGGGTCTGGATGCGGCCTTTGCGGTGGGTGCCCGGCGCGTAGGTAAATGGGCCGGCTCCCTCATCGACGTCGTTCAAATAGACGAAGACCTTCAAAATCAGCAAATCCTCACGGTCGCGATGCCATAACTGGCTTTCGCGCGCGGCGACCGACGTTGTAAATGTGTGCCACACGTTGTACTCGCGGAGCCGGCAATACATCCCGAAGTAGGCATTCGCTATATTGAGAATCTTTTCCTGCAACACGAACTTCGCCCAAACGCTATCCACGTCCAGGCAGGGCATTTTGCCCAGCAATTGACAGATGAACGTCTTGGATCCCGGATTGGAGGCGTCATTAGCAGCCTCGCGAAGTTTGTCGAGTTCCTTCGCCCGGTCCGCTTCGATCCGGTCTACCGCTGTCTGAAGCTCGTCGTACAACGAGTTCTCTCCCAGCAGTTCGTGCGCCGTCGTCACGCCGATGCCGTTCCGGTCTATCTGGGATAACACCGCTTCGCCGGCCGGCGAAAGAGGATGCTTGGTCCGGTCATAGGCCAGAGTAGGCGCGAGATTGTAGACATACCTCCAGCCTAAGTCCGATCGGCGTAAGGTAAGTCCGATTTTTCGGTAAAGCGACGCCATTTAGTTTTCTCTTTCTCTGTTGACGGTAACGTATAGCAAGTCAAAGGTCCGCGCAGCGTCATGATACTACCTCTTCCACGGGAGCCGCCTTCCCAGAAGACCTTCGAGCTTATCGATATCGGGCGCGAAGTGACCGGCCAGGTCGTTGCGAACGCTTTCCGGGATCTGCAGTGTGCTGGCGGGCAAGCGAAAAATCGACTGCGCGCGAAGGCGCATCCTGGTTCGTGTCTCGCGGTCCTGGGCGATGCGGCGGATGATGCCGTCGGATACTCTCGAATAGACCCGTTCCAAGGAAGCGATCCCCGGCGAGCGGGCCCACGGTTTCGGAAACGTGACGGGGTTTTCGTTGAACTTGCGGCCCGCGTTCTCTAGACCGAGCGTTGGGGATACTCCGATGAAAGCGTATACCTCTTGCAGCGCCGCGAGCGGTTCGGCTAAACACTCCTCCAGAATCAGCACCAGCACCCGGGACGGGTCCACATGATCATAGAATGCCCGCAGACTCTCGGAGTAGGATCCGCGGCGGCGATAGGAAAGGTGAAGGCGGGCGTAGTCGCTACGCGCAATCCTTTCGTCTTCGGCGGCCAGGGCGTCGCCAAACGCCAAATCCTCCCGCCCCTTTCCAAGTTCATTGCAGTAATGCGACCAGGCGCGTTTTACCGGATCGCGCAACGTGAAAATAAAGCGGGTGTTGGGAAGAAAGCGAGCCAGCCGGGCGTGGGCCGGCCGCCAGAACAACAGGTCGGCATCCTTCTGGCCAATGGTCGGAAAGCCCTCGGCGCCATTGAACATTTCCGAGTAGCCCGCCACGCTATGAGTCCGCTCCCACTGTTCCGCGTCGGCCTTGCCGTCCCGCCAAACGCGAGTGGCGGCTATTTCCTTCTCGATGAAATAATCCATATCCGCCTGGGGATAGAAATAGATCGATGGGTGCGTTTTCATCCAATAGTAAAGCGCTGTGGTGCCGCCGCGGCGCTCTCCGCCTATGATAAATGTCGGAAGGGGCATGGAGTCGTTTGTAGGGTAGACACCGGCTCGCTGACTCGGCCGTTCCGAGCCACGGCCGTCAGGGGCGCCGGACCGCCGGTTGCGCGAGTGGCCTATGCTTTCTCCACGCGCCATGCGCAGTCCGGTGACAATAACGATCTTCCCAGACCGGCGGCGGCGCCGGAAACCTGGAATAGAACGCGGTCGGAAACATATCTTTCCGCCGGGCCGAGCAGTTTGAAATGGAGGCTGTACACGCTTGGCCCCAGCCACAAGGCTGGAAGCTTCGCTGTGATGGCCAGCCGCTGGTGCCCGGGGCCCATCCCGTTCATCAACGCCTCAAATTCCGTCCGCCGGTTGACCAGCGTATTTCCCAGAGAGTCCTCAATGATAAGAAACAGCCGGTTGAACTCCGTCCCGGCGGGGAAATCGAGATATCCGGTAATCTCTAGGGGATCGCCGCCGGAAACTTCCACCTGCGTGTTCTGCGACTGTCCGTTGATCTCGATTTGCCTCCATTGCCCATTCCGCGGCGACTCCTCGCCGCTTGCGGTATAAAGGCTCTCCCCGTACTTTGTCAACGTGTCGGCGATGCTCCCATGATGGGCCAATTCGCCGTGGCTGAGCAGGATGCCGGTATTGCATAATTCCTTCACTGCGGCCAGATTGTGGCTCACAAATAGTACCGTGCGGCCGCCGGCGGCGATGTCGCTCATTTTGCCGATGCATTTCTGCTGAAATTCAACGTCGCCCACCGCCAGCACTTCGTCCACCAACAGTATTTCCGGTTCCAGGTAGGCCGCCACGGCGAAGGCCAGCCGTAAATGCATTCCGCTTGAATAGTGCTTCACCGGCGTATCGATAAACTTCCCCGTACCGGCAAAATCGATGATCTCGTCGAACTTCCGGTCAATCTCGGCACGCTTCATGCCAAGGATCGCGCCGTTGAGATACGTGTTCTCCCGGCCCGTCAACTCGAGATGAAATCCGGTGCCCACTTCGAGCAGCGTGCCCACGCGCCCGTGGATCTCGGCCATGCCTTCGCTTGGTTCGGTAATGCGTGAAAGGATCTTGAGCAGGGTACTTTTGCCGGCGCCGTTCCGGCCGATTACACCCACCACGGCGCCTCGAGGAATCTCGAAAGAAATGTCCTTCAGCGCCCAAACCGTGTTCTCGCTGTCTTCTGAGCTACGATTCCGCTTCCGCACCGACTTCGCCCAGCGCCACGGCGCGCTCGCCGTGCTGGCCACCGCGTCCCGCAAAGTGCGATACCGCTCCGCGCGTTCGCCAATCCGGTACCGCTTCGATAATCCATCGACACGAATTGCTATATCGCTCATTCCAACGTTTCCTATCTCCCTAGCCTTGCCGCCAACTGGCCAAGACCGATCCACTGCCACACATAAAAGCTATTTTCCCCAGCGCCGGCCTGATATTCCCGCCAGACACTCCGGGTCTTTTCCGCATCCAGCCAGGAACCGCCAAACCTTTCCAGCGCGTCTTCGATCCGCTCATCCGCCCAGGCGCGCAACGGGCCCCGCAGCCACTCCCGCTGCGGCGTTTGCAACGGCCGCTTGGGAGCTTCCACAACACCGGCGGGCAGCAATCGCGAGGCAATGCGCCGCAACAGCCGCTTTCGTGTACCGCCGGCAATCTTTCTATCGGCGGGTTGGCGCAACGCCAGTTCAAATAAGCTGTGATCCAAAAACGGCTCGCGCAGTTCGGTGGATGCGCGCATGGACACACGGTCGTTGAACCGTAGTGCCCGGGGAATCTTCGTGTAGCGCGCGTCGCGGTACTGCGCGTTGCGCAACGCGTCCGGAAACGGCCGGGGCGCATCCCACGGTTTCGCCATTTCCAAAAAATCTCCACGTAGGCATTCCGGGCGCACCGGCCGGTCGGTCAATCCCTGCACCAGCCCGGCGCTTCGACCTTCCAAGGCATCCACGTAATAATCGTACCCGCCCCACTGCTCATCCAGCCCTTGTCCGTCCAGCAGCACGATGACGCCAGTTTCCCGCGCCTTCTGAAACAGCGCGGCATAGGCCAGGGTCGGCAGTCCTCCGAAGGGCTCGTCCTGGTGAGCCGCGACGGAGGCGGCGAGAGCCGGAACCTCTTCCGGTCGCAGCCGGCATTCGGTCAGCGGATGCTTCGTATGACGGACCATCTGTTCCACCCACGGCAGTTCGTCGTAAGCCGGGTCCCCCGTGGTGAACGTGAACGCCATCGTTTCGCTGTCTTCCCCGCGCACTTTTTGTACCAGGCCGAGCAAGAGGGAAGAGTCCAATCCGCCGCTCAGATTTATTCCTACCGGCACATCGGAGCGGAACCGCAGCCGCACGCTGGTCTCCAGCAGCGAGAGGTACTCCTCCTCGACGGCCTCTTCGGGCCGGGAATCGAATTCCGTTCCGCTTCGTTCGGCAACGTCGTACCAGCGGGAAATGGAAACGGCCGCCTTCCCCGATTGGCCGGTGTCCCGCCAGCGCAGCAGATGGCCGGGAGGAAGCGTTTGCACCTCTTCCCAAAACGTTCCTTCCGTGTTTTCATGCAGCCCACGCTTCAGATAAGTGGCCCATGCCCCGGCGTCCGGGCGGGCCGGAACTTGGGCGGCATGGAGCGCTTTGATCTCGCTCGCCAACAGCAGCGTGCCGTCCGGATGGAGATGGTAATAAAGCGGCTTAACTCCAAAGCGGTCGCGGGCGGCGAACAGACGTCCCTCGGAGCGATCCCAGAGCAGGAACGCGAACATCCCGGTGAAACGGTCCAGACACGCTTCGCCCCAACGCTCGTACGCGGCGAGAATGACTTCCGTATCCGTTTGGCTCCGGAACGGATATCCGGCGAGTTCCTGGCGCAGCTCCAGATAGTTGTAGATTTCTCCATTGAAGACCACGCTCCGGTTCCCGGTATGGTCCCACATCGGATTTCGACCGGCGGCGGAGAGATCGAGAATGCTGAGCCGTTTTTGGCCGAAAGCGGCGGGGCGGTCCGGATCCGCATACAATCCTTCCCCGTCCGGGCCGCGATGGCTTATGGCGTCCATCATGGCGCGCACCGCCGCTTGCGATCCGCCTTGTGGGCCGCCAAAGCTGCCCGCTATGCCGCACATCGTGGAATCACGCCTTTCTCTTCGCGGTCCGTTTGATCGGCGCCTCGGCGCGCTATCAATCGGCGGGCGTCTCGACTCTGGCGCGTCCGTCCGGATCGGCAATGCGGCCGGCCGGCTAGTTGGCCGCGCGGCGCCAACCCGGTCCTGAAAGCCGTCATCGGAGCATATTCCCGGTTTCCGCGGAAGGCCGCTTGATGATTGCCTCGGCACGCTCCCAATCGGCGGGCGTATCGATATTCACGCGCCCCTCCGGATCGACCAGATAGCCCGCCAGCTTGTTTCCGTAAAGGCTGTTGCCCTCCATCAGCACATTCCGGTGAGTGACATAAACCGACCCCTCCCGGTGATACGCGGGCGGCAATTCCTGCCGTCGCGGAATCGGCGCCGCCTCGCCAGTACTCAACCGGAACATACCATCCTTTTCAAAATAGACCCAGTGCGGATTGAAGTCCGCTGGAACGGGACTCATCGTCGCCACCGAATCGGCGCCGGTCTGCTCGAGCAATTCGATGCAGCCGTCAATATCGGCCGCCGTGCGCATGGGAGCGGTTGGCTGCAGGCAGCACACCGCATCGAACCGGCATCCTGCGGCTTCGAGAGCCGCTACCGCGTGTTGCAGCACGGGCAGCGTCGGCGTACGGTCCCCGGCCAATTCACCGGGACGCAGAAAAGGCACCTCTAAACCCCACCGGCGGCCCAGTTCGGCAATCTCTTCATCCTCAGTAGTCAGAAT
>Ga0163147_10002623_pt1 | contig 25112 bp, 17 predicted proteins | sample OliLakLV19MP6G1_FD_148597 | JGI IMG/M metagenome (GOLD analysis project Ga0163147, IMG submission 148597) | Freshwater microbial mat bacterial communities from Lake Vanda, McMurdo Dry Valleys, Antarctica- Oligotrophic Lake LV.19.MP6.G1 | ecosystem: Environmental > Aquatic > Freshwater > Lake >...
AGGTGGTATATGTGGATATAGACCCTGATATTATTTTAAGCGAAGGGGGGCAAGCAGCAGAACTTGACCTTGACCAGAATGGCACTATTGATTTTTGGTTTCATAATAATTCGTTTACGTTTTATAGCGCATCATTCTCCTCTTACCGTTTAATACAAAACATTTTGGTTGGACCTGAAATTGAAGCGAATTTTATAGCAGGTGAATCCGGAGAGTACGGTACAGCTTATGGAGGTGTTTATACGAGGTATTATCCATTTGCATTGGAAGATGGAGTCAAAATTGATGCAGAATTGAATTTTTATAATTATGAGCTGCAAGTAATGGGATTACGTTCAATAGTTACCTATGCAGGGACTAATACCTGGGCTTGTGCAGATTGCAATTGGTATGGATTTTTTATTGAAAGTTCCCTTAATAAATATTTGGGAATAAACTTTGAAACCATAGCTGGATATAAAAGTCATGGTTGGATTCGTTGTGATGTAAAAGATGAAGGTCGAACACTTGTAATTAAAGATTATGCCTATGAAACAACTTCAGAGCATCCAATAATTGCAGGTGACACACTTCATTATGTTGAAGTAATTGATTCCATTCCGGAAGAACAAGTATTTGTATATAGTTTTAATGAAACACTATATATAAACTTGAACGACAGTGTCGCGACAAAAGTAACAATCACGAGTTTAACTGGTCAATATATTTTGAATTATGAAACAAGTGAATTAATAAGCACAGTTGACATGACAAATGTAGCTAACGGTATTTATATTGTGACGGTAGAATATAAAAGTAAATTTTATTCCACCAAAATAATCATTCACTAGCCGCCGACTACATCCTGTAACAGCGGCTTGGCTATATTTATTTATTGGGGCTGACGAGGTTAAATGTACAATTGTTCTTATAATTGACAACAGTAGTAAATTGAAAATTTGTGTTCCAAAACCCCAATAAAAAAACATCGCCAAGCCTCAAACCGTTAATTTTTGTTGCTCTGAGCTATGTAATATTTTTATAATTTGTACTGTAAGCTTATTGCATTAACATAATGCGTGAAAGAATATTTGTGACAATTTTACGTTCATAATCATCGGGAGGAAAGGCGTTTTCTATGGTTTTTAGTAAAATTGCCTTATTTTTAATACCGGAATTATTTTACTTGAAACATTTAATGCGATATTGTTTTCTTTTATTTTTTGGGTTTTTATTGCAAAAAACACAAGCGCAATCCACCCTTCCTGCTGATCTGATCTGCTGTCAGACCCTCGTGAGCGGGGATGTACAACTCACCTGGGGCGCATCGGCAGAGGCCTGTGGTGCCTTTGTGGAATATCAGATTTATGCAAATAATATTTCTGCTGCCGGGCCCTACGGACTTCCGCTCGCAACAATTGCCGCAATAGGAACTACTACCTATACCCATGTTGGAGCAAGTGGAACTGCAACCACCTGGTATTATTATATCGTTGCCATTTACACTTGTGTTGGTTATACTATGACAAGTTCTGACACACTCGACAATTTAGATCCTGTTGCTCCTCAAATTGACCTGGTTACTGTTACCGGAGGGTTATCGGTTTTAACCTGGGCGCCTTCTGCGTCACCGGAAACAAATTCTTATATTATTTATCGCGATAATGGTGGATTTAACCCCATTGCAACAGTGTATGGACGATTAACAACTTCGTTTACCGATGTTACAGGATTACCAACAACAAAAATTGAAACTTATACGATTGCAGCAAGGGATTCTTGTGATAATTTGGGGCCATTCAGCACAAATGACCATCATACCATTTATTTAACGGCACAACAAGTGAATTGCAGTGATCAATTATCACTTACCTGGAATTTATATGACACCTGGGCCGCCGGAGTTAATGATTATCAAATTTGGGTGGATAAAAATTTTTCCGGAGCTGCAGCAGTTGCTTCTGTAACTAATACTACAACAAATTATTTATTGACGGGGCTAAACGATGGCGATAATGTTTGTATTACTATTCGCGCATTTCGTGCTGATGGAACTGCAATTTCTTTTAGCAATGAATATTGCACAACGATAAATATTGTGCAGCCTGCAGATTATAATGTGATCAGAAATGCAACGGTAAATTCAGCCACACAAATAGTGGTGGAATGGTATCCGGATGTTATTGCTGATCTCGAAAAAGTTTCCGTGCAACGCAGTACTGATAATATCAGTTTTGTGAATTTAATTACCGGCGCAATTGGAATTCCTATTCCGCCAATTGATAGTTATACAGATAATACTGTTACCACAAATGCACAAAGTTATTATTACAAAATAATTACAATCGACAGTTGCGCTATTGAAACCGTTTCCGGTACTGTAAGAACTGTTTTATTACAGGGAAATGATAATGCCAATTTTACAAATACCATAAACTGGAATGTTTTTGAAATTACAAATGGAACTGTAAGTGAATACAGAATTTATCGCGATGATGGAGCAGGAATGAATTTTATAACTTCTGTTTCCTCCGCAATATTGACCTATACCGATGATGTTTCCTTGTTTATAAATGTGATAGATCAATTTTGTTACCAGATAGAAGCGGTTTATCAGTTAAATGCGCCAGAGAATGGAGTGAACGAACAATTGAATTCTTTTTCCAATACCATTTGTTTAGAACAGGGACCGCGAATTTATGTTCCGAATGCCATTGTGCCCAATGGAACAAATACCATTTTTAAACCGGTAATTATTTATGGCAGTGCTGACGGATACAGCATGAAAATATTTAACCGATACGGGGAAGTAATTTTCGAATCGGATGATATTAATGAAGGCTGGACAGGAGTGTACAACAATAAAATAGTGGAACTTGGCACCTACGGTTATTTGATTACTTTTACTGCAACTAACGGTCAGATAATACAAAAAAAGGGAAATGTAACAGTTGTGCGTTGAGTATTTTGCATGCATATTGACTTTCTATTTTGCAAAACTCGATGTTAACTTAGTAAATAAAAAAGATGGAGGATGAGAAAATTGAAGGTGATTATTATTTAACCGGAGTAATGGAAACCGGTTGCGGAATTAAATTAAATTTCGACTACAGTTTTGATTTTTTTTATTCTTATGGTGCTTTAGATCGGCATGGATACGGAACCTGGAAAAAGCTTTCTGATACGGAAATAATATTACATACAAATTATGAAGGGCTTAAACCGTTTACAATACTATTAGAAGAAACAAAAGAAACGAACGAAACACACATTGAGATTCCTAATTTCAATAAAATATTATTGGATAATACAAGAATTGAAATAATATCGGGAGGTGAAATAATAGAAAAAATTGCAGATTCAAATGGCCATTTTATTTTTGAACAAGGCAAAGCTGATGCAATAATAGTTACCTGTATGTTTTATTTTGATAATTCTGCAACACTTACTCCTCAAAATGAACATTCCAATTATTTTGAACTTGCGCCAAACCACAATTTGCCTTTAGTGCATTTTAAGGATGCCCGTTTTCAAATTGAAGATAGGGGTTTACTCGGCAAATTACATTTATTGGATGATAGCAAAATGTTTCACTTTGAACGCGCGTAGACAAATAAAATATGTATATGCACATCATTAAACACCTATTATTTATTCATATATTTATTGCATTAATAGATTTATCGGGACAAAATATAACAACAGATACCATTGCTTTAAATGCTATAGCGGGTAAATGGTATGTTCAATATACTAACTTTCCGATGTGGTTGAATGGAAATAAAATTAACCCGGAGTTTAATTATACGGTTACGGAAAGAAAAGGAAATACCGTTTTGCTGGATGAAGTGGTATTTGAAAAAAATGGCAAACAAAAAAATATTACCGGTTACGACAAAATTATGGATGCTAACAATTCAAAATTTATTTGGCGCGGAAAAGGATTTTTAGTTTTATTAAAAAGTAAATGGGATATTGTATTTGCAGATGAAAGCGGTGAATGGATATTAATACATTTTGATAAAACCATTTTTACACCGGAAGGATATGATGTAATTACACGCAATAAAAATTTAGACGCAGAACTACAAAATACTATTTCAAAAATACTGTCCGAAAAAATACCGGGGGTACTATTATCGGTAACACTAAAACAATAAAGATTTTAGGGACAGCGTGAGGGATTGTAACGGAAAGCCCGCAGCGAACCCGATTTTTATCGGGAGAGCGAGGACTTGCAGTGAAAAGCCCGACCCGCTTTTGCGGGACACGCCCAAAAAAAGGATTTTATATCTTTTATACTCCAATTTTTAGATGCATTTTCATTTGCTGATCATCTCATTTGCTAATTTGCTAATTCCCACCTTATCTTTGCACATGGAAAATCTCTCTAATAAATTCCTTGGCGAAAGCCTAACTTTCGATGATCTTCTTGTTGTGCCGGCTTATTCCGAAGTTTTGCCCCGGGACGTAGATATTTCAACACAACTTACGCGCAATTTACGTATTAGCGTGCCTCTTATTTCGGCTGCAATGGACACTGTGACTGAATATCAGATGGCGATTGCGATGGCAAGGGAGGGCGGAATTGGCATTATACATAAGAACATGACCATAGAAAAACAGGCGGAACATGTTCGTCGGGTAAAAAGAAGTGACAGCGGTTTGATTATTGATCCTGTAACGCTTTCAAAAGGCGCAACTATTCGCGATGCTTTGAAAATGATGCGGGAATATAAGATTGGCGGAATTCCGGTAACTGACGAAGAGAGCCGTTTGGTGGGCATTTTAACCAATCGCGACCTGCGATTTGAAAAGGATATGAACCGGTTGATTGACGAGGTAATGACCAAAGAAAATATGATTACTGCTCCTGAGGGAACAACTTTACAGCAAGCTGAGCAGATTCTAAAGAACTATCGCATTGAAAAACTACCTGTTGTTGACAGCAAAGGGATATTGAAAGGTTTGATTACTTACCGCGACATAATGAAGCTGCAAAGCCATCCAAGGGCCTGTAAGGATAAATTTGGCAGATTACTAGTTGGGGCTGCCGTTGGTGTTACTGCCGACACGCTGGATAGGATAGTTGCCCTAAAAGCAGTGGGTGTGGATATGGTAATTATTGATACCGCACATGGTCATTCGAAGGGTGTAATTGACATGGTGAAAACGGTAAAAAACAAGTTCCCGAATTTGGAGATTGTTGCAGGAAATATTGCAACCGGCGCTGCAGCAAAGGCTTTGGTTGATGCTGGAGTGGATGGAGTTAAGGTTGGTGTTGGTCCGGGAAGTATTTGCACCACCAGGGTTGTAGCCGGTGTTGGCGTTGCACAGATTAGTGCGATTAACGATGCAGCTATTGCCATTAAAGGAAGTGGTGTTCCCATTATTGGTGATGGAGGGGTGAGATATACGGGCGATATTGTAAAAGCAATAGTTGCAGGTGCCGATACAATTATGGCGGGAAGTTTACTGGCAGGAACCGAGGAGAGTCCGGGGGAGACTATTATATACGAAGGAAGAAAATTTAAATCGTATCGCGGAATGGGAAGTGTGGAAGCGATGGAACTTGGCAGTAAGGACCGCTATTTTCAGGATGTGGAAGATGATATTAAAAAACTGGTTCCGGAAGGAATTGTTGGAAGGGTTCCGTTTAAAGGAACGGTTGAGGAGGTGATGGTGCAATATATTGGTGGTTTGCGGGCAGGGATGGGATATACCGGTTCAAAAAATATTGCCGCTTTACAAAATGCACAATTTGTAAAAATAACTTCGAGCGGAATGCGGGAGTCGCATCCACATGATGTTGTTATTACAAAGGAGGCGCCGAATTATTCGAGGTAGGGTTAGTTAATTTGAATCCGGTGTTTTAATCTTTTTTATAATTATTCCTTTGAGGTTTAACATTTCAGGCGGGATTGAACCATTATCATTAATTAATATTTTGTATCCTTTTGTTTGTAATTCCAATATTAAATTAATGTCGGGTAATTGTGGATACGCAGTTAAGTTGGTATAAAACATCGCTTCTATAGGTCTGCTATAATTAAATAATACCCCATTCTCAAGATTTTTTTCGTCCAAATTTTTTAATTCTGAAACCCATACAGGTGATCTGTCCTTACTTGAAAATAATTTAGTTCTTTCCAACATATATCGAAACGGAAGCAGCAGCATTGTAGCAACAATAATATATTGAAAATATTTTTTGGACGAATTAAACTGTACCTGAGAGAATTGATAAATAAATGAACCAGTGATAATAAATAACGCCGGTGAAACAAATAAAATATAACCCTGCATTTTAGTTTTCACGAGTGAAAAAAATATTATTGGAACAAATGCCCATATAAACAAGGCGAGCATTTTTCTATCCTTAATTTTTTTAGTTAATTGATAAATAAACCAAATTATCGGAATATAAATTAATTCCCCATAATTAATTCTAATTCTATCAATAAAATACCACCAGGCACCTCCCCGACCATCGAGCACTTGCGTAATATGCATTCGGTTGAAAGATTTTTCAAATGCTGTTTCTAATGGCCACATTTGAGCAATATAGATCTGCCATGGGAGAAATGTAATTACACAAATGAAACTCAATACCAGAAAATGGGCTGTCAATTTTTTGAAAGTAAAATTTCCGGAGTTTTGCAGTATCAATAACCAAATTGGAAAAACGATTAATGCCGGCAACCATTTTGTTAAAATTGCAAAGCCAATAGCTATTCCGGCAAAAATATTAAAAACTATTTTTTGTGTGACTGCAAATTTTATGCTCAGAAAAATTGCCAATTCAATAAAAAATAAAAAATAACTGTCGTAATGATCTGTTGCAACCCTTCCTGCTGCCAATTCAATAACCAGTCCGTTTATTGACTGTAAAAATGCAGCAATATATCCAACCTTTTCATTAAAAAAATATTTTCCGATTTGGAAGGTCAAAAATATTGCTAAAGTTGAAAGAAGAATTCCAGGAAGGCGCATTGCAATTTCATTAACACCAAACACACTCATACTTCCTGCCATTAACCAAAGCGGAAGGGGTTGTTTATGCACAAAAATATTACTGTTATACCATTCCTGATAATTGAAGGGAAGAATTGGATCGTTATAAAGTGTTGGAACCATAGGATGCGAAATCATATTTTTAGCAACAAGTGCATGGTAACGTTCATCCCAGTGGTGTAAATAAAAGTCACAGGAAGTAAAAATTCGTAGGATTAAACCCGCCAACAATATTAAAATAACTGCATTCTGAATTTTATTCGCGTAATACATTTTTGCTGAAACAAAATATATTAAACAACAGCCTGCAAAAAAAAATATTTGCAATATCAGATCGTTCATTTATTATTTTAACTTTTAAAAAATTTAAATTGATTTATTAATTTTCCGGATTTCGATTTTGCAATAGCAATATAGAGTCCATCAGTAAAGCCGGAAATATTAATATTACTTACATTGGGATACATTCCCTGAAAAACAATTTCACCCATTAGGTTAACTATAAAAATATTTACTTCTTCCGAATAATCCTTTAAAAATTCATTGTAATAAAGTATCCCATTATTAATGAATGGCAGATCTGTATTTTCTGTTGATTCTGTTTTTAACCAACATCCTCCTTCGGGAACCGGTGTTGAAAATTCCAATATTTCTGATGGAAAAGATTCTCCACAGGTATTCTCCACTTTGAATCTTACATTAAATGTTTTCCCCTTTAAAAAATTTCCATATTTATTCCAATAGGCTCCATCTTCAAAAAAGGTTTCTCCGCGACTCCAGTGATTTCCATTGTTATCTGACCAATAAATAGTTTCTTCGGGATGCTGCTGAGGAATAACCGCCCAGAATTCGCAGGAAGATCCAATTTGTTTAGTTTTAATTTGTTCCAAATGCGCAATTGGATATTCAGAAATATAAACAGATTGCGTAGAAGTTTCGATATACCCTTCCGGAAATATTACAGTTAAATTAACATCATAATTATTCCCAGCAATTACATCAGGTTTCAAGGTCGCCCACTTTGCACTTGGATGATTAAATCCATTTACAACAAAATCAAACGCATCGGAGTTCCAGTTGTAAATTGCTTCAGGATAATAAGCTGCGCTCATATTTAACCCTTCAGTATTGTAACAAACATTTGTTGGCATAATGAGAAAAGGTGATGCTATTGTTGAGGCTTGTTTATATACTCTAATATAATCAACTGACAAACTTTTTGGCAACGCATCTCTGTCAACAGGTTCTGCATCTCCATCATGCGCACACAAGGTTGATTGCATACTTAGTCTGATATTCATCGCTCTGTTTAAGGGTTCAAAAAGTATATTTTCGCTATTTAAACCAGTTATTTCGAGCTCCCTTATTAAGGTATTATTTAAATAATATTTTATCGAATTATGGTGCCATTCGCATCCGATAGTCATCCATTCTTCATCCAGATTATAAGGTGTAATAAATAAGTCTTTATACAAATGTATTTTTTCGGATTCGCCTCCTAAAATTGATTCATCACCATAGTCCCAATGATAATTTGTCTTGATAATATTTTTTTTGTCATCGTAAGTTTCCCAAATATCAATCTCTCTATACTCCTGCTCTCCATGACCTGCGATAAATAGCCAAAATGCAGATCCTAATCCTTTTGCAAATGGCAAACCTTTTACGCGAATCTCAATGTAGGAGTCTGGATAGAATACTATACTTTTAAAATTCGGATCAAGTATAGAATACGATTTAATTTCTGCTCCTGAGTTTGGGCATCCTGCAAACTCATTCGCGGATGTTGTGAGTATTAAATTACCATCTTCTACCCCTACATTCGCAGGGTTTAACACAATTTCATGTAAACAATTATGGTAACCATCATCCAGATTGTTACTTTTATTCCATTTAATCGGGTCTAATATTTTTCCTTCAAATTCATCGTTGAAAATTAAATTCCAACTTGGTTTGTATAGAGGAGAGGCGGGTGAATTGTAACCTACTTGAATATAGGAACCCAAAAATGTTTTACAAAGGTTTTGGCCATGTAACACACTATTCAGGCTCAACAAAATTATAATTAGATAGAAGCTCGATGAAATTTTCATTCAGACTTGATTCTTTAGTAAAAATAACATAAAGAATTAATGCTCAATCAAAAAACCGCTGAAAACGGAATTAATTGCAATCATTCGATAATTACCCGATTATTGATGATTCCCTTTAAAACCGATAATCCTTTCAGGTAAGCACTATTTAATAGGAATCAAAACGGCAAACTAATCCGTCAACACCATATACTGCCAGCCGGTTAATTCCATTTTTTTGCCGCTTTTGATCTTTTTCTTTCCCCCAAAAACATTTTTATAATTTCCGGTATCGGAGGTGAATTTAATTTCCTGAGGTTTGGAGGACATGTTTAATATTACGAGCACTTTATTGTCGTCTTTTTCACGGCTATAACAATAAACATTGTCGTTTCCACAATCTATTCTTTTATAATTACCACCGTAGTTTCCATTCCACAATGCGGGATTGTCTTTTTTTGTTTCAAAAAGTGTGGTATAAAAAGGAATATAATTTCGGTTATCCACCCAATTGATAGAATCTTTATCAAAGAATTTTAATCTTCTGTCTAAAGCCACTTCTTGACCTGAATACACCAAAAACATGCCTGGAATAGTGGCAGCGGCTACTGCAAAAGTTTTAGCAGCATCACCCATACGTTCGAATTCCGTTCCGTTCCAACTATTTTCGTCGTGATTGGAAGTAAAATTCATAAAATAACTTCCGGCGGAATATCTCGCAAGATCTTTTCGTATTATGGAATCCAATAATTCGGGTTGTTGTTTTCCCTGTGCAATTTTATTCATTGCATGGTGATTTTCCCAAGCATAGGTCATATGAAATCCATCTTTTATAAACTGTGGATCTTCTCCTTCCACCAACATAAAAATGTCAGGTTTTATCTTTTTTAATTCCGCGATACAATCATTCCAAAAATCGTCCGGAACCATCATACCAACATCACATCTAAACCCATCAATTCCGGTTTCTGTGATCCAGTAACGCATGGCATCTATCATGGCGCGTCGCATTGCAGGATTTCCGTAATCCAAATCGGCAACATCCGACCAATCGGCAACAGGGGCAACTATTTTTCCATCTTTTCCTCCGGTATAATAATCTTTATTTTCTTTCATCCACACATTATCCCAGCTCGAGTGATTGGCTACCCAATCGAGAATTATAAACATATCTCTTTTATGAGCTTCGTCCACCAACTTTTTAAAATCCTTCATTTTACCAAATTCCGGATTTGTAGATGTATAATCGGAAATAGAATAGTAGGAGCCCAAACTTCCTTTGCGGTTAAGTTTACCAATAGGTTGAACCGGCATGAGCCATAAGATTCCGGCACCCATCTCCTGTAACCGTGGAAGGTGTTCTGCAAATGCGTCAAAAGTACCTTCGGGAGTATATTGGCGGATGTTCACTTCGTAAATTGTGAGGTCCTTACTCCATTCGGGGGCTTGGGCAAAAGTTGTTTTTACTATTATTAAAAGAAGGTAAATGCAAATGATTTTTTTCATGTTTAATCGGTTTAATTGCTTCCCATTTAATGTGAACATCACGAAATGGTGCTAAGGTTGAATAAGAATACAAAAATATCAATATTTAACCCAAATTAATCAATAGACATATACAAATCAAATAAACTATTGATTTAGTTGGGTTTACCCTGAATAGCAAAATATTGGAAATCGCATGTTATTGGTTTGAAACATCCAATTTTATTACAAAATACGTTATTTTGCTACTTCCATTGCTTATTCCGGATTTAAATAAACAGGAAATGAAATGTGCTATTCCGCCTATTAAATGTCAATTATTTAACGGTGATTATTTCAAAGGAAAAAGGTTTAATTGCAAGGGCAAAATTAGTTATTATAGTTCCATCTTCGGCAATTGTACCCTGCTCTCCAATATTGCTGTTGAAATTCAACATGTAGTTTCTGCCGGTAATATTTTTGCCCAAAACAACATTTAATACTTTATTTGAATTATTAAAATAAACATATATTTCATCATCAAAATATTTTCTTTTATAAATATACGTGGAACCTTCTGCTGCAATTAATTCAAAATCACCATACAATAATGCCATGTGTTCGCTGCGCAGTTTTGCCAGTTTTGTAACAGTATTTTTTACATCTTGTTCAAATGTGTTGAGTGAATCAAAACGCATCATTCGTCTGTTGTCTGGATCATTTGCACCGGGCATTCCTATTTCGTCGCCGTAATATACAATAGGGATTCCCGGAATGGTCATGTTAAATGCGTGCAACATTTTAAGTTTGGCATATCCTATTGTATCTGAAACCATTATAGTTTTTTGCCAGCCAATTTCTTTATCGTTGTCGGTCCATTTAAGGTCGCCGCTTGCATAGGAAATAAACCGTGCCATGTCGTGATTTCCGGTGATATTTCCCATCACATTATGATAACCATAATAATTAAATGTTTCCAATAAACTTGCGTTTAATCTTTCGAATCCAACATTATTATTTGCAAAAACGGAGCGGGCATCAAAGTATAAATTAAAATCAAACTGCGCGTTTAATAATCCGGAACCCAAATAACTTCCAATTAATTCTCTGGAACCAAAAGTTTCGCCTATTTGATACATATTTCTATTTTGGGGGATCTCAATTTCGGTTTTTATTTTATGGGTGAGCAATCTCCAGAATTCTGTTTCTATATGTTTTGTAGCATCGTGACGAAATCCATCGAGATCAAATTCATTTAACCAATACATGGCGCTGTCGGCACAAGCTTCTGCAACTACGGGTTTGCTGTGATCGAAACTCGGCATATAGGGTTCGAACCAAGTTGTAAGTCGTTGCTCGTCCCATAAACGCAAATTTTGTCGTCCATCAGGTAAAGTTAAATTGCTGAACCATTCGGGATGTTGCTTCCATAAAGGGTGTTCGGCATGAATGTGATTTGCAACATAATCGAGATAAACGCTCATTTCATTTTGATGTGCATCAGCAACTAATTCTTTAAATAAATTATTGGAACCTAAACGGGTATCTACCTGTGATAAAGAAATTGGCCAATACCCGTGATATCCGCTAAACCAGCGATGTGGTGCCGGAAATTCCTGATAGGCAACATATGGGTTTTGAAAAACAGGTGATATCCATAAAGCATTAAATCCCATACCTGTAAAATATCCATCGTCAATTTTTTTCTTTACTCCGGCCAGATCTCCGCCATAATAATTTGCCTGTGGTAAAACTCTTTCATCTTTTACCGGATTATCATTTGTTTTATCTCCATTATTAAATCTGTCGACCATCATAAAATACATAATGGTTTTTTGGAAATCATCTTTTTCTAAAAGTGCAGGATCAGTTATTACGATACCGTATTCGAGCGGAATTAAAATATCATTTCCTTCACCAAATTCATTTGCGTTAAATACGCGGATATACGACCTTTTTAAAGTTGCTGCTTTTTCGGGGATCGTTATCACCAAGCTTTCATTGTAAGTATCTGCATCCATAATAGATAAAACATTTACTGCAACATTTTCCCACAAGAAAAGATTAGTGGACATGCCGAAATTATTGGTAATTTCTAACCGGACTTCTTTATTGTCAAAATTTTGAGTGGTTATTTTTGGCACTCTAGACTGATCAACATTACCTGCAACTAAAAGGGAATTAAACCCTCCAATTCCATTATCAATTTTAACCGGATTATTCGGATCTAAAAACCAATTTCCATCTGCAACAATTTGGTATTGATATCTTCCGGGGTTCATTATGAGTTCTGTTTGCCAGATACCATTTTTATTTTCCATAAAAATGACATTGGGATTCCAGTTTGTCATTTCGCCCACTATGGAGACCTTAGTATAAATTGAATCTTTGGGGTTAAATTGAAAGATTATTTTTTCTTTTTTTGATTTTCTGAGAAGTATGGAATAAGTTTCTTTTGTTGTAGTAATATTCAACTCACTTAAAATTGGAACAGAATCTTTGATTGCAATAAGAATTAATTTGCTTTTATCATCACTCCATTCAAATTTCAAAAAGCCCGGGGTTTCAATTTCTTTTATAGCATTTATATCTACAAAATAATCTTCGAGATACACTTCAGTAGTATCAATTTTAAGGTTGATAGGCGATGCCAGTCCGAAGATCTCGGATTGGGAGAAGGTTTGTTTGATGGAGAATAACAGAAGTAAAATGCTGAGAGTCTTTTTCATATTTTGTTTTTTTGGCCGGGAAGGTGGGAAGTTTGCGGGAAGTAAAATAAAATTCGTTACCGTAAACTTACCGACTTACCGGCTAATTTTTGCTTCATGTTTTTTGGGGCCGGGAAGGCGGGAAGGCGGGAAGTTTTCGGGAAGTAAAATAAAATTCGTTACCGTAAACTTACCGCCTTACTGGCTAATCTTTGCTTCATGTTTTTTGGCCGGGAAGGCGGGAAGGCGGTAAGTTTACGGGAAGTAAAATAAAATTCGTTACCGCAAACTTACCGCCTTACCGACTTACCGGCTAATTCAAACTCTATGTTTTTGGGGCTGGGAAGCAGAGAAGAACGGGAGGAAACCGGGAAGTAAAATAAAATTCCTTACCGCAAACTTACCGCCTTACACTTACCGACTTACCGGCTAATTCATACTCTATGTTTTTGGGGCTGGGAAGCAGAGAAGAACGGGAGGAAACCGGGAAGTAAAATAAAATTCCTTACCGTAAACTTACCGCCTTACCGCCTAATTCCTACTTAGTGTACCTCCTAATACCATTCTTAATAAGAGGCACATTAAAATTAATCAGAAATCCAACATGGTGTCCAGACAATTTTAAGTGACTTAATACCTGTGCTTGCCAGACAGGATTTACTACATCAACTGCCTTAATTTCCACGATAATACAGTCTTCAATATAGAGATCCAATCTCAGTCCTTCTTGAAAAGTAATTTCTTGAAATTTTACCGGTAAAACTTTTTGTCGAAGAACTTTTATGCCTTCCTTTTGAAGTACATGGGCCACACAAATCTCGTAAATCTTTTCTAGCAAACCAGGACCTAATTCCTTGTGAACAATATAAGCTGCATTAACAATATGTGAAGCGAGAAATTCTTCTCGTTCGGATAATTTAATAAAGGGCATTTGAAAATTTCTAAAGGGTTAAACAATTTTCAAACATACAAATAAATATGTGTTTTGAAAAGTATTTAATCTAATAGCAACCATTTATACACTTCAAAAAACTCACTTCTCCAAAACCACTCAGAATGTGTGCCTTTACTCTCTACCACCAAACGCATTTGAAGACTAGCTATTTTTTTATCGAGAAGAATATCATACATTTTTTCCATATCGCGCATATATTGTGCATCATTTCCTTCCATTGCACCACAAATAAAAAATAGTTTTGTGGGGAGCTGACTGTTATACAATTTTGCGTTACTGAAATTACTTTCGCTTGTCCAAAATGCAGGTGAAAATATACCTCCTTTACTAAAAGTATTATTGTGATTTAAAACGATATATAAACTCTCCAATCCGCCCATGGAACTTCCGGCAACCGCTGTAAATTCGCGCTGTACTTTAGTTCTGTACATGCTGTCCATTTTTGGTTTTAAAGTATTTACCAAAAAAAGTCCGAACTCATCCCCTTCTCCTCCTCCATATTTGTCGCTTACAAACCAGGGAGAATATTCCGTAACGCGTTTATCTCCTGCATGGTCAATTGCTACAATAATACTTGTCTCCCAACCTAAGCCACAGATAGAATCCATAGTTTCATCAACACCCCATTCGCCTGCGTAGGCTATAGTTTCATCAAATAAATTTTGCCCGTCGAGCATATATAAAACAGGATAATTTTTTCCAGATGTTTTATAATCGCAAGGCAAATAAATACGCATATTTTTTTCCCTTTTTAATTCGGGAGAATAGAGTTTAAATTGAATTACATCTTTATTTGGTTCAATTATTTTTGTTGGAGCAATATCCTGAAAACTTTCTATCGTTTCTTCCAGGATCATACCGGGAATGTAAGAATAGCTGCGGTTTGTTCTATAGCCACCATCCTTAAATACTTCAACACTTTGCCATGTGCCCCTTGTGAATTTAAATTCAATTTGCGTTGCACCTGAATCAGGAAAAAAAGTTACAGAGAGTTTTCCATTTTCATTTTTAAGTTTTAATTTTTCGTCGCCGGGATTCCACTGGTTAAAATTACCCGCTACATAAATAGCGTTTTGAATTTCAGGTGTAAAATCGGATGCATTTTTAAAAATTATAGTTACCTGAGACTGCGTATCAGCATATAAAAAGAGGAACAAAGCAAAAACACTAAGTTTACACAAAGTAGTTATTATTAACCTCATAAAATCACTATTCTATTGGTGATGAAAGTTTTGCCATTAAATAAAGAAATTAAATAAATGCCGGAAGTATAATTATGCAGTATTATTTTATCATTTAAAATATTATTTTGTTCCATTAATTTCCCCTGTATATCATAAATAAAATATTCTAATATATCAGATGAAGTTATATTGATGGTATTCGTATTTACATCAAAATACATTACAGATTGCACGGTTTCATTTTGAATATCAAGTGGAACAATATCTTCGAATAACCATAAATATGCTTCATCAAATTCGCGTTTCCAGAACCATTCGCTGTGTGCACCATCGCTGCGTATGATGGAAATAATTTCTTCCTCCGTAAAACCCGCTGAAGTTAAAATGGAAACAACCTCATTTATATCAGGAACCATATCTACATCCTCATTAAGTCCGGCGGTGATGTATATTTTCGAATCAAATTCCTTAATAAAATTTTCGGCGAAAATATTTACAGAATCATCAAACCAAAAACTCGGCGAAAACACCATGGCTTTTCCGAATATTTCATCATAATCTAAACTTATATAATAGGAGATTAATCCACCTAAACTACTTCCGCCAATAACAGTATTTTCTCTGTCGGGCAAGGTGCGATAATTCAGATCTATATAAGGTTTGAGGTCATCCATTAAAAAGTGCGCATAAAGATCGCCATCACCGCCACCATATGTCGGATGTGTCCAGGGTGAATATTCATCAATTCTATCGGCCTCCCCATTTGCGATTGCAACTATAACAGCCGGAATATGTCCGTTGTTAATTAAATTTTCCGTAGTTCCATCGGCATCCCATTCGCCAACAAAACTTGTTGCGTAATCAAACACGTTTTGTCCGTCGTTCATGTAAATTACAGGATAATAGTTTGTAGAGGTAAAATAATCTGGTGGCAAATAGATCCATATTCTTCTGTACCGATCTAATTGTGGGATATAAAAATTATAATCCAACTCCATTACATTTCCGGTTATGGTATGTGTGCCAATTTGATCCTGCCAATTTGCAATAGTAAAATCTTTAGTAGTTCCATTAGCAATAACTTCCACTCTGTTCGGTAAAAAATCGCCATTTAATAAGGTTTCTGTCCTATCCCAATCGCCACGTGTGAATTTGAATTCAATAACATCCCCATCCACCCCTGATAATTCAATGATATAATTACCATCAAAATCTTTGGTCATAATATAATTTGTATCGGCAGGGTTCCATAAATTAAAATCGCCCGATATATAAATTGTATCCAGAACAGGCATAAAATACTGCGGTATTTCTGTAATTCGCATTGTCATTTGTGCATTTAAAGCTGGTTTAAAATACATAAATGTTAAACATAGCATTAAACAAACTATTTTTATTCTTTTCATATTAGTTTTGTTTGGAACAAATTGCTGTTTATAAAGTATTTTTGTTATCGGCTTTAAAATTACGCAAACAAAATTTGTATACTCTGCATGGCACTCTTTAACACGAGATTAATTACAGCACTCTTTACAATTTTATTCCTTTGTAACAAGGGAAATGCTCAAACACCTGATTTTATGATGCAGGGATGGTATTGGAATTATCCTCTTTTTTATACCGGTATTGGCAATCAAATAGATTATCTGGCTGTGGAAGGAGCGGAATTAAAGGATGCAGGTTTTACCTATATATGGCTGCCACCTTTGGCAAAAGCAACCAGCGGAAGTTCGAGCATGGGTTATAATGTACGTGATTATTACGATATAGGCGATTTTGGTCCTGCGCGCTGGGGCGATAGAGAGGGATATGAAAATATTAAATCGATTTATGGGTCTTTGGGATTGAATATGGTTGCTGATGTAATTTACAATCACCGCGATGGTGGAGCCTGGGAAGATAATGGATCGGTGGAGGGATGGATAGAAAACATGAATGCCATTAAAATTGATGCCGGTGATCAGCCATTTCCTTCCGACAGGTATCAGTGTTATTTGCCCATTGGCGGAGCAACAGATAATGGCGCTGGCACCTATTATTTTAAAATACATTCTGCAAGCGGTCATTCCAATTTTTACAATAAACCGTATCAGGTTGTTTTTTGGACCAATGTTATTCCAGCAGATTATGCAACAGCACCTACTTTAGAAATTGAACCTAATGGTGGTGGCGATTGCAGTGAAACAAATAATACCATTATACTCGGAAAAAGAAAAGATGCAACCATTGATAATGCAGGTTGTGGAACGGATGAACTTGCATTAACTATTTCTGCCGCTGATTTTGATAGTGCGGGAGATACTATTTGGATAAAAATGTTCAACACCGGAGCCGGTGGACTAACCGATATGAGTGATCATTTTATTTATGGTTTGTGGAATGGAGCCATTGCATCTGATATTCAAACACAAATTAAATATCAGACAGCAACTGATTTTAATAATTTACCGAGTGGTGAAGGCGCAATGAATTATTTAAATTTTAAACCAAATGGAAATCCGACACAATTAAGTGGCGATCAGGATGCCATGTTCTTTTATTACGATATGGATCAAACTGTTATCTCTACCAAAGATGTATTATTTGATTACACAAAATATTTATGGAGTGATGAAGCCATTCGCGGATACCGGATGGATGCTGTAAAACATTTTCCCGGTTGGTTTGTGGGCGACCTTTTAGATGATTTGCATGATAATGGCATGAATCCCGGAATGGTAGTTGGAGAAAATTATGATTTTACTCCCTCTGTTTTAAAAGGTTGGGTTGATGATGTGCAATTTAATATGGATGACGACACGAAAGCTGCAATTAATGTGCGCGTATTTGATTTTGCATTGCGCAATAATTTAGAACAAGCATGTGATGCATTTGGTTATGATGTTCGCAATATATTTATTTCCGGAATTGTTGATGGAGCCGGTGGAAGCGGATTTAATTCGGTAACATTCATTAATAACCACGACTTCAGAGATCCCGGACAACCCGTAGATAACGATCCTATTTTAGCTTATGTTTATATAATGACCAATAACAGAGTTGGTGTTCCTTGTGTATATTTTACCGATTATTATGCGCCCGGTAATTTGAGATATGTTATCAACGGATTAATGGAGGCGCATGAACGGTACATTTTCGGCGCTACGCAGGTTGATTATTTAAGCAGATTTTCATCTCCTTACCTTGCAAATTATATAAGTGGTGGAGCTAACACTTCCTTAATTTATCAGACAAGTTATGCGGAAAGCGGAAAAGAAGTTGTGGTAGCGATCAACTTTTCCGGCAACACTTTAAAGGTAGATCAAACAATTAATACTGCAAATATTGCGCCCGGAGATACTTTAACGGATATGTTTTCACTAACTTCTTTTGATTTTATTACGGTACAGGACGACAATCAGATATATCTTGAAATTCCACCCCGAAGTTTTGCAGTATTTGTTGAAGGTGACCTGCGAAGTGAATTAATAGATATATCTACACCGGTAGCTATGGAAAATGTTTCAACCATAAATACCTTTCGGGTATATCCAAACCCTGCGACAGATCAGATACAATTTTTAATTCCGAAATTAAATTCCGGAGACATTACTGTAGCGGTAACTGATATTTCTGGTAAACTTTTGTTTAAGGAAAAACGGTCAGCAACAATAAATAATATTAATATTTCAACATTTCCTGCAGGAGCATGCATAATAAAAATAATTCAAAATAATTCTATTTATATTTCGAAATTCATTAAAAATTAAAATGACAACAGAATCTCAAACATCCATATTTACAACATTATTTCCAACACTAGAGAACATTCCCAATAATGCAAAATTATCTTTACCCATTAAACAATCGGAATATTTAATAAATGGAGTATTAAAAACATGGACAACCAATTTTGATCAGATTTATTCACCTGTATATTTAAAAAAAGGAACTGAATTTGAGCAGGTGTTAATAGGTGAAATTCCGCATATAACAGTTGACGAGGCTTTGTTAGCATTAGATGCCGCCGTAGCTGCTTACAATTTAGGCAGAGGAGAATGGCCAACTATGACCGTGAAAAAAAGAATTAATTGCATGATCAATTTCACGGTAGAAATGAAAACTAAACGCGAAGAAGTTGTGCGTTTGCTCATGTGGGAAATTGGAAAAACACGGGCAGATTCGGAAAAGGAATTTGACAGAACGGTGTTATATATTTATGATACCATTGATGCATTAAAAGAACTCGATCGCACCTCCTCAAAAATTGAAAAGGAGGAAGGAATTTATGCCCAAATTCGTCGAGGGCCCCTTGGAGTAGTATTGTGTATGGGCCCTTACAATTATCCGTTGAATGAAACTTTTTCAACTTTAATTCCGGCATTAATTATGGGAAATACCCTTTTATTTAAACCGGCGAGGTATGGTGTTCTATTGTTAAAACCATTGCAGGAATGTTTTCAAAAAAATTTTCCTCCAGGTGTAATTAATATGTTATATGGTGAAGGCAAACAAATAATTGCACCCATAATGGAAACAGGGAAAATAGATGTTTTGGCATTTATAGGTTCCAGTCGCGTTGCGAACATTATTCGCAAATCGCATCCAAAACCAAATCGTTTAAGAGCGTGTTTGGGATTGGAAGCAAAGAATCCTGCAATAATATTACCTGATGCAGATCTTGAAATTGCAGCCAGTGAATGTATAACCGGAAGTCTTTCTTTTAATGGCCAGCGCTGCACAGCACTTAAAATTATTTTCGTACATGAGAGCATAGCTTCGCCGTTTCTTGCATTATACAATGAAAAGTTATCTAAACTAAAATATGGTATGCCCTGGGATGAAAAAGTAATGCTTACACCTCTTCCCGAACAAAACAAACCGGCATATCTCAAAGAATTAATTAATGATGCAATATTAAATGGCGCGCAAATTATAAATGAGCATGGCGGACAGAATTTTCTGAGTTTTAATTATCCGGCGGTATTATTTCCTGTAAATGAGAAAATGCGCATTTGGCATGAAGAACAGTTTGGTCCGGTTGTGCCAATTGCTACTTTTAATGACATAGAAGAACCAATTAATTATATTGAAACAAGTAATTATGGACAACAGGTTTCAATATTTGGAACCAACCATGAAGAGATAGCCAAATTATTAGATCCTTTAACCAATCAGGTTTGTCGGGTGAATATTAATTCACAATGTCAGCGCGGGCCGGATAAATATCCATTCAACGGTAGAAAAGATTCTGCGGAAGGAACTTTGAGTGTTACAGATGCATTAAGAGTTTTTTCTATTCGCACTACAGTTGCATTTAAAGATTCTGCTATTAACAGAGAAATGGTGAATGAAATTTTAGAGAATAGAGAATCTAATTTCTTATCAACGGATTATATTTTATAATTTAAATAAAGTTATTGCAGATCATGCAAAGCAGAAAGGCAGGAATATTACTTCATCCAACATCATTACCGGGAAAGTTCGGTATCGGAACTATTGGTGCGGAGGCTTTTGCCTTTGTAGATTTTTTAGTAACGGCAAAACAAAGTTATTGGCAGATATTACCTTTGGGTCCTACGGGATATGGCGATTCCCCTTATCAATGTTTTAGTTCTAAAGCCGGAAACCCTTATTTAATCGATCTGGAAAAATTATGTGATATACACTTATTGGATAAATCAGATTTAGAAGTGCATGAAGAATTTTCTGACCAAAAGGTAAATTACGGAATTGTTATTTCCACCAAACTCGAATTATTAAAAAAAGCACAACAGCGATTTAACTCCGGTGATTATAATGATCTTAAAAATAGTTTTGATCTATTTATATCTGAGAATAATATCTGGCTTGAGGATTATGCATTGTTTATGGCATTAAAAGAAAAATTCGACAACAGGCCGTGGTACGAATGGAGTGATGAATATAGATTGAGAAATAATGAAGTGTTAGAAAATATAAAGCCGGAATTAGGTGATACAATACATTTTCATAAATTTATTCAATATATATTTTCTCAACAATGGTTTGAACTGAAACAATATGCAAACAATAATGGCATTGAAATAATTGGTGATATTCCAATTTATGTTGCAATGGATAGCAGTGATACGTGGGTGAGTCCGCAATTATTTCAGTTTGATGAAAATAAAAATCCGTTATGTGTTGGAGGATGTCCTCCCGATTATTTCAGTGAAACCGGTCAGCTTTGGGGAAATCCTATTTTTGATTATACAGAAATGGAAAAGGATAATTTTAGTTGGTGGATCGACAGGATCAAAACCACTTTAAAATTATATGATCTTGTTCGTGTTGATCATTTCAGGGGATTTGCAGGATATTGGAGAATTCCTTACGGGGATGAAAATGCAATTAACGGTGAATGGATCACGGGGCCGGGTGCAAAATTATTTACTGCAATTAAAAATGCCTTAGGAGAAATTCCCATCATTGCAGAAGATCTCGGATTAATTACACCGGATGTTTTGGAACTGCGCGATGCATTTAATTTACCGGGCATGAAAGTTTTACAATTTGCTTTTGACAGTGGTGAAGCGAATGATTATTTACCACATAACTACGAAAAAAATTGTGTTGTTTACACCGGAACACACGACAATGAAACAGTAAATGGTTGGTTTGAAAATGCAACGGAATCAGACAAAAAATATGTTTTGGATTATATCAATTCCGACGGAGAAAATGTAAGTTGGGATTTAATTAAATCGGCATGGGGAAGTGTAGCAAATACCGCAATTGCTCCTATGCAAGATGTTTTAGGTTTAGGTGCTGATGCCCGAATGAATTTGCCGGGTTCCACTGTGAAAAATTGGGAATGGAGGATGGAGGTTGGTGTCACAACGGATGAACTTGCAAAGAGGTTGGAACATATTACTTCTTTATATGGCAGGAAGCGTGAATCGTGAGGCGTGAGAGGAGAATATATTTTTGTGAAAGTTATTTGAAAAGGGATTGAAATTGGATGGGCGTGAAATTATTTCAGATCGTGAATCGTGAAGCGTGAGTAATATTAACGAGTAAAAGTTAATACACTTAACCCATTGACTTTTGGCGAAATTTGAAGCTCCAGTCCCGCGTCCCGATACCTCATGCCGCCCCCTCTCAATAAAACTCCACCTGTCCGGTATCAAGATCGTATAATGCGCCAATAATTTTTATTTCTCCGGCTATTTCCATTTCGTGAAGTATGCTGCTTTGCTCACGAATTTTTTGAACGGTGATAAATACATTATTCGCAGTTACATTTTGAACGAATTTGAGATTATTTCCTGTTCTATTTTCTATAGTTTCTTTTTCCAATTCAATTGCAGGTTTTATTTTATTGAGCAGGTTTGTAATATTTCCCATTACAATATTATTACAAGCTCCTTCAATTGCGCCGCATTTTGTATGACCTAATACAACGATCAATTTTGAACCTGCAACTTTGCATGCAAATTCCATGCTCCCTAAAATATCTTCATTTAAAATATTACCTGCTATTCTTATACTAAATATGTCTCCCAATCCCTGATCAAAAATTAATTCAGCGGAAGTTCTGGAATCTATACAACTTAATATAGCAGCAAATGGAAACTGACCGCTTGATGTATCATTCACTTGTTCCAATAAATTGCGATGTGCCTTTATATTATTTACAAACCTTTCGTTGCCCTCTTTTAAAATATCGAGTGCATGCTCCGGTGTTAATTCGTCTTGCGTTTCTTTGGTATGCGATCTCATTTAAATAACTTGCCTATTGTTAGTGAACAAATTTAGCGCAGTAATACTAATTAATATAATTTATATCGATTGATGCAAAATTACACTAAAAAATATAACCAATTGAAAACCCAGCGTCAAACAATAAGGGAGAATCACCTAGCTGTATATGCCCGAAGTCGTGAAATCCGTCATTATAAATGAAATCGGAATCTGGATTTTTTTCAGATATCCAGTTTTTTCCATATCCCAATCCGAACCAAAAATCAAATACCATAACATCGAATACAGGCACCTGATCACCGAAATAAACAAATTGCGAAATAGAAAAATCGGCACCTGTAATATCCTCCAATCCAATTTGTCCCTTTGTATAATAGAAATAATTTAACGACAAAGAAGGTTTTAAATATACTCCTTCAAATATTTTGTAATCTTTTGTACGTTTATTTTCGCTTGTTAAATAAAATCTAAACCCGAACCCTCCATAAGCTCCAACAAAGGAATCGCAATAATAATAGTCGCCGAGATTCATTCCTATAAAACCTGCCTCAACATCATAAGAAAAAACTTTTGATTTAACAGTTTCCAGCGACAATCCTAAACATCCGTTTACAGGAGAGAAAAAATCAAACTTAATAGAATGCCTTTTTGTTGTATCGCTATCAGAAAGTTGAGCATTCAATATTGAATAGAAAATTAATAGGAAGAAAATAAGTACAAACTTTATCATGATTCTTTTAATAAGTTAAGATCATTAAATAAAATTTTCAACTTATTTTAATAATATTCCGATAGATAAACCTCCATCAAAAATAAGCGGAGAATCTCCGAACTTAACATAACTGAATTTATATCCTGTCGGACTTTCATAATAATCAAATAATGGATCTATTTCATCACTATTATCATTTACCCAACTACCCCCGGAACCCAATCCAAACCAGATATCAAAAGTAACCATATCTGACAATACCCATTGGTTTCCAAGTGCAAGCAAAAGGGAAAGGGAAAAGTCGTTGCCTTTTATTGCGGTGCCGATTGTAGTGTCGTTAATAAAGTCATAATATTCAAATACATCTTCAAACGTAAAAAAGTTTGCCATTATCAGTGGCTTAAAATATGCGCCTTTCATGTTATTATTCTCTACCATTTCCTGGTCCTTTTTAAAATAAAAGCGCGGGCCTCCTGCCACATAACCTCCTGCGAATTTATCATACAAAAAATAATCACCCAATTTCAATCCGATCAAACCGGCATCAATATCTAACGATGTAAAATTTGACCTGGTTGTTTCCAGCGAAAAACCAAAACAACCGCTCACAGGTGAAAAGAAGTCATATTTCAGGGAATGTGTTTTGAGATCATCTGTATTTTGAGAATAGGTATTACACCAAAATGTAATTGCACCTATCAATATTGCTATTTTTTTTATAGAAATGCGTTAAAATAAAATAATAAATAAAATTAGGCTGTTTTGGTGAGAAAAACGGAAACATATATCACCATTTTGCAATTAAATCTGAATTATTGCTTGGGCCTTTGTTTTATATCCAGGTTCATGATTGTTTTTTCTTCTCCTTCACCCATCTCCACATCAAAAAACTCAAAAACAAACTCACTGCACTAATTTTAAAGATAAGACTTTTATCTTCTGCATCAGCAACGAACTGAGCAATTAACAGGCTAACGATGAGTTGTGGAATTACGATGCTCATATTAAAAATTCCCATAAATAATCCCATGCGTTGTTTATTTACTTTCTCACTCATGATTGCAAAAGGAAGGCTAACTATTGCAGCCCAACCAACACCTGCAATTGCCATACATATATATAAAGTGGTAACATCTTTTCCAACAAATACAATAAGTGCATATCCTAAACTCATGATAAGCAAACAGGTAGACTGCACAGTAATTCTTCCAAATCTTTTTGTTAAAGGTTCCAGCACTAATGCAGGTAATATCGCACCCACAGCATTTAAAATTAAAAAGGAGTAACCTATTATTTTACCAATACTATTTTTTTGTTCAT
>Ga0163147_10002625_pt1 | contig 25103 bp, 12 predicted proteins | sample OliLakLV19MP6G1_FD_148597 | JGI IMG/M metagenome (GOLD analysis project Ga0163147, IMG submission 148597) | Freshwater microbial mat bacterial communities from Lake Vanda, McMurdo Dry Valleys, Antarctica- Oligotrophic Lake LV.19.MP6.G1 | ecosystem: Environmental > Aquatic > Freshwater > Lake >...
CTGGGGCCTGCTACCCGGCGCTCCGGCGCTTACCGGGACGGGACTCTCACCCGCTGGACTGGTACAGCATGGCTCGACGCCTTGCGGCCTAAGGCCGCTCGGCGTTTTGCTTTCAGGACGCACCATGGCCCGCAGGATATCGAAGGTACGACGCTGCACCCACATCAGCAGGAACAAGGACGTGTAGGAGAATGTCGCCCATGTTGAGATTCGCCGTCGGGCTTTCCGCCCTCGCCGTCCTGGCCCCCGTGGGCGTCGCCACGGTAATCGCCTCGGGTGAGGCACCCACTGCCCTGGCCCGCATCCCATCGGATGTGGCCCTCTTCCCCCTCGAAGAACTCAGGCCGGGAATGAAGGGAGTCGGCCGGACCGTCTTCGCCAACCAGAAGCTCGAGACCTTCGAGGTCGAGATCATCGGCGCCCTTGAGAACTCCGCACCGAAGCAGACCATGGTGATGGCGCGCCTCAAGGGCGGCCCGCTTGCCCAGACCGGGGTGATCGCGGGAATGAGCGGCTCGCCGGTCTACATCGACGGCAAGCTGCTCGGAGCGGTGGCGTTTGGCTTCGGCTTCTCCAAGGAAGCGATTGCCGGAATCACGCCGTATGTGGAAATGACCGGTTTCTCGCGGCTCAATGACATCCTGCTCCGCGCCTCGACCTCCCCGGCCGAGGCCGCCATCCGCCCGATCCCCCTGCGGATGCAGGGCCTGCCCTGGCCGCTCGATCAGGCGACGCTCGTGACGAAGTTCACGGACGCGCTCAACAATGCGGGCACATCCGCGAAATCGTCGGGAGTGGCCGGCATGTCGGCGCTGCCGATTCCCCTCTCCGTTTCCGGCCTGTCGGGTTCCGCCTTCGATGTCGCGAAGGGCCTCTTCTCGAAAATGGGCTTCACCCCGCTCCAGGTCCCGGCGAAGGGCAAGGCCCCGGGTCCCCTGCCGGCGCTCGAGGCGGGCAGTCCCGTGGCGGTTTCGCTGATCCAGGGGGATTTCGATTTCTCGGCCACCGGCACGGTCACGCACATCGACGGCGAGGCGGTCTACGCCTTCGGACATCCTTTCTTCGGGATCGGCCCGATTGACTTCCCCATGCGCAAGGCGTGGGTGTACGACGTGTTCCCGAGCCTCAATCAATCCTTCAAGATCTCGAGCGCGCACGACACCATCGGCCGCTTCCAGCAGGATCGCGCCACCGGCATCTCCGGCAAGCTCGGCCCCGGGCCGCGGATGATCCCGGTGAAGGTGTCCCTCCAGAATCGCCCGGGGATCAAGCAGGACTATTCGTTTTCGGTGGTCCAGGACGACCTCTTCACGCCCCTCACCGTTTATGCGAGCGTCCTGTCTGTGCTCCAGGGACAAGAGCGTGTCGCGGGCCCTTCAACCGTCACGCTCGACGCGACCGTGAACTTCACCAGCATCCCCGCCATGCGTCTCCAGGACCAGTTCGCCGAAGGGCAGCCGGGGGCCATGGCCGCGGGTCTGGTGGGTGCCGCGATCTCGTTCGTCATGAATAATGAGTTCCGCAGAGTCTCCCTGGAATCCGTGACCGTCAACCTCACCGCGAAAGAGGCGCAGGAGACGGCGACCATCGATCGCGCGTGGCTCGAACGCGACGGGCCGGTGCGGCCGGGAGACTCCATCCCGTTGAAGATCGCCCTCCGCACGTTCCGCGGGGAGGAAATCGTGGTCTCGACGCCCATAGAGGTTCCAACCGGCGCTTCGCCCGGGCGCTACGTCGTCCTGGTCTCGGACGGCCAGGGTCTCTCGATGGCGGAACAGCGCGAGATGCGCCAGGCCTTCGTGCCCAAGAACCTCGACCAGATCGTGCGCGCGGTGAACAACATCCGAAGGAGCACGCAGATCTATGTCCGGCTCCAGCGCTTCGAAGAGGGTGCGGCGGTCTCCGGAACCCTTCTCCCCGGCCTGCCTCCGTCGATGATGCAGGTGCTCGGGGGCAGCGAGGGCGGCGAGCCGGTTGTCCGCACCCAGACCACGGTGGTGTGGGACGGCGAGCTTCCCGTGGATTACTCCGTAAGGGGCCTGCGTTTCCTCGCCCTTCAGATTGAGCGTTGATTTCAAGGATTTCATGTCCAGAAGATTTGTCGCGTCCCTCGCCCTGGCTTTCACCGCCGCCTCGTCCTTCGGCGTCCAGCCGCAGTTCCTCCGCATCTCCACGATGCGTGATTTCATGGAGGGCGAAATCGAAGGACTCTCCGTGGACTCGGCGGGCCGGCTCACCCTTGCTCCGGCCGCCGTGGCCGGGCCCGACCTCAGCGCCTCGGCGGTGTGGGCCGTCGTGGTGGACGCCTCGGGCGCCATCTATGCCGGCACCGGGAACGGCGGAAAGATCCTGAAGGTCGAGGGTCGAACCACTCAGACCTTCCACGATGTCGCGGAGGCCGAAGTCCAGGCCCTGGCGTTTGGACCTGACGGACGCCTTTTCGCGGCCTCGAATCCCGATGGCCGGGTCTACGCGATCGACAAGGCGGGCAAGAGCAGCGTGTTCTTCGACCCCGAGGAGCGATACATCTGGGCCCTCGCCTTCGACCCCTTAGGGCGGCTCTGGGTGAGCACGGGCGGGGAGGGCAAAATCTATCGCGTCGACGCCAAGGGTCAGGGCACATCGATCCTGAGCAGTCAGGACACGCACGTTACGTCGCTCGCGGTGGGGTCGAACGGCTCGATCTTCGCGGGCAGTTCTCCTTCGGGCCTCGTCTACTCGATCGACGCCAAGGACAACGTTCGCGTCCTCTACGATTCCAACTACCGCGAGGTGAAGGCCCTTCTGCCTCTGGCGAACGGTTCGGTTTACATAGCCCTCGTCGATGGCCGCTCGGAGATCCCTCTGCCCCGCCCCACTCCCTCACCCTCTCCCGGAGCCTCGCCGCAGCCGGACAGCGCGACCGCGTCGACCGCCATCGAGGTATTCGCCTTCCCCACGGGCCCCGCGCGCGGTCCCGACTCGGGGCGATCGGGTTCCGGCCCGGCCCGCGGTGCGATCTTCCTGGTGAGCGCCCTGGGCGATGCCGACCAGCTCTGGAGCGGCGACGAGTCGCCCTTCTTCCTCTTCAAGCGAAATGACGCGATCCTCTTTGGAACGGGCTCGAAGGGGCGGGTCTACGAAGTCCGCGACGACCGAACCCACACCCTGGTGCGGACGATGCCCCAGGAGCAGCTCACCGCCGCGGTGCCCGTGGCCTCGGGCGACATGGTCATCGCATCCTCGAACCCGGGCAAGATCCAATACCTCTCCACGAAACGCGAACAGAAGGGGGTGTTCACCTCCGCGGCCCGCGACTTCGACAACGTGGCCCAGGTGGGCGCCCTCGAAACGAGCACTGATTCAGCGGCGATCGCCTACGAGATCCGGACGGGAAACTCGTCCGTGCCCGACACCACCTGGAGCAACTGGGAGCCCGTCACCGCGGGCCAGGCCCCGCCCCGCTCGCCCCAGGCCCGGTTCGCCCAGGTTCGCGCCATCTTGACCGACGGCCCAACCTCGCCCTCGCTTTCCTGGCTGCAACTCGCCTACGTCCAGCGCAACATCCGGCCGCTCATCCGCGAGCTGACCCTCTATCCGGCCGGCGACGCTTTTCAGCGGAGCGGCGGAGCCTCGAGTTCGGGTGAGCCCGAGATCGCGGGCCTCGAAACCGGCGCGCCCGAGATCAAGCCTCCCGTGGCTCTCGGCGGACGGTCCACGGATTCCGCGAATCTCGGACGGAAAGTGTTCTTCAAGTCCCTGCGCAGCATCAGCTGGAGAGCCGAGGACGCCAATGGCGACAAACTCCGATACGACGTGCTCTACCGGCCCGAGGGATCGACTACCTTCACGCGTCTCCGGGAAGGCCTCCTCGAACCGATTTTCGCGTGGGACACTGCGACCGTCCCTTCGGGCCGCTACGTGTTCCGGGTGGTCGCGCGAGATCAGGTTTCGAACCCGGAAGGGCGCGGCCTCTCGTACGAGAAGGACACGGAGGTCTTCGATGTCGACAACGACCCTCCGACCATCGCCGCGACGATAAGCGCGGGTCTGGTCAAGGTCACGGTCAACGACACGATCAACGCAATCCGGAAGGCCGAGTGGGCGAAAGAAGCCGGCTCCTGGACGGATATGACTCCCGTTGATGGCGTCGCCGACTCGCGCCAGGAAGTGTTCGAGTTCCGTCTCGACGGCAGCCCCCAGGCCGTGGTCATCCGCGCCATCGACGCGTTTGGAAACGTCGCCCTCACCCGCGTCCCCGTCGCGCGCAAGTAGTCTTTCGGTCTCCCGCGTCCACGGATCTCCGGGAACGGCAACGAAGACCCCGGCCGCGATCGGCGTCATGAATTCGTCACCGCAGGGCTGGCATAATCCGCCCATGGTTTCCATCCTGGCCGTGGGCGGCGTCCTGGTCGTGGCGTTCCTCGTGGTCGCGCGCCTGATGCGCGGACCGGGCACATCCGACCGGGCCACGAACGCCTCGGGCGCAGGCAACCTACACGTCGAGCGACGGCGGATACGCGGACACCGGCCCCCACGACCGATCGCACGATGCGAACGATGAAGGACAAGGTGACAGCAGCGGGAGCGATGGCGGCGGCGACAGTGGTGGTGGCGGGGATGGCGGAGGCGGTGACGGCGGAGGCGGAGGCGACTAACCCGACTTCGCCAGTTGGAGGGGTACGAGTGTTGCGTATAAAGCACTTAGCTCTTCCGGTTGGCACTACATTTGGCGTGTAGTGGAGGGGACTCGGAGTCTTTCCGGGAGTCGCAGACCGAGGCGTGCGAGGAGTTCGGCTTGGCTTTTTTCGGGGCGGACCACGCAGCGCAGGCGGATCTCCCGACGGGAATCCTGGGCGAGTGGGATGACGATGTCGGCGCTTTGTAGTCGCGCGAATTCATCGAGGATGGTGCGAGGCGAGTTGCCCAGGCCCGCGCGCTGTTGCCATTGTTCGAGGGTCTTCCACATCACATAGGCCAGAAAGCAAACGAAGATGTGGGCCTGGACCCGCTCCTTCTTCTGGTGCCAGACTGGCCGAATCGAGAGTTCGCTTTTGTGGATCCGAAACGCGGACTCGGCTTGTGTCAGTTGGACGTACGTTTGCCAGAGGGTCTCGGCCGTCCAGTCGTTGACGTTCGTGCGCAGGACGTAACAGCCCTCAGTGAGGCGGGCCTGATCGTCCCAGCCCGGGCGGACCGACCAGTCGAATCGCAATCCCGCAGGTGATCGGTAATGCTGGCGATGAATCGGGCGGCGGCGCGGGAGTTGCGCTCAAAGAGTCGGCCGATTTGACGTTCGATGGGGCCGCGGTCCAATCGTCGCTTGGCTTTGTGAATGCGTCGAGCAAGTCGAGTCAGTCCTTCCTCGATGTGAAGAGAGAAGCGCTCGTGCATGGCCTTCTCTTTCTTCCGTCGTTCCGCCGAGCGGCACAAGACGAAAGTCTCGTTTCCTTCCTTGGCGAGTTTTGCTTCGACCCCATCACGCACGGTCTCCCATCCGCTCTCGTCGAGGATCTGCGCGTGCCAGCGCTTCACTTCCTGCCGGGAAGCGCCGATCACGTATCTCCGCCCCGTCTCCTGCAGCCAGGCTATGTTCTTTCGGCTCATCATCCCGCGATCCATCACCCAGATCCGGTTCGCGAGACCAAACCGCGTTTCCATGACGCCCACGATTTCCTCGACCGTGGTCACGTCCACGCGGTTGCCGTCAAAAACCTCGTAGGAAAGCGGGAGGCCTTCTCGTGTCACCCCGGCGGTGACCGAGGACGGCCGAAGCTCGGCGGCTCCTTATCCGAATCGCCCGATTGACTCGGGCGATTCGGGCCTCAAGACGATTCGCCGGGCGCAGGCCGGGGGGTCCAAGGGGGGCCGGGTCCGTTCACCGGCCCCCCTTGACTAAACGAAAAACACAAGTCTCATTTTTGTCATAGTTTGAGGTAGTCCCCGCAGCCGCCCCGCGCCTGCGATAATTCCGGGCTCGAATCGTGGCTTCCCCACGGTCGCTCCAGACTGGCGAGTCCCGACATGCCTCCAAAACATCAACCGATTGCCATCGTGGGCCTTGGCGCCCTCTTCCCCGGTTCCACCAACGCATTTGGAATGTGGCGAGACATCGTCGCGGGCAAGGATCAGCTCACGGAAATCCCCAAGGCTCACTGGCTGATCGACGACTACTACGACGCCGATCCCAAGGCCCCGGACAAGACGTACGCCAGGCGGGGCGGTTTCATTCCCGAGGTCGCGTTCGACCCGCTCGAACACGGCATGCCGCCAAACGTCATCCCCGCGACCGACACCTCCCAGCTTCTCGGTCTGATCGTCGCGAAGCAGCTCCTCGAAGACGCCACCGAGGGCCAGTTCCCCGACGCCCTGCGCGAGCGCACAAGCGTCATCATCGGCATCACGTCCGCCCAGGAACTCCTGGTCGAGATGGGCTCGAGGCTTCAGCGCCCCATCTGGGTGCGCGCCCTGCGCGAGCACGGCCTGCCGGAAGACGAAGTCCAGAAGGTCTGCGACCGCATCTCGGGTTCGTACACTCCGTGGCAGGAGAACACGTTCCCCGGCCTCCTCGGCAATGTGGTTGCGGGGCGGATCGCCAACCGCCTCAACCTCGGCGGAACCAACTGCGTCGTCGACGCGGCCTGCGCCTCGGCCTTCGGCGCCCTGGCCATGGGTGTTTCGGAACTCCACCTCGGCAGTTCCGACCTCGTGATCACCGGCGGGGTCGAGACATTCAACGACATCTTCATGTTCATGTGTTTCTCGAAGACCACCGCGCTGTCGTTTTCGGGCGACTGCCGCCCCTTCGACGCGAAGTCCGACGGGACGATGCTGGGCGAAGGCATCGGCCTCATCGGCCTGCGGCGTCTCGAAGACGCCGAACGTGACGGCAACCCGATCTACGCGGTGCTCACGAGCGTCGGTTCATCGTCCGACGGCCGCGCCAAGAGCATCTACGCGCCGGTCAGCGCGGGCCAGGCGAAGGCCCTCCGCCGGGCCTACGAAGATGCGGGTTACGGCCCGGAGACCGTCGAACTCATCGAGGCTCACGGCACCGGCACCAAGGCGGGCGACGCCGCGGAGTTCGGCGGCCTCAACACCGTCTTCAGCGAAACCAGCCGCACCGACAAGCAGTGGTGCGCGCTCGGCTCGATCAAGTCGCAGATCGGCCACACCAAAGCGTCCGCGGGCGCTGCGGGACTCATGAAGGCGGCCCTCGCCCTTCACAACAAGGTCCTGCCCCCGACGATCAAGGTGGACACGCCCAATCCCGCGCTCAAGATCGAAGAGACGGCCTTCTATCTCAACAGCGAAGCCAAGCCCTGGATCCGCGACAACACCCATCCCCGGCGCGCCTCGGTCAGCTCGTTCGGTTTCGGGGGCAGCAACTTCCACATCACTCTCGAGGAGTACCAGGGCTCGGCGAAGCGGGCGCTGCGCATGCGTGCCGCCGGCGCGGAACTCGTGGCTCTCTCCGCGAAAGACCCGGGCGCCATCGCCGCCGCCATCGATGTGGTTCTCGCCGACCTCAAGGCCGGCGCTTCACTCTCGGGCGCCGCGCGGGAGGCCTCGGCCCGCTTCGAGTCGTCCGCGGACTGCCGTCTCGCGATCGTCGCGACCTCCACCGCCGATCTCGAGAAGCAGCTCGGCCTGGCCAGGCCCAAGGTCGATGGCCCCGCCTTCTCGCTTCCGGGCGGCCCGGTATACGGGCGGGGACCGAAACCCGAAGGCTCCATAGCATTCCTCTTCCCCGGCCAGGGTTCACAGTCCGTCGGTATGGGTCGCGAACTCGCGATGGCGTTCGACGCCGCGCGCCAGGCCTGGGACGATCACGCCGGCCTCGAGTTCGGCGAAGACGATAACCGCTCCACCATCCATCGCATGGTCTTTCCGCCCTCCGTGTTCACCGACGAAGCGCGCGCCGCCCAGACCGCTCGACTCACCGCGACTGAATGGGCCCAGCCTGCCCTCGGCCTGGCCAGTCTCGCCACCCTGAGGCTCCTCCGTCATCTCGGCATCGATGGCGATGTTTTCGGCGGCCACAGCTTCGGCGAAGTCACGGCACTCCACGCCGCGGGCGCCCTCGATTCGAAGTCGATGCTCGAGACCGCGCGGAAACGCGGCGAGCTCATGCGCGACGCGGCCACCACGTCGGGCGCCATGTGGGCTATCTCCCTCGGCAAGCAGACCGTCGAGACCCTGGAGACCCTGCTCAAAGAGCCCGTCGTCATCGCGAACCGCAACTCGAAGAGGCAGGTGGTTATCGCGGGGCCGACGGAAGCGGTCGACGCGGCGGCCCTGGAATTGAAGGCGCAGGGCTTCAAGGGCACGCGTCTGCCCGTCGCCACCGCGTTCCATTCGAGCGTGGTCGCGGGTTCGGTCGATCCCTTCGCTTCCTTCCTGAAGAGCCAGTCGATTTCGGTTCCCGGTAAGCCGGTGTACGCGAACTCGACGGCAAAGCGCTACACCGGCGGCGAAGACGGCATCCGCGCGACCCTCGCCTCGCAGATCGCATCGTCCGTGCGTTTCTCGGAAGAAATCGAGACCATGTACGTGGACGGCGTGCGCACGTTCATCGAAGTGGGGCCCGGAGCCGTCCTCACCGGTCTGGTCAAGGACACGCTGGGCGAGGCTCCGCACCTCGCGATCGCCACCGACCGCAAGGGCGCTTCGGGCGCCGCGGCTTTCCTGCAGGCACTTGCCACCCTCTCCGCCCACGGTTTCGCCATCGATCTCGCGAAACTCTTCGAGGGCACCCGGGTCGAGCCGCGCAAGGAAGTCCCAAAGGCCCACGCCATCATGCTCTCGGGTGCCAATTACGGTAAGCCGTATCCGCCGAAAGAGGGATCGGCCGGCCTTCCGAAGCCCAATCCAAAGCGCCGGGTTCCAGAGCCCGCGCCCGTGGCGGCCGAAAGCGCCGTTCCAACTGTCCGACCTTTCGAAGAGGAATCCCCCGCCTTGAAGTCGAATCCCAACGTTCAGGATGCCGAGTGGCTGCGCGCGTTCGCTGAAGTTCAGCGCCAGACCGCGGAAGCCCACTCCGCCTATCAGCGTTCCATGGCCGAGTCGCACATGGCGTTCCTGCGCACATCCGAGGCGGCGATCGCAAGCATCAGCGGCCAGCCCATTCCCGCCGCCTACTCCAGGGCGTCCATCGCATCGGCACCGCTTCCGACCGCGCCCCTCTTCGCGCCAGCTCCGCCAACGCCGGCCATGGCGGTTGCCGCGGCGACCCCGAAGCCGGCTCCCGTTCAGGTTCAGACGATGCCCGCCCCGGCGCCGATCGCTCCAATCGCCGCGAAGCCTGCTCCCCTTTCGGCTCCCGCCCCGGTCCGGGCCGCCGGGCCCTCGATCCCGGAAGCCCTGCTCGCGGTCGTCGCGGACAAAACCGGCTATCCGAAGGACATGATCGGACTCGACATGGAAATTGAAGCCGATCTCGGCATCGACTCCATCAAGCGCGTCGAGATCCTCTCGGCGGTTCAGGAACAGGTGCCCTCTCTCCCCGCGATCCCCGCGGCGGAGCTTGGCGCGATGCGCACGCTGCGCAACATCCTCGATCGCTTCGGCGCGGTCGTCGATGTCGCGGCGCCCCCTTCGGCCGAAACCCGCGCGACGCACACCGCGTCTGCGCCCCCTTCGCCCGCAGGCGACGGGGCCGACATCACGAACGCCCTCCTGGCGGTGGTCGCGGACAAGACCGGTTACCCGAAAGACATGATCGGCCTCGACATGGAAATCGAGGCCGACCTCGGCATCGACTCCATCAAGCGGGTCGAGATCCTTTCCGCGGTTCAAGAACTCGTCCCCTCTCTGCCCTCGATTCCGGCGGCCGAGCTTGGCGCGATGCGAACGCTGCGGAGCATCCTCGATCGATTCGGTGCGAGTGCTGCTTTGGCGGCCCCGGCGCCGGCGGCGCTTTCGGCTCAGGTCGCGGCGGCCCCCGCCCCGCTTTCGGCTCAGGTCGCGGCGGCCCCCACCCCGCCGTCCGCGGCGCCATCGACATCGATTCAGGACGTCCTCCTTGGCGTCGTCGCCGACAAGACGGGCTATCCGAAGGAGATGATCGGTCTCGACATGGAAATCGAGGCCGACCTCGGCATCGACTCCATCAAGCGCGTCGAAATCCTCTCCGCCGTTCAAGAACAGGTCCCGTCGCTGCCGAGCATCCCCGCGGCCGAGCTCGGCGCCCTGCGCACGCTGCGCCAGGTCCTCGAGCGCCTCGGCGGGGGCGGGCCCGAAGCGCCGTCGCCCGTGCCGCCGCCGCCGCCTTTGGTCCCGGCCGACGAGGCCGCGGGTCCCGCGGGTCCCGCGGTCAAGGCGGCTCCCGCGACCACCCGGCTCGGCCGTTTCGTGGCCGTGAAGCAGACCGCTCCCCGTCCTGGCTTCTCGCCGCGCGGTCTTTTCAGCGGCTCGGTGGTGATCGTGCGGGACACCGGCGGCATCGCCTCAAGGACCGCCTCGATACTCGAGAGCCGGGGGGTGGACGCCCAGGTCGTCGACAGCGCTGAGGCGGCCACGGCCAACGGCTCGGCCCGGGTCATCGACCTCGCGGGCCTCTCCGACTGCTCGAGCTTTGAAGAGGCGGTGAGGGTCCAGAAGGAGTCGTTTGAGCTCGCAAGGGGCGTCGCGGTGTCCGCGGGAACTCCGCGTCTGTTCATCGCCGTGGCCGATCTGTCGGGCCCCTCGTCCCACTCGCAGTGGCTCGGCGGAATCCAGGGCCTCATCCGCACCATGGCCCTCGAACTCCCCGAGGTCACGAGCCGCTTCATATCGATCGCGCGCGGCCGGGTGGACGCTGATCGGATCGCGGAGACGGTGGCGACCGAGATCCTCGAAGGCGGCGCCGACCTCGACGTGGCGATCGATGCGTCCTTGAATCGCACGTCGACCCGCTTCGAGGACTCCGTAGCGCCGGTCGCCGACGGCGCACACGCGCCGAAGATCGAGGAAGGTTCGGTGCTCGTGGTCTCGGGCGGAGCGCGGGGGGTCACCGCCTCCTGCCTCGAAGCCCTCGCGAAGACCGGCGCCTACAAGTTCGCGATCCTCGGCCGGACCGACTCCGACTTCGCACCCGACTGGGCCAATGGCAGGAACACCGAGAGCGAGTTGCAGGCAGGCTTCATCGCCGCCGAGCGCGCGGCCGGCCACACCCCGAAGCCTTCCGAAGCGAAGCAGGCGGCGCAATCCGTTCTGGCCGCGCGGGAAACGCGCGCCACCCTGGAAGCGATTCGCGCGACCGGTTCCGCGGCCCTGTATCTGCCCTGCGATCTCAAGGACAAGGGCGATGTCTCCATGGCCGTGCATTCGGTTCGCGGCCACTTCAAGCGCATCGACGGCATCGTGCACGCCGCGGGGGTTCTGGCCGACAAGCGAATCGCGGAGAAGACCGACGCCCAGTTCAATTCCGTCTTCGACACCAAGGTCCTGGGCCTTCACAATCTGCTCGAAGCCACCCGCGCCGACAACCTCAAGGTGCTGTGTTTCTTCGGCTCGGTGGCGGGCCGGGTCGGCAACCCCGGCCAGGCCGATTACGCGATGGGGAACGAGACGCTCGAATCGGTCGCGCAGTTCGAAGCAAGGCAGCGGAAAAACGCCGCGGTTCGCGTCCTCCACTGGGGTCCCTGGGATGGCGGCATGGTGACGCCGTCGCTCCGGACGGTCTTCCTCGAACGGGGCGTCGCCCTGATACCGATCGCCGACGGCGCCCGCCTCTTCGTCGAGGCCATCTCGGATCCTCAAGCCCCGGTCTCGGTCGTCGTGGGCGGCCGTCCCGACACCTCCGTGCTCCTCGGCCATGGCGCGGCGAGAAAGGTGGCAGGGGATCTCGTCATTTCCTCGCGAACGTCGCCTCACCTCGCGTCCCATGCGGTAAAGGGGGTTCCGGTATTCCCGGTGGCCCTCGCCCTCGAAGCTTTCGCGCGCATCGCGCGCAGCGCGCGGCCCGACCTGCGGCTCGCCGCGATCAAGGACCTGAAGGTGCTGAAGGGCATCCGCATCGACGACTTCGAAGGACGCGGCACCAGGCTCGAGATTTCCTGCGAGCAGGTCTCGAATGGTTCGGGCGCGCGACTCGCGTGCGAGCTGCGCTCGCCCGGCGGCCCCGCGCACTATCGCGCGGTGGCCGAGATGACCGACCGGTCCTCGCCCCATGCCTCGCCGCAGGAGTTCGAAGCGCCCAAGACGGGAACGCCGTGGGCGACCGATGAGGTCTACGGTCCGGTGCTGTTCCACGGACCCGACTTCCAGGTCCTCAAGGGCGTCCGCTCGGTGGGGCCTCAGGGAGGCTCGGCCCTGGTGGCGTCCACTCGCGACATCGGATGGATCGGCGGCCCGTTCGCCACCGACCCCGCGGCGATCGACGGCGGTCTGCAAATGGCGATTCTCATGGGCATGCGCGCGGTCGGGAAAACCTCGCTGCCCACCGGCGTCGAGTCGCTCACGATCCATCTCGATGAACCAGCGAGCGGCCCCCTGCATTGCTCCATCCGATCGCGATCGGTTTCCGAACTGAAGACGGTTTCGGACGCGATCGTGCGAACCGAAGACGGCCGGCTCCTCTGCGAGCTGCGCGGGATCGAAATGCACATGGTGGATACCGCACCTAAATCGTAGACCTCGAGGTGCCGTGGCTTCGCCGGGCACCCTCTCTCTTTCAAAGAAAAGTCCCAGGACCAGGCGCTTGAAACGCTTCGAACCGATCGCGATCGTCGCTCAGTCGTACGCCCTTCCGGGTGCTTTCAGCGCGGAGGAGCTGTTCAACCGCGTCCTCGCCGGTCAGGACCTTCTGAGCACGGTGCCCGAGCGGCGCTGGCGGGTGGAGCCCGAACAACTGCTCGCCGCGCACGGCACGCCAACTCTCGACCGGGTGACCTCGCTCCGCGGCGGCTACGTGCGCGGCTTCGAGGACCGCTTCGATCCTTCCGGCTTCGCTCTCCCCGCGGCCCAGATCCATGGCCTCGATCCGCTTTTCAAGCTCGTGTTCCACACCACGCGCGAAGCCTTGCAGGGGGTTAAAGACGCCGATCGTCTTCGCCCGCGCACCGGCCTCGTCCTCGCGAACCTCTCCTTCCCCTCCTCGGGCCTCTCGCACTTCGCCGAGCAGGTGTGGAGCGGCGTTGGCCCCGCCGACCGCATCGATGCGCGCAATCGCTTCTCGTCGGGGCTGCCGGCCTTTCTCGCCGCCCGCGCCTTGAACCTGGGTCTGGTTGACCGCGCCTTCTCCCTTGACGCCGCCTGCGCGAGTTCGCTCTACGCGATCAAGCTCGCCTGCGACGCCCTCACCGATGGGCGCGCGGATCTCATGCTCGCGGCCGCGGTCTCGCGCGCCGACGATCTCTTCATCCACATGGGCTTCACCGCCTTGAAGGCCCTCTCACCCTCCGGCCGCAGTCGGCCCTTCCACAAGGACGCCGACGGACTCGTTCCCGCCGAGGGTGCAGGATGTGTGGCCCTCAAACGGCTCGGCGACGCGGTTCGTGATTCCGACCGGATCCTCGGCGTGATCCGCGGCATTGGCCTCTCGAACGACGGGCGCGGCCACGGCCTGCTGGCGCCATCGGAAGAGGGACAAGTCAAGGCGATGGAGGCGGCGTATGCGAGCGCGGCTCTCGAGCCGCGCGACATTTCGCTCCTCGAATGCCACGCCACCGGAACCCGCGTGGGCGATGCCGTCGAGATCAGGAGCACCTCGCGGATCTTCGGCGCTCACCGCGTGCCCGCGGGCTCGCTCAAGGGGAATCTCGGTCATCTCATCACGAGTGCGGGCATGGCGGCCCTCGCGAAGACGCTCAGCGGGTTCGACCGCGGCGTCCGTCCTCCCTCCGCTTTGATCGATCTACCGGCGGATGAGCTCGATGGATCGAGTCTTCGTCTGCTGCAAACTCCGGAGCCCTGGGACGGACCATCACCGCGTCGCGCGGCCTTGTCGGCGTTTGGTTTCGGGGGCAACAACGCGCACATGATCGTGGAGGAGTGGCGCCCGGGAACCGAAGCGCATGCCGCGGTCGAAGCTCCCGCCCCGCCTTCCGTCGCGATCGCCGTGGTCGGCCTCGGCGTCCGCGCCGGCGAATGCGAAAACACGCGGGAGTTCGCCTCGCGCACCCTCAAAAAGCAGCCGCTTGGTTCGCGGGCCGCGCGCGTGGAACTCGAGGCCAACGGCCTCAAGTTTCCGCCGCGCGATCTTGAAGCGACCCTTGCCCAGCAGACCCTGCTCCTCTCCGCCGCTCAGGAAGCCCTCGCGGCCTGCGCGCTCGACCCCGATCGCACCGGCGTGCTCGTCGGCATGGGCTGCGATCCGGAGGTCGCGCGCTACGGCTTGCGCTGGCGGTCCCTCTTCCTCGAAGAACCCATCACCACGGAGCCGATCGCCCCGCTCGAGTCCGCGGGCGTTCTCGGCACCATGCCCAACATTGTCGCGAACCGGCTCTCGAGCCAGTGGGACGCGCGCGGCCCCGGCTTCACCGTCTCGGCCGAGGAACTCTCGGGCTATCGGGCGCTCGACCTCGCCCAAAGGTCCCTTCGCGCCGGAGAGATCGATGCCGCGATCGTGGCCGCGGTGGATCTGTCGAGCGAGGTCGTGCACCGCGCGGCCATGGCCAGCATCGAGAACACCACCGACCCGCCCACCTCCGACGCAGCGGTCGTTCTGGTCCTGAAGCGTCTCGACGATGCCACGCTTTGCGGCGACACCATCCTCGCAACTCTCGAGAGTGCTTCCGTGGTGCCCCAGCCGCCGCAACTCGGCCCGAGCGCTCACGCCGCCTCGGGCCTCATGGATGTGGCCCGGGCCATCGTCACGGCTTCGGCTCGCGCCGACGTCTCTCACGCCCAGGTGGCCCCTCAACTTCCCGAGGCCGACGGCTCACGCTGGGCCCTCGCGAACACGCACAGCATCTTCGGCCCCGCCTCCGCGTATCGAGCCCTCGCCGGACCCTCTCCTCAATTCAGCGATCTGGCCAGCCGCCCGAAGGCGATCGAGTACTACAGCGCGGAAACGCGCGACGGCCTGGTCCGCGCCATCGAGCACCGCGAGATGTTAAAGGATGGCTCGCTCCGCGTCGGCTTCGCCTGCGAAGCCAGCCGCCGCGACGATCTCGCGACGCGGGTCAAGGATGCGATTCATCGGGGCCAGCCCATGCCCTCGGGCGCGCATTTCGCTGACGCGCGCATCGGGGGCGAGATGGCCTTCGTCTTCACCGGCCCCGCCGGGGCCTCGCGCGGAATGGGCTCGAGTCTGTTTCTCGCTCTGCCCGAACTCGTGGACCGCGTGGCCCGCAACTGGACGGGAGTCCGCGGCGATGCGGGCTGGATCTACGAGGAGGGCGACGGCCATCCTTCGGCGGAAGAAAAGCTCTGGGGCGCCGCTTTCATGTCGCAGGCCCACGCGGCCTTCACCCGCGAGGTGCTCGGCTTGAAGCCTCAAGCGGCGATCGGCGTGTCCTCGGGCGAGACGAACGCGCTCTACGCCATGGGCGCCTGGCGCAGCATCGACGCCCTGCGCGAGGCCCTTCACAAGGACCGGATGTACAGCCATGTCCTCGCCGGTCGATTCGACGTTCTGACCGCATGGGGACAGGATGCCGCGTGGGACAACTGGCGGGTCCTCGCTCCCGTGGAGAAGATCCGCGAAGTGCTTAAGGACGAGCCGCGCGCTCACCTCACTCTTCTCTACACTCCCGACGATGCCTGCATCGGCGGATCGCCGGCCGCCTGTCTCCGCATCGTGGAACGAATCGGCAAGGAGCGCTGCCGGAAGCTCGGCTACGACCTCGTAATCCACGCCCCCGAACTCGAGCCGGCGCGCGAGGCCTGGCTGCGCGTTCACTCTCAGCCCACCACCGCCCCCGAGGGCGTTCGCTTCTACACCCACGCGACCCTCGATTCGTACATTCCCACGATGGAGAGCGCGGCTCAGAACCTGCTCACCCAGGCCCTCATCACCGTCGATTTCCCGGCGCTCATCAACAAGGCCTACGAGGACGGCGTCCGCGTTTTCGTCGAACACGGTCCGCGCCAGGGCTGCACACGGTGGATCTCAACCATCCTGCAGGGCCGGCCCCACTTCGCGGTGGCCCTCGACGTCGATCCCGCGACCTCGCTTCCGACCGCCATCGACGCGGCGGTGCGGCTCTTCGCGGCCGGAGTCGAGGTCGACCTGCAGAAACTGATCGAGTCGCTTCCCACCCAAACGCCTTCGTGGGCGCCGAAGCGATCGCTCTCGTTCGACGCTCATATGAAAGCCATCGTCGCGATCGCCCCGAAGGAGAAACGGAAGACCGGCTCCCTCGACGACGGACGCATGATCATGGCTCCGCCGCCTGCGCTGCCGCGGATCTCCGGGGGCAACGGGCACGCTGCGAGGCCCGTTGTTCCTGCCTCTTCGCTCGACGTGGCCTTGTCGATAATGACGCCGCCGCCCGCGCTTCCCGCCCCTGGGCGCCTCGACGCCACCTCCGCGTCCCCAGGCGCCGAGGCGGGGTCCGGCAACGCCGGCGCCTCCCCTGCGGCCCTTCCCATCGCGGCCCAGGCGCCGATCGGGAATCCGGTGTTCGGGGAATTCCAGCGGGTACTTGCGGCGCATCAGGAGTACGTCTCGCTTCAAGCTCAGGTGCACCAGCGGTTTCTTTCGACGAGAACCGCCGCACTGGGCCATCCCTCAGCGGTGGGCGTCGACGCGCGCGTGACCGTTCCGTCGCCCGTCTCCGTGAACACGAAGGCAAAGGCGTCGGCAATCGCGAAACCGGGCCCGATCGCTCCCGCCCCGGCGGCCGAGAAGCCCCTCTTCTCCCGCGCCGATCTCGAAGTGCACGCCTCCGGCCGAGTCTCGAAGATCTTCGGCCCGAAGTTCGAAGGCCAGGACCATTACGAGCTTCAGGTCCGGATGCCCGAGCCTCCACTGCTCCTCGCGGATCGCGTGATGTCCATCAAGGGCGAGCCGCGCTCGATGGGCAAAGGCTCGATCATCACCGAGACGGACGTGGGCTCGCAGAGCTTCTATCTCCACGACAACCGGATGCCCGGCGGGATCCTCATCGAGTCGGGTCAGGCCGACCTGATGATGATCTCGTGGCTCGGGGTCGACTTCGAGAACAAGGGCGAGCGCGTCTACCGTCTTCTTGGCTGCGATCTCACCTACCATGGCTCGCTGCCCCTTTTGGGCGAGACCGTCCGCTACGACATCCACGTCGACGGCCATGCGAACCAGGGCGCGGTGCGCCTCTTCTTCTTCCACTACGACTCGTGGACCTCGGGCCCGAACGGGCCGACCCGGCCGCAGTTGAGCGTCCGCAACGGCCAGGCGGGATTCTTCACCTACGAAGAACTCAAGAACACCGGCGGCATCTTGTGGAACGCCACGGATGAGAAGCCCGAGACCTTCGCTGCTCTTCGACTCGACCGGCCGAGGACTCAACCTCGCGAGGCCTATTCACGCGAGGACGTGATCGCGTTCTCCGAAGGCCGGATCCGGGACGCCTTCGGCCACACCCACTTGCGCGCCCTCACCCACACCATGACCGCGCGGATCGCCGCGGGCGACATGCTGCTCATTGATGAGGTCGAGACCATCGACGTGACCGGCGGGCCATGGGGTCGCGGCTACCTGCGCGCGGTTCTCGACCTTCACGAAGACGACTGGTTCTTCAAGGGCCACTTCAAGAACGATCCCTGCATGCCCGGCACGCTGATGTTCGAAGGGTGCCTGCAGGCGATGGCGTTCTATCTCACCGCGTGCGGCTTCACCCTCGACAAGGACGCGTGGCGGTTTGAGCCGGTGCCCGAGATGACCTACAAACTCCGGTGCCGAGGTCAGGCCCTGCCTTCGTCGCGGAAACTCGTCTATGAGATCTTCGTGGCCGAACTGCACGACGGGCCGGAACCAACGCTCATCGCCGATCTTCTCTGCACGGTCGACGGCGTCAAAGCCTTCCACGCGCAGCGCCTCGGGGTTCGTCTCGCCGCGGACGTTCCCCTCTCGCGCAACCTTCCCATCGAGGCCGAGATGCGAAGCCTCGCCAAGGCCCAGCCCGACGGCAAGGCGTTCGACGATGTCGCCATCCTCGCCACCGCGATCGGAAAGGCGAGCGATGCCTTCGGGCCTTCGTACGTCCCCTTCGACGGCGCGCGGCGCCTCTCGCGACTGCCTTCGCCGCCCTACAAATTCTTCTCGCGCGTTCACACCCTCGACGCCGCCTCGGGCGATGCGAAGAAGGGTGCATCGGTGGTGGCCGAATACGACGTCCCCGCGTCCGACTGGTACTTCGACGATGCCCGGGGCCTGATGCCCTGGGCGGTGCTGCTCGAAGCCGCACTTCAACCCTGCGGCTGGCTCGCCCTCGCGACCGGCCTGCCCCTCAAGACTCCGGAAGGCCTCTACTTCCGGAACCTCGACGGCGAAGCGACGGTCTTTCGCAATCTGCGCCCGGGCCCGAATCGACTCATCACGAGCGTGAAGCTCACCGATGTTTCGACCTCGGGCGGCATCAGCCTGGTTTCCTTTGCCGTCTCCTGCCGCGATGACCTTGGCGACGTCCTTCGCCTCACCACGAATTTCGGGTTCTTCCCGGCCGCCGCCCTCGCCCGACAGGTCGGTCTCGCCACCGAACCCGCGGACGCCCTGATGTTCGAGAAAGCCAGGCAGGCGACGCCTCTCAACCTGACCGCGATGCGCGCCGAGGAGCTGGCCCTTCCGGGTGGGATGCTGGCCCTCCTCACGCGCGTCACCGCTCTGTGGCCCGAGGGTGGCAGGGCGCAACTCGGCTCCGCCGTCGCCGAACACGACGTCGATCCCTCGGCGTGGTTCTTCAAGGCGCATTTCTTCCAGGATCCCGTCCAGCCCGGCTCGCTCGGGATCCACATGCTGGTCGAGCTTCTAACCGTGCTCGCCCTCGACCGCGAAAAACGCGGCGGCCGCAGCCGCAAAACCGCCGAGTCGATCGCTCCTGGCGCTCACACGGTCTGGCGCTACCGCGGGCAGGTGCTTCCCGAAAGCAGGATGGTGAGCGTGCTCGTCGAAGTCACCGCGGTGGAGAACACTCCGGGCGGCCGTCGTTACCTCGGCGCGGGTTCGCTGTTCGTGGATGGTTTGAAGATCTACACCGCCAAGGATCTGAGCGTGGACCTCACGTAGGTGTCGGGACTCCGGTGGGGGTTGCTTCGGCCCACATCAGAACGATGGGGCCTGCTGAGAAACTCGTTCGAGAACGCCACAATTTGGGCACTTTTCGTTCCGGCCTGGACCCCGGCTTTCGCCGGGGTGACGGAGAGTTTCTGCCAAGCGTCACGGAGCGCGCAGCCTGGCCGTGAGCCACAGCGTCCGTGCTGAAACTCGCAATGACGAGAGGTCCAGCGGGCTTGGGAGAAAACGGGGCCGTCAGTGCCGGATGGCGGAGTCCGAGGCGCCCGAGGTGCGCGCGATGCGGGCGAAGTCGAGGATCTCCGCGAGGAGGCGGGCGCGCGCGTCGACGCTTTCGGCTTCGATGAGCGACTGACGTTCCAGTTCCCCGAGGGGCAGGAGCTGCGCGAGCATGTTGACGACCAGCGCTTTTGGCGCCTCGTCGGCGCGGGCGAGGAGCGACATCCCCTCGTCGATCTGGCCAATCTCGTGAAGGATGCGCGCGAGGGAGTCGGTCAGCCTCCCCTCGTCGAGCACCTTCTCGAGGAGCGGAGTCACTCGCGCGACGCGGTACGGCCGCCCCTCCGACAGCTCCTCGTCGATCGAGAACCGCGACACCCCGCGCAACACGATGTTCGAACGGCCGTCCTCGAGTTCGGCCACCCCTTCGATGCGCCCCGCGCAGCCGATGGAGAAGATCGGGCTCGGGTCGCCCTCACGGCCCGGCTTCACCTGCACGATCCCGATGAACCGCGAACCCGCGAGCGAATCCTTGAGCATCGTCCGGTACCGCGGTTCGAAAATGTGAAGGGGCAGCGGCAGCTCGGGAAACAGCGCCACCCCGGGCAGCGGGAAAAGCGGGATGGTGTCAGGAAGCGGCGAACTCACGCTTCATCTTTGCAGATCCCCGCCGCCCGCCCCGAACGCGCGGCGGTTAAACGAACGAAAAGATCTGGACCGTGACCTGACGCTCGCGCGGACCGTCGAGTTCAGCGGCGATGATGGCCTGGAACTGGCCAAGGGAGAGTTTCCCGTCGATGACGCCGAACGACAGGGAATGTCCCAGAAGGGCCGCCTGCAGGTGCGAGTGCGCGTTTTTCCGGTCGCAGTCCGACTGGCGTGGATCATTGTGGTGATACTCCCGGTCTGCGGGAATCACGCTGCCGATCATTTCCTTGAGGTCCTGGAGCAGGGCCTCCTGCCACTCGTTCACGACGAGGGCCAGAGTCGTGTGCATCGACGACACCAGAACGAGACCCTCGCGAACCTGGTCGGCCTTCACCGCATCCTGAACCTGGCTGGTCAGGTTCACGAGCTCGAGGCGGGTCGTGGTGCGAACCGTCAACACACGATGTGTGGCTCTCGCCACAGTGTGGCTCCGGGTTGCGGGCGGCAGACCGGAGTCGGCGGGCGCTTCGTCAAGGACGGCGGAGTTCGTCGGGTATCTGGAATCGGAGTTCATGCGTGGTTAGAGAAAGCAATTGCCATACCCGCTCGCCGCGCACACCGCAGGCAGCGCACGAGGAAAAGGGGGAATCAATTCATGACGCGCGCAGCTGCGCGCGAGGGGTCCGCCCGGTGGAACGTCGTGGGTTACGAGCTGAACGAGGAGCCGCAGCCGCAGGTCGACTTCGCGTTCGGATTCTTGATCGCGAAACCCCCGCCCATGAGGTCTTCCTTGTAGTCGATGGTCGCGTTGTCGAGATGCTTCAGGCTCATCTGATCGACGATGACCTTGACGCCCTCGAACTCAAAGACTTCGTCGTCGTCGGCCACCTCATCGAGCACCATTCCGTACGAGAAGCCCGAACATCCGCCGCCCTGGACATAGACCCGCAGGCCGCCGTTAGCGATGTTGTCCTTCTCGACCTCGAGGATGCCTTTGACTTTGGTGGCCGCGGTCGGACTGAGTTGGATCATGGGGGAATTGGTCTCCTTGCTTGATGAATCTGTACTAGAAGGTGCAGATTGTAGCTGACGCCGGCCTGCGGAGCGAAAACGGGCCCGGGGAATGTAGTCACCGCGAAGAGGCCTGTCAAGCCCGGCCTCCCCCGTCCCACTAGAATCCGGGCGAAAGAGGGGCCGCCTGGGATCGATGAACCACCAAAAGAGGGAAGAGGCGATTGCGCGCCTCGAAGCCTCGGGTCTGGCAGGGCGCGGCGGGGCGGGCTTTCCCGTGCATCGAAAGTGGCGGGCGGTGCTGGCCGAAGATGGTGTCCCCTTCGTGGTGGCGAACGGCGGCGAGGGCGAACCGGGTTCGATCAAGGATCGGTTCGTGATGCGGACGCGGACGAACGACGTCCTCAACGGTCTGAAGATCGCGATGGACACGCTCGACGCCGAACGCGGCTATGTCTATCTCAAGGGGCCCTTTCACGAAGAAGAACGCCGGCTCCTGGCCGCGGTCGACGAACTGGGCCTCGCGGCGTCGGTCACGATCCATCGTGGCGACGACACGTATGTCGGCGGCGAGGAAACCGCGGTGCTCGAATCAATCGAGGGGCGGGTCGCCTGGCCTCGTCCCAAGCCGCCGCGGCCGGCCTCGGTCGGTCTGTTCGGACGGCCGACCCTCGTCCAGAACGTCGATACGCTGGCCCGCGTCAACCACGCGGTGCGCGCTGGTGAAGCCTTCGGGGCGGAGGACACGCTCACCGTCACGATCTGGGGTGATGTTCGCTCCCCCGGCGCGTATTTGGTCCCGGTCGGTCGCACGTTGCGAAGCGTCATCGAACGCGAAGGCGGAGGCGCCTCATCGAACATCGGCATGGTGTTCCCAAACGGCGCGCACTCGATGCCCCTCGCGGAGGCCCAGCTTGACGTGGCGCTCGATCCCGCGTCGCTCAGAGCCCTCGGCAGCGGTCTTGGCACGGCCTCGATCCTCGTCCTCGACCATGCGACTTCGCCACCCTCGATCGTCGACTCGATCGCCCGCTTCTTCGAGCGCGAGTCGTGCGGTCAGTGCCCGCCCTGCGTGCTCGGGACCACGAATCTTCGACAACTTGTGACGGGCGACCGGCCGCCCACGATCCGCCTCAATCCCGAGAACGCCCTGCGCGAGACCGCGTCTTTCATGTCTATGCACGGATACTGCGGCCACGCGCGAGCCGGCGCCTCGGCGGTGACGAAGCTGTTCGCTTTGTGGCGCGAAGAGATCATGGGTCGCCTTCGCGAGGGGACAAACACCCAGGGCATGCGCGCGCGCGATCCCTTCGCCCCGGGCTCCGCCGAGCGGCGAGCGCTCGACACCTTCCTGGAGCGGGTCTGAGTGCGGAGCGGGGGGCGTCTCAGCCCTTGCCGGGAAACAAGGCTAAAATCCAGAGCAGATGAGTAAAGAAGATCTGGTCGAACTGCAGGGCACCGTGATGGAAATTTTCGCGGGTGGGCATTACAAGGTGAACTGCGGCGAGGGCCACGAGGTCTTGGCGAAGCTCAACGGGAAGATGCGGCGGTTCCGCATTCGCGTCATCATCGGCGACCGCGTGACGGTCGGCGTCTCGCCCTACGACCTCAAAAAGGGCTTCATCACGTACCGCGCGAAGTAGTCGTCCCGCGAGCCTTCGTGAGGCCGGTCCGCGCGGTTCTCTTCGACCTCGACCACACTCTCTTCGACACCGAGAAGACCGAGAGGGTGGCGCTCGGCGCCGTCGCCCGGCTGATAGGGATCAGGCCCGGCGCGCGACCCCTGGCGATCTACCGCGAGGCCAACACGTACGTCTGGGGCGAATACCGCGCGGGGCGGATCACCTCGAAGGAGCTTCGGGTGCAGCGCTTTCACCTGTGGCTCGAGAAGCTGGACCGCGACCCTTCCCAGGCGAAGACGGTGGCGGCGCACTACCTCGAGCAGTTCTCCTCGCGCGGCGACCTCATCGCGGGCGCTTCCGCGGCCCTGCGAGGCCTGGGCCGCCTGGGACTCCGACTGGGCGTGGTCACGAACGGCATCGACCGCGTGCAGCGTCGGCGATTGCGCGCGAGTCGGCTGATGGACTGCTTCCCCGTGGTGGTGACCTCGGAACGGGCGGGTTTCACCAAGCCGAATCCCCGGATCCTGGAGCTCGCCCTCAGGCGGTTGCGCGTGCGCGCGGATGAAGCGATGTACGTGGGCGACGATCCGCAGGTCGACGGTCTTGCCGCGAATCGGGCTTCGGTGCCGTTCGTTTGGTTCAACCCCATGCGCGCGAAGGTGAAGGCGGGAGTGAGCGTCACGATCGATCATGAAGTCGAGCGGTTGAGTGAGATTCGGGGTTGCTTCGTCCGGTCGCCTTACGAATCGGCATCGCAATGACGTAGTGGGGCGGAGTTGTCGGGGGGGAGGCTTGGTAGGCTGTGCGCATGCATAAGCGTCATCTCCACGACGGTCGCGAAGACAAGCTGGTTCCTCTGAAGAGCCTGGACCTCGACGAGGTCGATTCGTTCTCGTCTCTGCTCAAGGGCATGAGCCACACCGCGTTCTCAGGCCGAGCCCTCGGCGAGGCCTTCGAGATCATGGTGGCGATGGCGAAGGATCCCGACTGCAAAGTCGTAATGACCCTCTCGGGTGCCATGACCATCGCGAAGATGGGCAAGGTCATCCAGAAGATGATCGACGAGGGCCTGGTGCATGCCGTCGTCTCCACCGGCGCGCTCATGGCCCACGGCCTGTCTGAAGCGATCGGCCTCACCCACTATCGGTACAACCCCGATGTCTCCGACGAGGAACTTTTCGAGAAGGGGTACAACCGCGTTTACGACACCCTCGAGATGGAGGCGAATCTCAACCACGTCGAGGAGTTCTCCACCAAGGCCATGGAGTTGCTTGGGCCGCAAAAGGAGCTTTCGTCCGAGGTCATCTGCCGCGCGCTGGGCCAGGTGCTCGCGAACGAGACGGACGGCGGCGGCGTTTTGCGCAGCGCCTACTTGAAGGGCGTGCCGGTCTACGTCCCGGCGCTCACCGACTCCGAACTCGGCCTCGACCTCGCCACCTGGGCCATGCGCCACGCGAGGAAACGCGGCGAGATCAAGACGCCCATGGACCTGTTCAACGTGGTCCCTCGCTACAACCCGTTCCACGACCTCATCAGCTTCGCGCGATTCGCGCTCGGCGCCAAGAAGCTCGGCATCTTCACGATCGGCGGGGGCGTTCCCCGCAACTGGGCTCAGGAAGTGGGCCCGTTCGTCGACATCACGAACGACCGGCTGGAAGAGAACTTCACGCCCCCCCGCTATCACTACGCCGTCCGTATCTGTCCCGAACCCGTCCACTGGGGTGGCCTCTCGGGCTGCACGTACTCGGAGGGCGTCTCGTGGGGCAAGTTCGTCCCCAGAAGCGAAGGCGGCCGCCAGGCCGAGGTTTACGCCGACGCCACTACGGTGTGGCCGCTGCTTATCAAGGGAGTGCTTGAGGAGTTGGGCCGGAAACCACCTGCGCGCGTTTAGGGACGGGGTTGCTTCGGGCCGAAACAAAACGGACTGGGCCATCGCAATGACGACCGGCCCAACTTACTTGGTAGGGGGCTTCGGAGAACGGAACCCGGGCGAAGGTAGGGGCACGCTGCGCGTGCCCCGAAAGGCATTGCGGCTCGCCACCCAAAGAAGGTATCCTTCCGGTCCCTCACGGGGGTTCGCAAAACCCTCGAACGTCGTCTGACGCGGTGGTTCGCAAGCCGCGGATGGTTCAAGCCGGAGTGGTGGAATTGGCAGACACGCACGTTTGAGGGGCGTGTGGCGCAAGCCGTGCGGGTTCAAGTCCCGCCTCCGGCACCATTGTTTAGCTGGGGGGCCGCAAACCCAGCACGGACCTCCTGCTCAAGCCCCCCAGACCCCCGTGTTCGCTACGGCAGGAGTGAATCCCGCCTTCGCTCAGGTGGCTTTGACCGATAGGGGCTTCGGTTGACAGATGGGTGGGATTGCGTATTCCGGGTGAAGTTGGCCACCGATTCCGGCTGAAAGTGGCCACCTGTTCCGGCTGGATTTGGCCACCTGAATCCGGCTCTGCGGATGGGGGGCGTGACGGGATAACCAAACAACTACCCTG
>Ga0163147_10002629_pt1 | contig 25066 bp, 12 predicted proteins | sample OliLakLV19MP6G1_FD_148597 | JGI IMG/M metagenome (GOLD analysis project Ga0163147, IMG submission 148597) | Freshwater microbial mat bacterial communities from Lake Vanda, McMurdo Dry Valleys, Antarctica- Oligotrophic Lake LV.19.MP6.G1 | ecosystem: Environmental > Aquatic > Freshwater > Lake >...
CGTATCGACTGCCGGTGCATATTCATCGAACTGCTCCTTTCGCCTCGGCAAACGCCCATACGGGATCGGGGCGCAGCGGGGCGAACAGCGTGAGTATGACCGATTTCGGTCAATCTTCCAAATTGACCGTGATCTGTTGAAAAACCCATGGCTGTTCGCCTGCCCGGGAGTGGCTGCCTTCGGATATCCCCCTGAACCAGCGGCCGTCGAAGCCCACCACCAGTTCCTTGCCCTCGAATCGCAGTTCGCATCGGCCGCGGCTCACGCGCCGGACGTGGCCGCGGCCACGCGATACCGGCCCCTCGTAGGTCAGGTACTCGCGCCGGTGATCGCCGATGCGGGTCGCTGAAAACCCGGACGACGGCGGCCAGACGACTTCGGGATTGAGCCTGAATGTGAGCAGGAAGTCGGCTTCGGACACGTCGCGCTCCATCATCCAGTCGTGGTGCCACGAACCATCCGGCAAGTCGTGTCGAAGCAGCACCCAGAGGCCCATGAGGGCGCATGGTACGGTTTCGTGAGCGCAGGCTCGGGCGAATCGCTTGGATTCCATCACGGGCGCAATCCGATACCGGTACACTTGACCCCATTCCTTCCGTCCCGCCGAGGATTACCCCGATGAAATGCTTTTCTGCCCGAATCCTGATGATCTCCGCGGCCGCCGCGACCCTGCTTTCCGCGGCCGGATGCCAGCGTTCTCTCCTCAACATCCGCCAGGACGGTGATGCCCACTTCGCCCGCGCCGAATATGTCGAGGCCGAGCAGGATTACCTGGAATACCTCGACCGCAGCCCCGGGCGACCGGAGGTTCACCACATGCTGGGCAACACCTATGTCGCCATGGGGCGGCCGGGGCTGGGCAAAGAGCACCTGCTCATCGCCAACTCGCTCCGGCAGGAAGACGACGTGATCTTCGCCAGCACCTGCGACGGACTGTTTGCCGACAAGCAATACGACGAGCTGAACCGGCTGCTGCGGGCCAGAACCATCGACCGGGGGCGCATGGCCGATTACATGCTGCTTGCCCATTACGCCCAGCTCCAGAACGATCGCGATGAGGCCCAGCGGGCGCTGCTCACGGCGGCCAAGGTGGACGGCGGCATGAGTGTGCAGCCCCAATTGGCACTCGCGAAGCTCTACGACTCGGTCGGCGACAAGCAGCGAGCCATCGTGCGGGTCCGGATGGCGTATTTCTGCGACCCTAAGAACGGGGAAGTGGTCTCACTGGCTCAGAAACTCGGCCAGATTACCGGACCCGCGCTCGGACTTCCGCCTTTGGAGCGAACCGGAGGCGGCTGAGGCTTGATTCGGCGCAGGTTCTTTCTACACTTCATCCGGATAAACGGATGAAACGAACCACCTCACAGCCCCCACTCACCGATCAGTTGGCCAGCTTGGCCGAGCCGATCCGGCTCCGCGTTCTGCGCGTGGTCGAGCGGGAGGAGCTGTCAGTGGGCGAGATCGCCAAGGTGGTCCAGCTCCCGCAATCCACGGTTTCCCGCCATCTCAAGCTCTTGCTCGACTGCGGATGGCTGACCCGTCGCAGCGAGGGCACGGCTATGTACTACCGGATGTTGCTCGACAATTTGTCGGCTGCGAGCCGCGGCATCTGGCTGGCCGTGCGGGAGCAGTTGTCGCACGACCAGCTCGCCTCGGACGTGTCTCAGGACGAGCGGCGGCTGGTTTCGGTTTTGGCGGAGCGCCGGGAGGATTCGCAAGCGTTTTTCGGACGGGTGGCGGGGCAGTGGGATGATGTTCGGACGGAGCTGTTCGGGTGTCGATTCACGCCCGCGGGCCTGCTCGGGCTGATTCGTTCAGATTGGACTGTTGCGGATTTGGGGTGTGGAACGGGGAACGTCGCCGAGCTTTTGGCACCGCTGGTCGAGCGGGTCGTAGCGGTGGATCAGTCGCCGGCGATGCTCAAGGCCGCTCAGAAGCGTCTGGCGGGGCTGGGAAACGTCGAGTTTCGTGAGGGTACACTGGAGCGGCTCCCGCTTGAGGATGCGTCGGTGAATGCCGCGGTGGCCGCATTGGTGCTGCACCATGTGGCGGACCCGGAGGCCGCGTGTCTGGAAATGGCCCGCATCCTGAAGCCCGGCGGGACGGCTCTGCTGATCGACATGGTGGACCACGACCGATCAACCTACCGGCACACGATGGGCCACCGCTGGCTGGGTTTTTCCAGCGAATCCATGACGGGATATCTGGCCGGAGCAGGATTTCAGAAGGTCCGATATCAGCCGATGGCTCCGGATACCGATGCTCGGGGGCCGGGGTTGTTTCTAGCAACCGCGACCGCGCCGGGTGGCGGAACCGGTGGCCGAATTGTGGAAAAGTAGGTCCGAATTGAGTTTTCCGTCCCGCGGGGTTGCGGGACGATCTGGTTTGTGATATGATGCGTTCAGCGAGGAGTGTCTAAAGATCACAGAGGAGAGAGAGATCTGCGAGAGAGATCCTTCCGGGAACAACGACTTCTGGAATCGGCCAGTTGACCTGAGAGACCTTCTGGTTTGCCTCCCTCTGTGATCTTTAGACACCCCTTCAACTGAACGCGGAACGCCTGAATACAGGAGCTTCCCGCGTGACGACGACGATTACCGCCGCCCCCCAGCAATCGGGCACCGCGTCCACTTCCAAGACAATCAATGATTCTGCGGCTAGACCCGGTCAAACCGGTTCTGGTCGATCGGGCTTAGGTTCTGACTTCAAGGTCAAAGACCTTTCGCTCGCCGAACACGGGCGCAAGGAGATTCGCCTCGCCGAGCACGAGATGCCCGGGCTGATGGCGCTCCGCGATCGGTACAAGGGCAAGAAGCCGCTGGCCGGCGCACGCATCGCGGGTTCACTGCACATGACCGTGCAGACGGCCGTACTCATCGAGACGCTCGTGGAGCTTGGCGCAGAGGTGCGCTGGGTGAGCTGCAACATCTTCAGCACGCAGGACCATGCCGCGGCCGCGGTCGCGGTGGGGCCGAACGGGACACCCGACAACCCGACGGGTACGCCGGTGTTTGCCTGGAAGGGCGAGACGCTGGAGGAATATTGGTGGTGTACGGACCAGCTCTTCAACTTCTCCAACGGTCACGGACCAAACCTGCTGCTGGATGATGGCGGCGATGCGACGCTGCTCGTGCATAAGGGCGCCGAGTTCGAGAAGGCCGGCAAGGTTCCGGCGTTCGATGAGAAGAGCGATCCCGAGGAATGGGGCGTGATTCTCCAACTGCTCCGCGGGTCGATCGCGACGCGCCCGAAGTTCTGGACCGGGATCATCAGGGACATCAAGGGCGTGAGCGAAGAGACGACTACCGGCGTGCATCGCCTCTACGAGATGCAGAAAAAGGGCACGCTCGCGTTCCCCGCCATCAACGTCAACGACAGCGCGACCAAGAGCAAGTTCGACAACCTCTACGGCTGCCGCCACTCGCTGATCGACGGCTTGAACCGCGCGACCGACGTCATGCTGAGCGCGAAGGTCGCGGTGGTCTTTGGCTACGGCGACGTGGGCAAGGGCTGCTGCCAGGCGCTCAAGGGCCAGGGCTGCCGCGTGATCGTGACCGAGATCGACCCTATCAACGCCCTGCAGGCCGCGATGGAAGGCTACCAGGTGACGGTTCTGGATGAGGTCATCGACACCGCCGACATCTTCATCACCGCCAGCGGCAACAAGAACGTCATCACGCTCGAGCACATGAAGCGGATGAAGGACAAGGCGATCGTCGCCAACATCGGCCACTTCGATAACGAGATCGACATCGCCTCGCTGTACGGCGCCGTCAAGTCGGGCCAGATCGAGCGCGTCAACATCAAGGCTCAGTACGACGAGTTCGTGACGGACAAGAAGAGCGGCAAGAGCATCCTGGTGCTCGCCGAGGGCCGGCTGATGAACCTGGGCTGCGCGACCGGGCACCCGAGCTTCGTCATGTCGAGCAGCTTCACCAACCAGACCATCGCCCAGATCGACCTCTGGCTCAACGCCCAGGACAAGCCGACGCTCAGCGGTATCAAGTACGAGACCGGCAAGGTCTATGTGCTGCCCAAAAAGCTCGATGAAGAGGTGGCCCGGCTGCACCTGGAGAAGCTGGGCGTGAAGCTGACCAAACTGACGAAGGACCAGGCCGACTACATCGGGGTGCCGGTGGAGGGGCCGTACAAGAGCGATCACTACCGGTATTGAGCAACCCCATCGGGCGGTCGAGAACCAGGCTCACATCGAACCCGGCGGGGACTCTCGCCGGGTTTTTTTGCGTTCCTTGCACTGCTTCGTCGCCTGATTGAGTATGAGCAGCGCCTCCTTCGTCGCTCCCGTGTCTCGAACAGCGACCCGGATCCTTCTGTTGTTCGCCTTGATCGCCATTCTGGTGTCGGTGCGAACCGCCGTGGCCCAGACCGGGGCCTGCTGCATCGGTGGCGCCTGTACCCCGCGAACACTCTCGGCCTGCGACAGCGCCGGCGGCGATTTTTTGGGTGGGCCGTGCTCTCCGAATCCCTGCCAGATCGGTCGCTGTTGCAGCAGCGCCGGGGCATGTTCGATTATTGAGCGCGGCGACTGCAACGGCATATGGAGTTCGACGGCAACTTGCAGCGCCACCGTCTGCGTCGGGGCTTGCTGCAACAACACGACGTTCGTATGCACCGCCACCACGCAATCGGGATGCACAAGCGCCGGCACGTTCCTCGGCCTCGGCGTGAGCTGTCAGCCCAACCCGTGCCCGGCGCGGGCGGGGGCGTGCTGCGTGAACGGAAATGGGACGTGCCGCCTCTCACTCGCGGCCGGTTGTACGGATTCGCCGAATGTCTCTTTTCGGGGCGTCGGCACCACCTGCACCCCCGGATTGTGCGTTGGCGCGTGCTACAACAGCGCGACTGCGGCGTGCACAGTAACCAACTTTTTCGGCTGTCAATTCGGGGATCTCATGTACCTCGGCAGCAACACGACCTGCTCACCCGACCCCTGCGCGGCCTTCGCCGGCGCGTGCTGCGTGAACGGAAATGGTACATGCCACCTCTCCTTCGCGGCCGGTTGTACCGATTCGCCGAATGTCTCTTTTCGGGGCGTCGGCACCACCTGCGCCCCCGAATTGTGCGTTGGCGCGTGCTGCAACAGCGCGACCGCGGCGTGCTCAGTGACCAACTTTTTCGGCTGTCAGTTCGGGGGCATTATGTACCTCGGCAACAACACGACTTGCTCACCCAACCCGTGCGGGCCTTCCCCGGGGGCCTGCTGCCGCGGGACCGCCTGTACGGTCGGGCCGGGCTCATCCTGCACCGGCGGCCTCTTCCAGGGCGGCTCTACCGCCTGCGGCCCGGCGGGCAATCCCACGACCTGCTGCCCCGCCAACTTCAATCTCGTGGGCGGACTCAGCGTACAGGACATCTTCGACTTCCTCGCGGCGTACTTCGCGGGCACGGCCGCGGCGGACTTCAACCATGTCGGCGGGGTCACGGTGCAGGACATCTTCGACTTCCTCGCGGCGTTCTTTGCGAACTGTTCGTAGGTGCGTTCTGAGAGTCGCACCGGCCCGTGGCCGGCGTGGGGCCGAAGCGGGGGCTACGCAACCCGCAGGAAGTTTCTAGAGCAGGTTGCATCCAGACGTAGCGGCCTTCATGCACGGAAGTCCACGAAAACTCGAGTTTGCGAACCTGCTTGCGGGACGCCCGCACCACACATGCACTAGGGTCGGTTGACTTGGAATGGAGTGTTGTATGCGACTTCTGAATCGAGTTCGTCGGGTAGCTTCGGTCGTGGGCGTGGGACGCTGGTGGATGCTGACTCTTGCGCTGTTGTCGGCCCTCGCGGCCGGCCGCGGAGCGCAGGCCCAAGTCCGTGCGTGCTGCATCGGCTCAACGTGCACGCTGCGAACCCAGACTGCGTGCGAGGACGCGGGCGGCGACTGGCTCGGCACGGGGTCGAGCTGCTCGCCCAACCCGTGCGCCTCCCCTCCGGGCACCTGCTGCAACGGAGCGACGTGTACTCTCCAGACCGACGCGGCATGCGCGAGCGGGGGAGGATCGTTCCTCGGCGGGACGACGTGCGCCCCCAACCCATGCAGCGGCTCGTGCTGCAACAACGGCAACTGCGCGCTCACCTCGTCATCGAGCTGCATCAGCTCGGGCGGGACGTGGAAGCAGTTTGGTACATGCTCGACCAATATCTGCCCCGGCCCGTGCTGTCGGAACGGCACATGCACCGTGACGGTGCAATCACTCTGCACGACCGGAGGGGTGTGGACCCCGGGGAGCGCGTGCTTCCCCAACCCGTGTGCGGCGCCGCAGTGCCAGTTTAATGTGACCGGGAACACCGGCGGGCCGACCACCGCGGTAGCGCGGGTCGGGACGACCGGGCTTCTGGTGGCCCGCGGGCTCACGCTTGAGATGTACAACGCGGTCAATGTGAACGCACCGGTGCCGTTCTCGCCGCCGCGGCGGATCCTGCTGCCCGCGCCGGCGGTCAAGATTTCGATGTCGGCGGGGAGCAGCCGGGCGTTCGTGCTGCTGAACAATGATGACATCTTCTACGTGACCGTGTTGACGTCGCCCCAGTTGTTGCTCGGCGACACGGGCCTCATCGGCGGATCCGGCGTGAACGACATCCAGGCCGAGGGTGACCGCGTATACATTCCGCGCACGCTCGACGAGCTGCATGGAGTTGACAGCGACGTGTTCATCTACGAGCGCGGCGCGGACGGTTTTCCGCGGCTGCTCGGGCAGTTTGAGCCGACACTGCAGAACTTTGCCATCGACCGGATTGCAAAAGCGGGGAACGTGCTCTGGCTGGGCATGCACTTCTACAACTCGAGCACCTACCTGATCGAAGGTTGGGATGTGTCAAACCCCGCGGCACCGGTTTTCAGGGGCGCGATCGCCGGCTTTGCCGATCTCAACGGTGAAACCGAGATCACCGGAATGCAGGCGATCGGGACCAAGCTGCTGGTCAGTTTTTACAACCTGACCACGGGGCCCGGCGCGGGCGATCAACTCCGTGCCGCGGATGTGACCAATCCGGCGTCGCCGGCGTGGCACCCCGAGGTGAACGTGAACGGAAGCGTGCAGTGCATGTCGGCGAACGGCAACCACCTGCGGGTCGGCCTGGGATCGAGCATCCAGACCTGGGACACGACCAACCCCGCGAGCCTGACGCTGCTCGGGACGCTGGCTAACTCCCCGGTGTTGCCCGCGCAGATCACCTCGGGTGCGAGCACCGATTACATCGCAGCGGGCGAGTATGGGCTGCAAACCGCCACTTTCATCGTCCCGGCATCGCCGCAGTTCAGGGCGACGGTGACGACGTTTCCGGGACAGACGGGCTTGGTGCGTCAATTCAGCGAAAAAACGGTGGTGTATGACTATGCGTTCGACACCGTGCGTGTGTTTGACTACACGCTCATGGAGAGCCAGCAACTGCGAGGTTCGCTTGCGGTGAACCTGCCGTACGCCGACATGATGGAGCTGACGCTTGTCAACGGCGGCACGCAACTGCTCGCGTGCTTGGGCAGCAGCGTCGATGGGAGGATCTTGATCGTCGATGTGACATCATCGACCGCGCCGGTCCTGCGCGCGACCCTGACCACCGCGAGCTGCTGGAAGATGTCAGTCACCAGCAATCGGCTGTACGTGCTGAGTTCGTCAAGCGAACTCAAAATCTACGACCTGGCAAACGCGGCGGCGCCGTCGCTGCTGAGCACAACGCCATACGGAGGCACTCGATTCGACTACACCTGCATGTCTTCGTGGCTGAGCGGCGGCACGCACGCGGTCGCGATCGGCACCGCGGACTTCGGGTTGTGGCTGGTCAACGCCACCAACGGGGCGTCGCCGCAGGTCTCCGCGGTCCACAGCCCGGTGACAAACTATCGCGTCGAAGCGGTGACGAAAGGCCCTAACTTCCTGTATGTAAGCTCATCGGCGACCTTCGCGGACAGTCGCCTCGAGTCGCTGCAGGTGGCCAATCTGGCGAGTCCGATCGTGAGCTACGTCACCGGGCCGGAGCTCGGCGCGGGCGAGCCTGGCACGTTTGAGAGTCTGGCGTACATCACTGGTCCGTCGGGGCGGTTCCTGATTGGACTGAGCCCGTCGGGCGCAAGCCTCGCCCTCATGGACCTCACAAGCCCATTGGGAGAGGCCGTGATCCACCGAATCTTCAGCACGTCCGTGCCGCCGTCGTCGCCGGTGTTCGCTGTCAGAGCGAACGGGGCGAGCGTGCTCCTGGCCGCGAGCGACGGCGGGCTCCAGCAAGTCTCGATGCCGCAGACCTGGGCGCCGGGGTTCAGCTCACCCGCGTACATCACGCGGGACGCCTGCCTGGGCGGATCGATCGCGATCAGCACGCAGGCCTCGGCGAATCCGTCCGCGATCACTTACCAGTGGTTCCGCGACGGGAACACGCCGGTCGCGCTCACCAATGGCCCTACATCGTCGGGCTCCGCGATCTCGGGCGCGACCACACCCAACCTGACGATCAGCAACATCCGCCCGCAGGAGGACTTCACGTTCTATTACTGCGTGGCCACGAACTCGTGCGGCTCACGCGAATCGGCTTCGGTGAGGCTGGAGATCTGCATCGCCGACATCAACTGCTCGGGCACGGTGACCGTGCAGGACATCTTCGACTTCCTGTCCGCTTACTTCACCGGTAACACGCTGGCCGATGTGAACGGCGCGGGCGGGCTGAGCGTGCAGGACATCTTCGATTTCCTTGCGGTCTACTTCGCGGGCTGCTTATGACCGCGGATTCGGCTGCGCGTGAGGCTTGCGCGGGTGACCCGGGAGCAGGCTGACTACATCGGCGCGTCACTGGATGGGCCGTAAGAATGCTCCGGCGACGAGTGTCGCTGGAGCGTTTTTCATTTTATTCGTCGGCCGCGCCGGTATCCTCCGCGGCTGTCGCTTTCCTTCTTGGCCGCGCTCGACGCGGAGAGGCTTGCCGGAAACTCCGGCACTCCGGCGATGCGGCGCGGACCAAGGAGACAGACGATGAAGACCAACGTATATCGGAATGCGCCGGCGACGCGGACGCGGCGCGCGGATCGCGGCTGGGCCGCGAAACTCCGGTCCGGCGTGCTGGCGGCCGCGGCGATGTCGCTGGCGGCGGGCAACGCGGAGGCTCGTCCCGGACTGACCGCGGCAACGCAGGCGTGGCAAGACTGCCTGGATCTGTGCCCGGTTGCGAGCGTCGCGGGCCCGGAGGCCGCGGCGGGATGGGCGCTGGGATGCACGCTGGCGTACGACGCGGTGCTGCTCGAGAAACTGGCCAGGGCGTGGGGCTTGTTTGCCTATGCCCCGCGGTTCGACATGCGGGGGAACACCTACGCGGAGAACGAGGCGGTGATCTATGCCACCGGCGACACGGTGGCGCTGCGTGCGGGACGATGGGACGGAACGAGCTTCCTGACTGGGCAGGGAACGGCGACCGGGGTGGATTTCCAGGTTGTGGACTGGCCGACGTTTCTGGCGTCGGCGACGTTCGACTCGGCACCGTGGCAGAACATCGGGCCCGGGACGTTCAACGTCAGCACCAACCTCTGGAACGCGACATGGGACACGACGGGCTTCGGATCTCTGGATGGATATGTGCTGCGGGCCAACTTTCACGACTCGGTATTGGGGGATGTGCCGGCGCCGAATGTGGCGATCGTGCCTACGCCGGCGGGAGCGGCGGTGCTCGCGGGGGCGGGGTTGATGGTGTTGGCGAGACGGCGGCGCTCGCGCGAGTGACCAGCGGGATGCCCGTGATGAGTGAGATAAGTGATGACGTGGGAATGGAAAGCCCCCTCGACGAAGGCGTCGAGGGGGCTGGTTGGTCACTGGAAGATTCCGCGGTCGAGGATCGTTATGGGCAATCCGCGAACCATGCGGCCAGGAAGTCGAACATGTCCTGAACCGTGACGCTGCCGTTGCGATCGATGTCGGCCGGGCAGGATTGGGCGGTCACGACGGGTGCGCGATCGTCACTGTCGAAGGGGACGCTCTTGGCCGCGATGAGGAAGGCGAAGTCGTGGCCGGTCTCGGTCCAGCGGACGATGTTGCGGCCGGGGGCGATCTCGCGTCCCGGGCTGATCTTGATGGGGCAGTCTTCGCAGTCGTCGCTGTTCCAGGCGAAATAGGCGCGCTGGTTCTGGCTGAAGCCGTCGCCGACGGAGAGCGAGAGCCAGTAGGTTCCGCCGCCGCGGAGGAAGAGGCCGTTGGGATAGGTCGCGTCGCCGACGGGGCAGAAGCGGACCTTGTAGAGGCGGAGGTTGCTGACGCCGTCGATGGTGGCGATGCACTCAGGCACGACGGGGTCGATGCGGTCGGCGCGGAAGCGGTAAAGCGGATTGCCAGCCAGCAGGTAGTCAGGCTTGTTGCAGTCGTTGCGGTAGATCTCGAGCCAGGCAGAGAAGTTTCCGGGGACGCAGTTGGTGTAGACGTAGCCCTCGACGTAGCAAACCATCCAGTCGATGGGGATGAAGCAACCCTCGCCGAGCGGCGGGATGATGCCCGCCGGGCGGCCGGCGATGGGCGTGACGAAGTTGTCGGCCGCACGCGAGTTGCGGGCGGTGGAAGTGGACTTCTCGGAGCGGCTGCCTCCGGCGTTGATGCAGAGCTCGGGGATGCCGTTGTCCCAGATGATCTTGCAGGGTTCGCACTCGATGCAGTAGGCGAGCTCGACGCAGCCGATGCAGCACTCCTGCAGGGAGCCCCACTCGTCATCCACGCCGACCTCAAACTTCTTGGGAACGCTGCCCATGACGGGCCGGTCGGACGTAACCCAGTAGGCTTCATAGTTGGGCGTATTGAAGTCGCTGATTCCCTGCAGCGACCACCAGTAGCTCCGACCGCCGCGGACCCAGAGCTTGTCCTCGCTGAAATCGAAGCTGAAGTCGACGGCGCGCAGGCCGGTGAGCGGATCGGTGGGGAAGGGATAGCAGATCTCGTCGTTGCTGTCGCTGGTCCAGCGCTGAATGACATCGCCGGGGCAGCCATCGCAATCCTCGTAGAGCGTGAGGCAGGCCTTGTAGGGCAGCGCGGGGTTCTGACGGATCAGCATGGAGCCGGTGAACTGGTTGATCTTGTGATACTCGGACTCGCAGAGGTAGAAGTCGGCCGCGGCCCGGAGTTCTGGGAACTCGTTGAGGGCGGGCTTCATGGAGAGCACGCCGTTGCCATCGGTGAGGTCGCGCGGGCCGTTGTTCCAGCAGCAGTCCTCGCAGTCGCAGCACTCTTCGGGGGGCTTGAGGCGGAAGCACGCCTCGGCCATCAAGATGCAGACTTCGCGGTTGGAGCAATCGACCGGGGGGTTGATCGGAGGAGTGCATATGGGCGGATTGGCAGGCGTAGTGGTGGTCGTGGCGATGAGGCGGTAGCAGCCCACATCGCTCGGATCGGCGACGCCGAGATCGAGGCAGCAGTTTCTCGCGGTCGGGTTTTCACCCAGCGAGATGTCGGTGTAGGGACCGGCGATGGTCGCGGCCTTCTGCCATTGGAAGTTGAAGCAGGCAAAGGCCGGGTTGCAGCAGATCCGCTCGCGTTCGGAGGCGTAGCAACTGCCCGGCAGGCCGTCCGGATCGCTTTCGCATCCATCGGGGAACATGAGGTACGGATCGGGGATGCACTCGGGGGTGTTCACCAGCCTGGGGCAGAAGTAAACGACCTCTCCGGGGCAGCGTTCCTTGTCCTTGAGGCAGAGACGACCCTGGCAGTCAATCTCGAAGTAGACGCAGTCGGAGCAGGCACCCAGGGGATTGATGCCGCAGTACTGAAGATCGAGGCGGTAGATGCCGCATTGCTCGCGGGCCAGCTCGGCGATATTGAGGCGGAAGCGTATCGCGGTACGGGAGTCACCCGCGGTCTCGGGCGCACAGGGTTCGCCGCCCGATTCGAGCGTGAGCGTGAAGTTGGCGGGGACCGACGGCTCGATGGAGCAGTTGGCGTCGTTGGGCGGCAGCACGACGGTCGTGCCGCTGAGCTTGCGGATCTGGTAGGTGACGGGCACTCTCATGGGGCTGCCGGCCGCGAAGGGGAACGACGTGCGCCCCGCGGGCACGACGCAGTTGAAGGTGGGGCAGTTGGAGCCGGCGAGGGGCGGCGGGCAGATCTGCGTGCCGACCCCGCAGTTCATGAAGTCGCTGCGGACGAAGATGTCGATGTTGACTTCAGACCCGACGCACACGCTGGTGGTGCGGGGGACGACGCAGGCATCGGGAATGGTGAGGACATCAAGGCAGAAGCACTCGGAGCAGACGCAGTTTTTGGCGTCGTCGGCGGCGGTGTTGTTGCGGATGTTGCAGCGGATGCGGACCTCGTAGCGGCCGTCATCGGCATCGGCGAGGTTCTGGAAACAGAGGCGACGGCTGCCGCCCGTGCCTTCGAGGTAGATGCGCGAGGTGGAGCTGTTGCCGACCGTGATCGGGGTGCCATTCCTGAGAATCGTGATCTCGGGAGTGCAGCACGCGGGGACGGAGAAGGTGAAAGGCAGGCAGAGATTTTGGCCCGCGCACACCTTCTGATCGCAGATCTCGCTCGGGCAGGGCGGCTCGTAGACGGTGAGATCGGTGCAGGCGGTGGCTCGGCCGCACTTAGCCGCGCCGATACCGGCACAGGTGACATCGATGCAGTAGCGTCCGGCATCTTCGGCGGTAGCGCCGGGGCAACCGAGCGCGCCGCCGAGGGCCGCGGCACCTGGGCAGGGACCGCCGCCGCCGATCTTCAAGCGGCAGTTGATGTCGCCGTTGTTGTCGGGGAGATCGCAGACGTATTGGTTGGTCCCGGGAGTCTGACCGGCGGGGACGCGGGTGTAGGTGCAGCGCGTGGTGGCGGAGAGAACCTTGTAGATCTCGATCTCGGGATCGCAGGAAGCGCGGACGCAGTTGGGCAGGTTGCAGTTGGGGTTGAAGGTGCGGACGCGGAAGCGGATCTCCTGGCAGCCGCCGAGGCAGACGCAGTAGGGACCATCGACGACGCTGGCGGTGGGCGGACGGAGGACGCAGAGCGGTGCGCAGTAGTCGCTGATGCCGCACTTGCCAGCATCGGTGAGCGCCGACCCGCATGAGGCGCGGATGCAGTAGCTGCCGCAGTTGGCGTCGGTGGCGTTGGTGATGCAGACGCGGCAGTTGACGCGGCCGGCGGCGTTGATCGGCTCGCAGACAGCGCGGACGTTGCCGACCTGAGCGTTATTGGGCAGGTTGGTGTCGGAGCCGGTGATGGGACGGAAGCGGACGGAGACGGTGGGCACGCAGCAATCGGGGCCGGTGCAGTAGATGCAGTCGCCGGGGCTGAAGTCGGCGAAGAGGTTGATGCACTGCTCGCCGCCCTGACAGACATACTTGGGCATATCGGTCGTGGAGTCGCCGCCGGCGGTCGGGGGAGGACGCACGCAGAGGCCGGCGCAGTATTCGTCGGTGCTGCACTTGCCGTCGGCGAGGTTGCCGCATGTGGCGCGGATGCAGTAGTTGGCGCAGTCGGCGGGCTGAGCGCCGGTGACGCGGACGGTGCAGTTGAACTGGCGGCCGCCGGCGACCGTGACGGGCGTGCATGTCGTTACCACGCGAGCGATAGTCGGCTGGGTGCCGAGGCTGGAATCGAAGATGGTTTCGGTGCCGCCGGCGGGGTGAGAAGGATTGACCGGGAAGACGCGGACGATGGTGTAGCGCGGCGTGCAGGGCGCGGGGTTGGTGGGGCAGACACCGGTGGCGGTGCAGAGCGGATTGCCGAAGAACGCACGCAGGTTGATGGTCTGGTTGGCACCGACGCAGACGCACTGGGTCGGATCGCCGGTGGCATCGGGCGCGGGCACGACGCAGACGGGCTTGCAGGCCTCGACGTAGCCGCACTTGTTGATGCCGACGATCTCGGCACAGGAAGTGGCTCGCATGATGTAGCCGCCGCACTCTTCGAGGCGGGCGTTGCGGATGCGGACGACGCAGTCCTGCACGCGGGTCGTCGCATTGAACGGCGAGCAGGTGACCCAGACGCGGATGTTGGGGTCGACCGGCGGAGCGGTGAGAATCGGGATGATGGTGCCGCCGGTGGTGTCGTTGCAGCTTGCGCGGCGGACGAACTCGAACGACGGCGTGGTGCAGGTTTCGACCGGGCAGACGATGCAGGTCGGCAGGGGGAAGGTGGCCGAGTAGTTGATCGTCTGGTCGCCGCCGGTGCAGACGGTCTTGGTGCCGGGCTCGACCGTGACGGTCGGATTGGGCAGGATGCAGAGCCTTGCGGTTCGCTCATAGTTGTTGCACTTGCCGGCTGAGAGGCCGCCGCAGGTGGCGATCACCTTGTAGTTGCCGCAGTCGGAAGCGAGCGCGCTGGTGATGGTGACGGTGCAGTTGACGCGCCGATTGACGGCATCGAAGGGTTGACAAGCCGCGACGAGGCGGGTGCCGTCGTTGACGATGGGGCCGTAGACGCCGTTTCCGAGCACATCGCGCTGGAGGGTGACCAGCGGGGTGCAGGCGTCGGCGGCGCAGTAGGTGCAGAGCGTGTTGCTGTTGGGGAAGTTGACCTGGAAGGTCAGGGTCTGGGGCCTGCCGATGCAGACGGACTTATCCGGCGGGATCGGGATATTGGGCGGGGTCAGGACGCAAAGGTTGTAGCAGACATCGACCGGGCCGCACTTGAGGCGGAAGTCGGCGATGGGAACATCGGCCGGGCGCTCGCAGTTGGCGATGAGGCAATACTGGGCACAGTCGTCGAGCGTGGCGTTTCGGATGGTGAGCGTGCAATCGATGTTGCGGCCGGTCACCTGACCACCGACGACGACGTTGACGGGAGGCTGGCAGACGACGAAGCGGTTTTCGCCGGCAGGCACGGTCGCCAGCGATGCATACTTGGTGACGACCGAGGTGGCCCCGGGCGCGGGCCGACGCTTCTCGAAGGTGATCGCGTCGCTGAGGAAGGGGTCGGCGGGAGCGCAGGTCTGCGTCGGGCAGTTGGAGTTGGTGGCGGTGAAGCACGGGGTCGCGGGGTAGAACGCGCGGTAGGTGAAGGTCTGGAGTCCGCCGCTGCCGGTCGAGTCGGCGGCACAGACGAACTTGGTCGTGCCGGTCTCGAGGCGGGAAACGCTGGGCGGGACGAGGACGCAGAGGCGGCCGGTGTAGGTGCTGAAGCACTTGTCGGCGGCGGTGAGGTTCGAGCAGTTGGCGTCGATCTTGTACTCGCCGCAGTTGGCGTCGTTGGCGTTGGTGATGGTCACGACGCAGTCGAACGTCCGCGGTGCGGCCGGGCGAGGCGTGCAGACGACGCAGGTCTGCGAGGTCGTCTGGCCGCCGACGCTGTCGCTGCGGCAAGGCGTGCCCTGGGGGAGCGTGGTGAAGTTGGTCTCGCCCGGACGGCGGCGCGAGATTGTGAACGACGGGGTGCAGATGCAGCCGGTGGCGCAGCGAGCGCCGCAGTCGCCAGCGGTCGGCGGAACGGGGAAGGTGGCGAAGAAGTTGAGCGTCTGAGCACCGCCGCGGCAGACGTACTTCTGGGCGTCGCCGCCGGTGATGGCCGGATCGAGGACGCACAGGTTGGCGCAGTAGGCCGGCTCGATGCACTTATCGACGTTGGGCAGGCCGATGCACGGGGCCGAGTCGCTCAGGTTATTGCAGCGGGCGGAGATGCAGTATTGGGCGCAGTCGCCCGAGAGCGCGCCGGTGATGACGATGCGGCAGTTGATCCGCCGCGTTGAGGGGTTGAGCGGATCGCAGGTAACCGCGATGCGCCCCGTCTGGCCGATGGTCAGGGCCGTGTCGGTCAGGATCGGGGGAGTACCGAGGTTGGTGCGCTTGAAGAGCGTGACGACCGGGATGCAGGCCGGGCTGGGGCACCACGGGGTGGCGCAGGCCGCGGGGAGAGGGAACTCGGCGAAGAGGTTGATGGTCTGGTTGCCGCCGATGCAGACGCACTGGTTCAAATCGCCGCCGGCGGTCGGGGGCGGGGTGACGCAGAGATTGGCGCAGGCGTTGGCGGGGAGGCACTTGCCCTCGGCGAGGCCGCAGTCGATGAAGGCGCAGTAGCGGCCGCTGTCGCAGTTGGGAACGGTGGTGTCGCGCGGGTTGGTGAAGCTGATGCGGCAGTTGCGAGTGGCGCGGCGGACGCCATTGGCATCGGGCGGACCGAACACATCGGGGTCGCAGGTGATGACCGCGCGGGCGTTGCCCGTGAAGGGGACGGGGTTGCTGTTGGCACCGGTGGGGACGGCCTGGTAGGTGTAGGTGATGACGGGGTTGCAGGCGACGGGCGGGATGCGCCCGGGCAGCGTGTTGCCCAGGGGGCAAGTGATCGGCTGAGGGGTGTTCGGCAGGACATCCCAGCCGAACGTGTACTCGAGGCACTGGCGGCCGTTCGAGCACACCGTCTTGTCGCCGGTCGTTGCGGCCGTGGGTGAGTTGACGACATAGAGGCGAGCCTGCGCCTCAGCGAGCGGGCATGTGGAATCATCACAGGACAGGAACGGCGCCAGCGGCACGGTCGGGATGCCAAGCAGCGTGGGCCCGGCGGTGCAGAAGTACTGGCCGCGGGCGATTTTGACCTTGAAGTAGGCGTTGTCGATCGCGGCAGCGGCGTTGATCGTGAGTGTCGAGGTGGTGCCGTCGGGGGAGACGGTGATGGTGTATGCACCGCCGCTGAAGAGCGGTGTTTCGACGCAGGTCACGCGATCGACGCGGCACCAGGTGAACAGGATGGGGATCGCCGGAGTGGAAGGAGGATTGCAGAGGGCCGAAGCGGTGAAGGATTGGCGACCGTTGATGCAGACGACCTTGTCGTCGAGCACCGCGGAGAACTGAATGTCCGTGCGGGCTTCGTCGGCACCCATGTCGGACTGGCACTGGAGTGGGCGGCAGGTGTTGGGGCGGTCCTGGCCGGTGCCGAGGCCGAGGCAGTTTTCGTCGTTGCCGGAGGTTGCGGCGGTGTCGTCGTAGTCTTTGAGGAAGCGGGTAATGAACGCGGCGACTTCCACGGGATCGCTGATATTGGTGATGGGGGCTTCTTCGCCGTTCTGGCACAAGAAGCGAGCTTCCGGTGCAGCGGTACCTGAACACCGAGCTTCTGGGACTGGGCTATTAGGTCCGAGGGCGATGAGAAACTGGATCGCTGTTCGAGCGAGCGCATAGTTGGCGTGGTCGATGCAGGGCGAGTTGCACTGCAAGTGGACATTCATGCCTTCGATGCCGGAACTTTCGAAGCTGGGATCGTTGTCATCGAAGTTGGCACCGTTAGTTCCGAGTTTCCAACAGCCCTTGATGTTCGAGCCCGCGGTACCACCCGGAACCGAATCTGGATAGGCGGCACCTAAGCCAACGTCGATGAATGAAAAGCTGGCGCGAACCGTTCCAGCACCACTGAAGGATCCGTTTACGGAAGCGTTCCCTCGCTGATTCTGAGTGATGATCGAGTTGATCACGGTGGGGAGAGAGAGACCGGTCAGTGTGAATATCCCGGTGCCGGCAGTGGGTGTAGCCGGCGGAGTTACGCCGACCCGAGAGGACCGGTTGCGGGCGATCGTCGTGTGCAGCACCCGCGGCGAAGCATCACCCAACACGGCAAGACCGCCACCGTTCACACTACCGACGTTCTGGGTGATCTGACAGTTGTATATGAGCGTGAGGGTATCTTTTCCCTGACCACTGATGGAAATACCGCCGCCGTTGGCGGCTTCATTGCCCTTGAAGAGGCAGTCGTTGTACATCGGGCTGCCGAACTCGGCATCAGAGCCGCCGCCGCGAGAGTTGGCAGGGAGGTTGCCAGCGAAGTCGGATGCGGCGATGTTGTTGATGAAGCAACATTCGATGTACGCGTTTGTTCCGCCGCTCGATCCCGCACCTCCGGCTCGGCCGCCGTTGGTCGCCACGGCTCGGTTTCCGATGAACTTGCATCGCTTGAAAAGGGCTTGCGAAGTCACGTTCATTACGCCGCCGCCTCGCATAGCCTGATTCGGTTGTCCCAGAGTGGTGCACAAAGCTCCGGTCGTCGCGCAGTTTGGGGTCAGCGAGAGTCCGCCGAACTGGCAACCTTGGAACTCGACAGAGGTAGCTTGCGTGTAAAGACCGCCTCCTTGAAACAGCGCCTGATTTCCGAAGAAGTCGGCATCGAATGGTGCGGATCGACTGCCGATGGGAAACGTCGGACCGGCAAACTTGGAGGCACCACCGTTCACAAACACGCCGCCACCTTCGCTTGCGGCGAAGTTGCAACTGAACGTTGTGCGCACTGAGGTCGGGCTGGTAACAAAAAGCAGCTTGGTGGGCGAACCCGGATCACCGCCATTGTTGAAATACAGGCCGCCGCCATCGGCATCATCCGGGCCATCGGTCGGCTCGTCGAGCGCTCTGTTGCACGAAAACTGGCATTGCTCAACCTCGGCATCTGTTTGCTCGACCGATGCGCCGCCACCAAACCCATTCAACGCGGTGTTACGGTAGAAGGTGGTTCTACGGAGCTCTAGGCCGAGCTCGACAGCCGTACCTACAACAACAGCCGAGCCGGTGGCCTGAACGAAAAGTCCGCCTCCGCGTGTAAACGCAGAGTTATCTCGAACCTCACAATCAATCAGCCGCAGCCGATCAGCATTCACGGATCGAATGGCGCCACCCTGGCCGGAAAATCCGTTCTGCAGAATCAAACCCTGCAGACTCAGCCCACCGAGGTTTTCGACATTGAACAATCGGTAGTTCGAGCTCACGCCGGGCGGAAGCACTCCGGCTGGCTGACGTTGAATGATCGCACTAAGGGGAGCTCCCGTCGTTCGGATCTCGATTTCCACTCCAGCGATGGTCTTTGTGCCCGTAAATGCCTCGTTGCCGATGCCATCGAGTCGCCACGGGCGATCGAAGCAGTATGTGCCAGGGCTGAGGTTGATGGTTCCACCTGTGCCGGCTGTCACGAGGGTGTCGATAGCGGCCCGCAGTTGGTCGCCGTTGATGACGCAATCGGCCCCGGCGGCAATGTTGCACACATTGCCGACGCATTGCGCGCGAGCGGTCGGCACACCGGTCATAAGGAATGACAGCGTACAAAGAGCCCCGACCAGCACACGATTGATAATTTGAGTCAGCACAGGTACGCACCCCTGATCCGGCCCGGCCGGAAACAGAACCGGAAACACCCGCCCGAATGACGCGATTGCCCGTTCCAACGGGTTCCGACATTCACAGAAGTCAGCGGTGTCCCTCAGTTGGGGTGGAGCATACCAGAATCACGGGCGGTGCCCGCAATCCCCTAAATAGGGTATTTCACTAGCCAGCGCTTGACATACAGTGCCCGGAGTTTGGGGTGGCACACTGTAACATGTTTATTGACAAAGGTTTAGAAGGGCCTGGATGAGCCACGGTTTGGCACTCAACTTTTTCCAGTTTCGCTCTATAACAGAACCGCCGCGGCCCGTTGTCGAGCCGCGGCGGGGTGCCGGAACGCTGATTCTGAATCTGACCGAGTGTTTTAACACAGAGCCAGGTAGGCGGCCAAGTAGTCGAAGATGTCCTGCACGGTGAGCTGTCCGGAACGGTTAAAGTCGGCACGAGAATCGTTCGCATAGAACGCGATAATGAAATCGAACAGATCCTGCACACTGACTCCATCGGTGCCGTTGAAGTTGGCCGGACAGCAGATGACTGGATTGGCGGGAGCGTCACACACCGTTCCGACACCCTTGAATGCAGCCGAACAGCTCGTCTGAGTGGATGCCGCGCATTGCACTCCCGTGCAGCACGCACCTGAAGAGGAAGGTGACGAAGGGTCGGCCGGGACGATTTTGATCACGACGATGGACTCGCCTTCTACCGAGCCCCCGGTCAACAACGAACTGATCATGGCAAACTCACCCGAGTTGCTCAGGCTAACTTGCACAGAAGTCGAGACACCGCCGAAACGCACACGCGGGCCGTCTTGATTGGGAACGATCTCGCTTCCAAGAACGGCAGCGCGAAATTCGTTGTTCTGGTCGACTCGAAACCAGCCACCTGTGGTTCCATAGCCTGTCGATGCATGGTTTGCACTGCCGGACACGAGTATCTGGCCCAGGTCGTTGAAGTAAAACGAGGGTTCGGCAATGAGATTCACAAAGCGCCAATCGTCGCACTCCGCGATCAACTGACCCTTGCGAGCGACCATCTTCAACCTACCGCCGACGTTTGAAAAAACAGCAACATTATTCTCGGTCACAACATCGCCGCCGGCAATCGTGGCCACAAACGCGATATCACCATTCGCATTCACCCGAGCACAGCGACCAATCGAGTCGTTGGTTATCACCACACCCGGAGCGGCATCCGGTGCCTGCTGTCCGCCGCGAACGAGGAGTTGCTTCGTCCCATTCGCATTCATCCGAAAAATCGCCTTGTCGCTGCCGAATGAGACACCCGGGCCGACCAGTTGGCTGACAAACACAACCGAGTCATTGTCGCACAACTGGTAGCCCATCGTGATCGTCGAGGCGATCGGCGTACCGATCGTGACTCCAGCGGGAAGGCCGGGGGCCGCGTCGCCGCTCACAACCACCGGCCGGAGCGTGCCGGCGCGACTGGTCCAGATTCCTGACGCAACGGGCACGCCGGTCGCATCGCACAAATTGGGCGTAAACGCCACGGTGCCCAACGAGTTGAGTTGCGGGCGACGGAAGAGCGAGCCCGAATAGAAGAGCGATGAAAACTTGAGGCTGGAAGCTGCGCCGGTGGCCGAGTTGCCCGCGCGGGCGACGGGTGTGCTGGCATCGGGAAGCCAGATGATCTGGTCATTCGGCACGACGGGAGCACCCGTTGTCGAAGGAAGGACGATTCCGCTGCCCATGAGCGAGGCATACAGAACGGCCTCGCCGTGCGCGTTGGCCGCTCGGTAGGGCTCTTTGCAGGTCAAGGTGGGAAACTCGTCGAGCGGAGTGCCCGCGCGAGCGAGCGAGAGCGCGGCAGCGGTCCCGATGCCGTCAGCGCAGACGGCTCGATTGTTGGTGGTGGTCACACCGGGTCCCACGAGGGCGGACTTGAACATCAAGCGGCCGCCGCCGTTGCGATTGCGGATCCAGGCCTGCTCGGAAAACGTACTGACGTCGATATCCGAGGCGACACCGACGAGGCTCTCACCGCCCCGTACGAGGAGTTGAGGCGTAGTTCCAGCAAAGCACCAGAAGCTCTGAGCCGTCGTCGAAGTGGAGCCGGATCCGCCGAGAGACGACTGAAAGGCGCAATGCCCGTCAGAGTTGATCATCGGGTTGAGCAACGTGTTGTAAAAAAGCGAGGAACTGGGTGCCCATGCGCCTGCTCCGACGCGCGCCGCCAACTCAGCGTTGCCGGAGCGATCACCACGCCACATTCCGCGGTTGTTGGCACCAATCACGCCCGTGCCGGTGACTTCGGCCGTGAACATCACATGCCCGGAAGGGCTCACGATGGGCGTATACGCGTTGGTGAATCCGGAGAACCGGCTGAACCGCACCTGGGTGCCGCCGCCGCCGTCGACCAAATCGCCGACCTTCGCGGCGATGCGCACTTCATCGGCGCAAACTCCGCCCGCGATTCCGCATGTCGCCACGACCGCTGCAACGCCGATCCGGCGCAGCTGCGCTCCCCGTCTCACACAAAAACGGCCCATGTTTGCACCCCATTGCCCTTTGCCGGTGCCCCAGAACGGGATGCGGCCGCGGGCGGTCCTCAGAAAAGAGATGCGCCCGGTACACTCACGGGTCGCTGGTTGCGATTCGGCATTTCCCGGGCATGCGACTTCGGTAACCGCGGGGGTTGGGGCGAAATCGCTGGGAAGGGTTAACGGTTTCGCACTTTGGGCGAAGTTTGACGGTCGGCTCGTGAGGTCCGAATACACGCCGGATCCACTGGCGCAGTCGGCCGCGGCGCGGATGTTCAGGTACGACGACTTGACGAACCATTGATGGAGCGGGCGACGGAGGGGCTTCAATCTCAAGAGGTTGGCTCCTGAGCGAGCTGACAAACTACCCGAGAACGCGGGGGTAGAACTGGGCCCGAACCTCTCGCCAACCACCCGAAGTGGTTAGGGCGACTCCGCCAAGCGGCAGCGATCCCATGGATGCGCATGGCAGTTCCAGTGTGAGGATAATCACCCGGACGGGTGAAGCCGTGGTGTGTGAAGTGCTCGGTCCGAACGAACGCGAGGTCCTCACTCCATCGCCAAAGTCCGACGAGCATCAATGGTGGGCAAATCTTGCGCTGTTATCGGTGATGGGCCAACAAAAGTCAACAGAAAAACGGTCGAAATGGGCATTCGTACCTGAACCGGTGGGGAACCGGTATCCACGGTACTGCAAGAGAGTTGCGGAACGGTGGTCGAAAACGGCCAGCAGACACCCGCTGATTCATCTACGATCCTGAGCAGGATGCTCGGTCGCTTTCCCAAATACCTGGCTGCGGCTTTCGGCGCTCGCCCGAAGGGGATGTTCATCCCACCCAACTGGGTGGGCTTGGGCGTGTTCGCCTTACTCGGCACCCTGAACCCGGGCTTATGGCTCGTCGGGGCGGGGCTTGAGCTGGCGTACCTCTTTACGATGGTCAGCAGTGCCAAGTTCCGCAACATCGTGGATGGACGATTAATCTCCGGAGATAGGCAAGGGTGGACGCAGAAGGTGGATCGGTTGCTCGCAGGTTTGGATTCGGGTTCGCAGATGCGGTATCGTGCGCTGGAGGAGCGCTGCCGCGGGATGGTGAAGGAGCCGTCGATCGGCGAGAGCGACATGACCCGGCAATCCATGAGCGAAGCGCTGGGTCAGTTGGTGTGGGTGTATCTGCAACTGCTGGTGACCAAGCAGGCGACGGTGCGGCTGGTGCAGGAAGGTCAGGGTGGTGTGGGCAGCCGACGGCACATCGAGCCGCTGGGCGAGCGGAAGGCGGAGCTGGAGCGGCGGCTGAAGAGCGGATCGTTGGATGCGGATCTGCGGCGGAGTTTGGAGGGGCAGTTGGATCTGCTCAACCAGCGGATGGAAAGTCAGCGGGAGGCCGCGGCCAAGATCGACTTCATCGATGCGGAGTTGGCCCGGGTCGAGGAGCAGGTGCAGTTGGTGCGCGAGCAGGCGGTGCTGGCGGATGATCCCGATGCTGCGTCGCGGCGGATCGACGCGATTCAATCGACATTGGGCGGGACCACGCAGTGGATACGCGATCAAAAGCGGATCTCGGGGGACTTGGCCGACGCGCTCGAGGGGACGCCACCGCCGGTGCTGGAAATGGGGTCGGAACAATCGAGGTGACGGGCGCGGCCGCGAGAAGGGGAGAATTTCAACAATGAGCAACTCACAGACAGGGTTCACGGGGCTGGGCAAGGCGATGTCGGTGCTGCTGATCTTGGCGCTGCTGGGCGTCGGCGGGTATGTGACGCTGCGGAAGATGAGTGGGGCCAAAGCGCCCGCACCATCGGCGGCAGACGCGGGTCAAGGCTCGTCGCGTCCGGGCGGGCCGCGCGCCGGCGCCGACCCGGCAGGGCCGGATGCGAAGCCGGCGGCACCGGCATCGATGGAGTCGCTTGCGGTGACGGAGGCGCAGGCGGTTGTGCCGACCCTCGCGCCGCCGGGGATCTATGTGCCGAAAGAGAATGTGGTGGAAATCGAGCTGAGCGAGTACGCGGGGTACTCCGGTTTAATCGCCGCCAACGGCGGGCTGGAACCGAGCGACGAGTCGTATTTTGCGAAGAAGCACGGGTTCAAGGTGCGGATCACGCTGAGCGAGGAGGAGAGCTGGAGCGCCCTGAACAGCGGGAAGATGGCGGCCAGCGCGACGACCGTGGACGTGCTGGCGGTGTATGGAAAACAGTTTCAGGTGGTGACACCCGCGCAGATCGGGTTTTCTCGAGGCGCGGATGGGATCGTGGTGAAGCGCGAGATCAAGCGGATCAACGCACTGAAGGGACAGGTGGTCGCGGCGAGCCAGTTTACCGAGAGCGAGTTCTTCCTTCGGTTTCTCGCGCAGGAAGCGGGGATCGAAGTGACGATCATGGATGACCTGACCAAGAAGCCCGATCCCGGCAAGATCAACCTGGTGTTCGCGGAGGATGCGTTTCAGGCTTGCGACTTGTTTGCGGAGGAACTTGGCGGCGAGGGCCGGCTCGCGGCGTGTGTCACCTGGGAGCCGAAGACCAGCGAGACCGCTGAGGCGAGCGGGGGAAAGGCGACCATTCTGGCGACCAACCGCAACCTGTTGGTGATCGCGGATGTGCTGATCGTAAACAAGGGCTTTGCATCGGCGAATCCGAAGGTCGTCGCGGGACTGGTGGACGGGTTGCTCTACGGCAACGGGCTGGTACGGAAGACCCCGGACACGCAGCTCGACGTGATCGGCAAGGCCTTCCAGTGGGACCGCGACAAGACGCGGGCCGAACTTGCCAAGGTGCATTTGTCGAACCTGCCGGAGAGTGTCGCGTTCTTTTCGGGTGCGATCGACATGGCCGGGAGTTTCGGCGGGATTTATCAGTCGGCGGTGTACGCCTATGGCAAGGAGTTTATCAAGGATCCGCCGCCAGCGGAGCGGTTTGTGGATCTCTCGGCGCTGCAGGCGCTCGCGGCGAGTGGCATCTATAAGGATGAGAAGATCGAGATCCGCCCCATCCGGTCGGGAGGCGCGGGTTCGCTGGAGCCGGACCCGCTGCTGAGCAAGGACATCCGGTTCTTGTTCCTGCCCAACCTGGCGCAGCTCGACCTGAACAATGCCGGCAACCAGGAAAAACTGGAATCGATCAAGGCGTTGCTGACGGTGAGCCCGGGTTCCACAGTGCTGCTCCGCGGCCATGTCGATGATGCCATGGTCCCCGAGTTTCGCAAGCAGGGCGGGGAGGCTTATGTGCGGTCGCAGGCGATGCGAGCAATGGAACTGAGCAAGAATCGCGCCGCGGAGATCAAGCGGCTGCTGGTGGAACGCATCAAGGTGGATGAATCGCGGATCGACACCGTGGGACGTGGGTGGGATGAGCCGGTCGGGATGGACTCGGAGCAGAAGCGGCGGGTTGAGGTGCAGTGGTTTACGGTGGAGTGAGGGGTTGGACGGTGGCCGGATCAGGGGCTTTGCAGGGGGTCGGCGATGCCGCACGAGTCCATGTGCGAAGGAGCGCCGTCGCGCCAGAGGGCTTCGGCGACGGCGCTCCTTCGCACATGGACTCGTGCGGC
>Ga0163147_10002630_pt1 | contig 25065 bp, 25 predicted proteins | sample OliLakLV19MP6G1_FD_148597 | JGI IMG/M metagenome (GOLD analysis project Ga0163147, IMG submission 148597) | Freshwater microbial mat bacterial communities from Lake Vanda, McMurdo Dry Valleys, Antarctica- Oligotrophic Lake LV.19.MP6.G1 | ecosystem: Environmental > Aquatic > Freshwater > Lake >...
TGTCAGACCGGATCAGCGAACTGGAAGATCATGTGGAGACCTTTCTCAAGCAAAAGCAGCCCGGCCAGGTCGACAGCCGGGAAATCCAGCAGATCAAGGGTCTGATCCGCCGTGGTGAAGCCCGCGCGGGGGCACGCTGCTGCGGAGTGCCGAATGAGAACCTGTCGTTCCTCAACATGCCGTTTTATGAAACCGGCGGAGTGAAGAAGAAGCCGCTTGGCGACGATGACATCAAGCTCCTGGTCGACCTGATGCGCCATCTCCAGCCACACCAGATCTACGCGGCCGGCGACCTGTCAGATCCTCACGGAACTCATCGCACCTGTCTGAAGGCCATCATTCTCGCCTGCGATCAGTGCCGCAGCGATGCGTGGTACAAAGACAGCGAAGTCTGGCTGTATCGCGGAGCATGGCAGGAATGGCCGGTGCATCAGATCGAAATGGCTGTGCCGCTCAGTCCACAGGAAGTCAAACAGAAGCGCAACGCGATCTTCAAGCACCAGTCACAGAAAGACCGCGCTCTGTTCCCTGGCCCTGACATGCGGGAATTCTGGCAGCGCGCCGAAGCTCGCAATGCCGACACCGCGAAACGCTACGACAAACTGGGGATGGCGGAATATGAAGCCATCGAGGGTTTTGTCCGCTGGGATGGTTCCTGGGGACTGAACGACTGACAATGATGTGTACCGGCGAGCCGGGACGACGTGTTCCGATTCCAGGCGCGATGCATTTTCCGATGGTTGACGACTCCAACGATTCAGTTTCTCCCGCTTGCGTTCGCAGTCCGTTGCTGCTGACTGCTGATCGCTCGCGATTAGTCATCATCGACGTTCAGGAAAAACTGTTCCCGTCGATCAACGATCGTGAATCGCTGCTGATGAACCTCCGGTTCCTGCTGGATGCAGCCGAAATCCTGAAGATCCGCACAATCCTGACAGAGCAGTATCCGAAGGGCCTTGGCCGAACGGTCGGCGAACTGTCCGGTCATCCTGTAATCACTACCCGCCTGGAGAAAATCCGCTTCAGTGCTGCACAGAGACTTCTGCAATCGGAACAATTCGACACTATTTCATTGCAGCAGCCATTACAAGTAGTGCTCGCGGGCATCGAGACTCATATCTGCGTCCAGCAGACCGCACTGGATCTGCTCTCCCACGGCGTTGCCGTCTTCCTTGCATCCGACGCTTCCGGAAGCCGACGCGCGATCGATCACGTTCAAAGCCTGCGGCGCATGGAATCCGCCGGAGTCATTGTTACGACGGTCGAATCCATCGCCTTCGAATGGTGCGGAGTGGCCGGCACGGAACAGTTCAAAGCCCTCAGCCGTCTGGTGAAGAGCCGAGGCAGCCCGATGTAAGCCTTTCGCCTATGCCGCGGGATCGATCACAATGACTCGGGGTGTTCCTGGCACCGCCTCTGCGGACCATTCGAGTACACCACCTTCATCATCGGTTTCAAAGTCCTCGTCGTCATCGTCAAAGTCTGAATTGCCGCATTCATGCAGTCGCAAAATCCGATCGTTCGGCTGGGCAGCTATCAAATAATCGAAGCCGCCGACTCCGCAACGTTCTGTCAGCTTTGAGACAATCCCGGCACATTCCTCCTGCGACTGGAACGGGCCTGACACGAAGAACGGTTTCCCGTTCTGCCCCATTTCAAAGATCCGACTGGCTTCGACAGGATTGATGTCGCCGAAGATCATCTTTGATGCCCGATAGTCCGGGTGAGGCTTCAGTCCGAGCGAGTCGGCGTAGGCCACGGCGTCTTCCACGCAACGGCGAGCAGACGGCGGATCGATGACCCGCATCGGTCGTCCGTTGTCCCGCATGTGGCCGACAAAATCACGAAATCCGGCCGCGGTGACAATCCGCGAGTAACAGTCCTTGACACCCATGCAGTGCCGATCAATCAGGAACAGACTCATCGCAATTTCGCCGGACGCTGAACAACGGCTGATGACGACTTCGCCCAATCCCTGGCCAACAATATCCGCGGAAACAAGACATTCGTGGATCGGAGCCCTGGCTCTCATCAGCAGCCTGTCACCCATGCCCGCATTTTGTCGAACCCGGATTTGGTGGAGCTTTTCCGACCGTTTCTTTTTCTTCTTTTCGAGCTGCTTGCGCCGACGAACTTCTGATGATGCCATGCTGGATCTCCCTATCCGGACTGGTTGTCGGAATTCGCTGTCGATCGCCTTCCCTGTGGCAATCACATTGCCCGGATCTTGCTTCAGATCCAAGCTTCTGTACAGACAAATACCGGAAAAACTTTGCCGAACTGTTCGGTAACAATCTGCCAGTGTACGCTGCGATGCCATTTCCTGGCGGGAGTTTCTGCAATGACGGTCTTGCTTCGATCACTTCTGCTTCTGGTGTGTACCGCGGCCTTCATGGCGACCACAACTGCCGACGAACGGATCCGCCATTCGTTCTTCATCGCCGGTCCGACTTTCACCGGAATTATCGGCGAAGATGATGCCGAAATCTGGAATGCCGGTACACCGGCTGCACGCGATGGATTTGTGCTGCCGAACGGCAACGTCCTGATTGCCTGGTCCGGCGAAGTCAAAGAACTGACACCGGATCACGAGACGGTGTTTCACTACTCGAAGTCGCCGCACAACAGCGAGATCGGAACTGTCCAGCGACTGGAGAACGGCAGGACGCTGATCACGGAGCTTGGACAAAAACCGCGGCTGCTGGAAGTGAACGCCGACGGCACAATCGCCGTCACTGTGCCACTGCTGCCGGAAACCGACAACGCTCACATGCAGACGCGGATGGCTCGCAAGCTGCCCAGCGGGAATTATCTCGTTCCGCATCTGCTGGCGTTCAAGGTCAAGGAGTATGCACCCGACGGAAAAGTCGTCCGTGAGTTTTCCACGGACGATGCTGAGCTCGGCGGGCGCTCAGCCGAGAACTGGCCGTTCACAGCAATCCGGCTGCCCGACCATCACACGCTCGTCAACCTGACGCACGGAAACAAGACGGTCGAACTTGATGAGTCCGGGCAAGTGATCTGGAAGATCAGCAACGACGATTTCCCCGATGACAAGCCATTCGCCGATCCCTGTGGAGGCCAGCGATTGCCGAATGGGAATACCGTCATTGCCAGCTACGGTTCCCAGGGCCCGATCAAGGTGTTTGAGGTGACTCGGGACAAGCGACTGGTCTGGAAGTACACGGGCGCTCACCGAGCGCATGAGATTCAGATTCTCACCACGAATGGAGAGCCGGTCGAAGGCGTGCCGATGAAGTAAGGAGCTTGTCCAGGAACGGGACAGGCTGGAAACCGTGAGCCAGGACAGAGCTGCGCGCAACTTCGCAGGATGAGCCCATCTGGCCCGTCCGACATCGACGATCAAGAGCTGTGCCGTCGCTCGGACCGGATGGGGCCAAGCTACGCAACCGGCTGGAGCACCGCCAGCACTTCACAATGACTCGTGAAGGGAAACATGTCAAAGGGCTGGAGTTGAAGCAGGTGAAAGTCCGGACTCAGAAGGCTGAGGTCTCGGGACAGTGTGACGGGATTGCAGCTCGAGTATAAAAGCGTCTCGGGGCGTACTGCGCGGATGAGGGCGATGCTGGCGGTGTCGAGCCCTCGGCGGGGCGGATTGCAGATGACGGTATCGAAATCCTGGCTCGGCAATTCATTCGCGGTGAATTGATCGAGGCTGTCGCATAGAAATCGGGCGCGAGTCGCAGCGTTGCGGCGTGCGGCCTCAGTGGCACAGTCGATGGCACTTGCCGAGACGTCGATTCCAATGACAGAACGGGCGGAAGCCGCCGCGGTCAGCGCAAACGCTCCGACGCCGCAATAAAGATCAAGGACGTTTTCAGCGGACCGGTCACGCAGGACTTGACCGGCAGCCGCATAGAGCGCGGATGCTGTTTCGTAGTTGGTCTGCAGAAAGCTCTGAGGCCCGAACAGTAACTCCATGTTTCCGAACTGAATGGGCAGCGATGTCTGTTCACTGATCGGAATCTCGTCGGACCCGTTGATCAGCGGCGAGCGTATCGGCTGAAGGTTGACTGACAGCACCGAGATGATGGAATTTTCCGTGCCGGTTGACTTGCGACGAACGCCCTCATCTCCCGGCGCGCCGGGATCGGCCACCTTCTCCCCCTGAGAGGGGAAGAAGGGACTCAAGTGGTGTCTCCAGTGACTCCGGATCCGGTCTACGGCTTCCCGCGAGCGGAGAACGAACTGCACCATCAGTTTCCGGCTGGTCGGCGAGCAGCTGACCACGACGAACTTCAGCTCACCGCGGTCAGTCCGTCGATCATAAGGTGTCAGTCGCGCTTCGCGGATGAGGCGCGGCAGTTGTCTGGTGAAATCATTGATCAGCGGATGATGCAGCGGGCATTGATCAACAGCCACAATCTGTTTCTGTTCATCGAGGAACCCGATCTGTGGCTGTTCGAGCGAACCAAACACGGCCAGCTTCGCTCGTATGCGGCTGCCTGCCGCCGAGATCACTGGAACGAAAGGCCGGAGATTGCCGTTTGGAAACAGCTCGCAAAGTGCCCGATGTTTGAATTCCAGGGACTGCTCATAGCTGTGATCCAGCAATCCGCAAGAGCGGCAGCGACCAGCAATGAAATCCGGGCAATCCATGACACGTAAAACTCCGGAAAAAGAGAGGAGCCTGCGGCCTTTGAGCTTTTGACAGATTCCCGGTACCACTAGCAGAATACAAGCATCGGGATCGCGAACTCAGTCATTTCGCGGCGCACAGTTCCCGCAACGCAGCCTCAAAAATCGGGAAGTTAGCCTCAACGGAATATCGCGTGTGAGCCGTTTCGCGAGCAGCGGCTCCCACTGTTCTGCGCAGATTCTCGTCGATCAGCAGCGGACGAAGTGCACACTCCCATTCCGAATCATTCGCGGCGACGAAGCCATCCGTCCCGTGAGTGACGATCGAGGCATTCACGCCGACCGGCGAGGCGACGGCCGGTATGCCAATGGCCATGTACTGGATCAGCTTCAGACCGCATTTGAACTTGTCCCACTCGTTGTCCGCGAACAGCGGCATAATGCCGATATCGATCTCACGCAGTTGATCGACCTCGCGCGGGCCGTTCCAGGACACATGACGGACGGTGACACCGGTCAGATCGACATCGGCCAGAGGTCCCGTTTCCGGCGCGATGAGCAGGAGCTCAAACGAGTGCTGTCCCGCCAGCAGTCGGAGCGCCGGAGCGGCCACCTGCAGGTAGCGAAGATTGCCCGTCGTCCCGATCCACCCGATGCGCACCGGGCGCGGCGCGCCGTGCGTCCAATCCTTCTCGGTGTACCGAGCCATTTCGACGCATGTGGGCAGAATCAGTGTGTGTGCGTTGCGTGTGGCAGCCCACTCCTGAATGAACTCATTGCCGCAAATAATGAGGTCCGCCATCGGAGCCAGCAGCTCGAACTTTTCGGGATAGCGAAGAAACACCGCGTCGTCGAGATCCAGCACAAGTTTCCGGGCTGTGGCGCGGAACCGTTCTTCAAAGTGGGTGGTCGGATTGTCAAATATCTCTCGTTCGATGACAACGACCTCGTCGCGCATGAGGCGCGACTGCCACCAATGCCCATAGCGGACAATTTGCTTGAGGATTTGACTCGGCCGAAAACCGAGCCACGGAATCCAGTCGTACTTCTGCGGAAAACTATCTGCGATGCGACAACGATGTCCCAGCCGCCGGAAGTGCGGCGCAAAGGGATGCATCCGAAACCGAGTGGCTGGCGAGCGATCGCCGGAACAAAGCATCAGGAGTTTCATGTTGGGTCAGGGACCTGAAAATAACGTGTATGGTCGGGTTCCCAGCCTCTCATCGGCGAGCAGTTCACACCCGAGTCCGCGACTGTCGCGGATGTCAGACCGCTCGCGCTGCCAGCCCGGGCTGGAGGTCTCTTCGGTGAAAAACGTATTCGTTACAACCGTGTCCCGGAGTCGTGACAAGTTCAGTGAGTTCAAAACCGCGATCGCGCAGAAAACAAAAGACTTCACAGGGGCGGGCCACTTCAAACGGCCAGCCGCCGACCCAGTCGACGAGGTCATACCATGCGTGCATGCCGCGAGGTCGCCGATCCCGAATCCAGTTTGTCAACGGCGTCAGCGGGTTGTGCAGCGTGATCAGGCGGATCAACATCGCGACCAAAGTCACGGTCACCCGGCAGAAGAAGCCCCAGGCCCAGACACCGATAACAAAGAGCGGGCGCAGAAATCGCGGCAGCCTGTGATACGTCCGTTTGATGACGTGCCACACGCGCGAAGGAAACCCCTGATCGTTGTAGATCGCGATGACCAGCAGACCATCACTTGTCACGCGAAGGGCGAGATTCTGCAGCCCCTCCCACATCTGTCCCGTGTGATGCAGTACGCCCCACGAATAGACGATATCAAATTCCCCCAGTTTGCCGAGAAACTCCCGATCCAAAACGGAACCCCGGAGAATACACCAATGCTCATCCGCAGCCCCCGCCGCTTCCTTGAGACGCTGCGTACAGGCGACTGATTCGGCATCCAGGTCAAAGGACGTGATCTCCGCACCAAGTCGACGGGCCGCCAGGCTGAATAACCCACTGCCACTCCCGGCATCCAGGAATCGCGTGTCCTCCAGTGTGTCGCGACGCAACAATGCCCGAACGGATTCCTCGGCTTGCCGTATTCGCGGCTCGTCCAGTGATTCCAGGTACTTTGTCCAATTGTGGCCGAATTCAAATCGCGTGTTCGCGGTCATCTCCCAGGGAATCCTCTTCGCTGTCGAACCGGCTGTCGTTGGACTGTCTGCCGCTGAACCGTGAACGTGGCCGCTGGAAACGGCATCCTGGTCAGGCCCGCCGTCGACAGGATAACAATTCAATACCGCCTCGCGTGTCCGACGGGGGTTGATGCAGAGGCGATGGAAATCGAGGCACTGCACGATCTGAAACGCACACGGTAGAGGTTATCGCCCCGGCGAATGCAGCTCAACGCGCAACCGGACCCGCACTGCGTATCTTGCAAACTGAATGGCTCGACGTCCCTCCGAGCTGAACTTGCATGAACTCAACCACAACCAAATTCCCTGAATTCCTGTGCATTCAACTTTGATGCAAGGCTTGTTGGTCCTTTCACAGATCCTCATTACGCCAGGACGGAGGCAGTCCTTTGGTGATTTCAATGTCCGCGAACGGCCGGCTTCGTCTCGGGCCAGTGTGGCGAGCCCATTCGGCCATTCGATGCAGGCCATCCGCCAGAGTCGTGGAGGGGAGCGGCCCGAAGACTTGCTCTGTCTTTGAGTGATCCGACCACGCAAGTCGGACTTCGTTGCGTGACGGAAGAAACTGGAGTTCCGGCTGAACTCCGAATTCGCGGGCGACGGACTCAGCCAGTTCAAGGACCGTCAGCGGCACCGCAGCACCGATGTTAAAAATCTCGCCGTCCGCTGCGGGCACGAAAGGACTGGAGACAATGGCCGGGATCAAATCGCCGACGTATGAAAATGCTCGCTGCTGCAATCCATCGCCGAAGACGGGAAGGGGCTGCCGCTGCATCACGCGGTTCATGAAGATCCCGACAACGTTTCGGTAGCGGTCTCCGATGTTCTGAAACTCACCGTAAACATTGTGCGGACGGAAAACTGTGTAGTGCAGACCAAACTGCCTGTGAGCCGATTCGAGATCCTGCTCAACTGCCAGTTTGGCGATTCCATACGGATCCTCCGGATGAGGAACAGACGATTCGAGCATCGGAACCTGAGCGGCTCCGTAGACCGCAATGGAACTTGTGAAGACGAACCGCTCGACTCCATGGCGGACGGACGCATTGATCAGGTTGATGCTGCCAATGAGATTGTTCGTGTAGTTGAACCGGCGAATGAAATGGCTCAGTCCCTCTGCAGCATAGGCAGCCAGATGAAAGACGAATCGAACGTCGAAGGTCTCAAACAGCTCGTCCACCAGTCGGTGATCAACGATGCTTCCTTCCATAAACGTGACACGGCGTGAATCCGGAACATTGTCCGGAAATCCGCCTGAAAGATCGTCCAGAACGACAACCTGCAGTAACTCATACCGGTCATCGGCAAGGATCGCTCGCGTCACATGAGCGCCAATGAAACCGGCTCCACCAGTGATCAGGACTGCGGGAAGGCGGCTCATGCGGGAGTGACTTTTCGGACGAGACACAGTGATCGCGGCATGGTCCGAAGACTCGCCGGACTATCGGATTGTACTGATTCCGCATCATCGGGGTTTTCTGAGCCTTCGCCAGAGCACAGCGACTCAGAATCCCGAAGTACCGCGACAACCGCAAATTGACTCTCTTTGACAGCACGACTAGCATGATCACTGGCTCATCTCGAATCGTTCGCCCCAACGTTCATTCGGACTGGAAATACCCATGCAGCGATTCACCGTGCTTCTGCTTGCAGTCTTCGCAAGCTGTCAGGCAGACGCACCCGCCACAGCAGCCGCGAAAACGACCGGCATACCAAGATTTGATGCGGCCGCTCAACGTGCCGCCGCGTATCTCCGCGGAGCAGTCGCTACTGCTGATGGCTCGTTCGGTGTGTCAGTGTTTGCGGGATACGCGCTTTTCAAAACTGGCGATCCGATTGAATCGCCTGCCGTTGCGGCGGCGATCAGGGAAGCAGCGGCGCGGTCCTCCGGCACTCAGTATCAGGGCGATCGCGGTTATCACCACATTTACATTGCGGGTGTTGACGCGATGCTGTTGTCCGATATCGACCCGGAACGATACAAGGGCAATTTGCAGTCGATCGCAAATTACATCCAATCCGTCCAGCGGGCTGATGGTTCCTGGAGCGACTCACCGACGTTTCCCGGTGACGTCAGCATGTCTCAGTATGGGGTCCTCGGGCTGTGGGCCGCTCAGCGCGCCGGCTGTACGGTGAGCCCACAGAAAGTGGACCTCGCTGCCGATTTTCTGATGAAGAATAACAATCCCGATGGCGGTTGGGCTTACCGCCCTGGAACCACCCAGGGACCAGGTAATGGCCAGTCGACGCACAACATGACGATGGCCGCCTCCGGATCGCTGCTGGTCGCCAGACTGATGCTGCACGGTCCGAAGAATTCCGCGGACAAGCCAAAATCGGCAGCGGTTTTTGGCGTTCTGGAGAAAATTGAACAACAGGAAGAGGCAGCCGGGGGCAAGGCTGGAATGAAACTCGATTTGATCCCGTGTCCAAAGCCGAGCACAATATGTACTTTTACTACTGCATAGAACGAGCGGCCTCGATCGGAGATCTGAAGGAGATCGCTGGTCGCGAATGGTACACGACCTACGGGGACGGAATGCTCACGCTGCAAAATGAAGACGGCAGCTTCAACACTCATACAGGAAAAGTCGTCGGGACATCGTTCGCACTGCTGTACCTCATGAAGTCCACGCAGCAGATTCTGGACAAGCAGTTTGGGTTGGGGAAGCAATATGCTGATCGCGGCAATCCTTTCGGTGACAAGGAGACCAAGAAGGAGCCCACTGAACTGGATACACTGATCGCAGATATCTCGAATCTGAAAATCGATGTTGACGAAACTCCGATCGACGTTGCTGATGAAATTGTCCGCAGCGTGACGTCAATCAAAGATCCTGAGGAACTGGTCGGACAAATGGACAAGCTGAAAAGCCTGATGGAGCATCCGAATGCCGATGTCCGCAAGGCAGCCTGCTGGGCTCTGGGCCGAACGGGCGACTTCAAACTGATCCCGCTCATGCTGGATGGCATCCGGGATCCGGATCTTGATGTCAATGTCGAAGCCGTTGCCGCTCTGCGCTTCATCTCCAGAAAGCCTCACGGGTTCGGTGAGTCTCTGAATCCGATGGAAGGACTCGACAAGGCACCGTCGGAAGAACGTTTGCGAGTGGCGAATGACTGGCGGCAGAAAATCCTGAAACAGTGGTCCGCCTGGTACTTCGCCGCTCGCCCGTATGAAGAAACAAACCGGCTGGATGAATTGCAGGTGAAAGTGCCGTTGGGGACGCGATAGGGTCACTGGCGATCAGCTGCACGGCCAAGCCGTGGGTGTGAACCCACTGAGATTTGAAAGCACCAATGTCGAAGCACCAATGACCCATGTGCTTCAGTTTCGCGACACTGTGTTTCCGTTGGTCATTGACACTTCGCTACTCGTTATACGCCTCGGAGGGTTGACACCCTCCGCTCGCCATTGGCGGGGCTCCATCAGGTCCATCGCCGTCCCTGCCTGCGGTGATCGTCAGGCGACCGCCCTGTCGCAGAAACGCCAGCAGATGTGCAACTGGTGCCAGAAGCAGTTGCACAGGCAGGTTGGGATGATCCGGATAATACTTCAGCGATTTCCCCAGCCGGCTGTCGGGCCATCGGGACAGTATCACCATGCCAAGGCTGCCGACGATGTAGAGCAGTGATCGCTGATGGGTAATCCTGATTTCGGTGAATCCGGTTTCGGACAACAGCTGCCTGATCGACGCCGATGAGAAGTGATGCAGGTGACGGGGCGGTTCCCATGCATACCAGAATCGGCCAAAGACCGCGGGTTCCCAGCAGCCTGCGTTGGGAATACTGATCAACAGCTGGCCTCGCGGCTTCAGAAGTTTCGCCAGTCCGGTCAGCGTCTCACGAGGGTCCGGAACATGCTCGATCACCATCCACGCCGCTGCCGCATCAAACGACTCGCGCGGAAGATCGCAAGTTGCCAATGTTCCGCAATGCACGTTCAGTCCGGCGGCGCGCGCAAGCGAGGTCGGTCGTTCACTGGGTTCAACTCCAACGACCGCCCAGCCGTTCTCCTTCAGCCGCTGGAGATATCGCCCGGTGGCACAGCCGAGTTCCAGAGCCTTGGGCTGATGAGGATTCTCGTCGGACTTCTCATTGGCCTCCACCGAAGACCCGCTTGACTCGGCGAGCTTTAGATCGGGCAGTGGCTGGCTCTTGTCGTCCATCAGCCAGTAGTAGAAACGACGAAGGCCAGGCACATAACGCAGCGGGAGGAATCGCAGATACCAGGGAGCAGCCTTCGGAGTACCTGCAACACCAAATCGAATCGACTGAGACTCATCAGTCGGCTGAAGATCCGGGGTCGACTGATGCGGGCCGTAATGCGGCGGGTAACAGTGGGCCATGGTGTCGATGGTCGGGCGAGGATTCATAAACATGTGCCGGCACTGCCGACACCGTTCGACCACAAACCGACCGGGCACGCCGCACAGATTGTCGAAGGCGTGCAACATGATGTCTGCCTCCCCGGAGCCGCACAACGGGCAGTGGATGCGCTCCAGCACCGGCTGTTTCAGCTCGGCAGCCAGCCCGGACTCAAGCCGGATGTTCTGAGGCAGGGCGCTACTCATCGGCAGCTCCGGGCGGGTGCCATTGTCTTCTGGTCCACCACCAGATCGTCGTCCACAGCGGCAGCTGAACGCAGCCGACGCCGATCAGATAACCAAATGCAACGCCGGTTGATCGGTGAGTGATCCCCCACCGGATTTCCAGGAACGCGATGGTCACGCTCGACACAATGGACGCGGCGAGGAACGGGTCGCGCTTGTGGGCTCGCACATACAGGTTCGTACAGAGTGCAAACTGCATCAGCACCACGGCCAGGGCAAACAGCGCCGTTGCCTCGAACGACAGCATGCGGCCGGCAATCCGTTCAAACAACCACTCGTTTCTCGTCCCGATCCACCACACCGCCAGAGTCAGCGCTGCGGCCGCACCAATGATCAGTGACATCGCAATACGGGTCATGCGGAAAAACAACCGGTCGAGATCCCCATACTGTCCCGCAGCAATCAGTGAGCCGAACTGAGGCCGCCGGGTTTCGATCCATGCCATCGACGCGGCCTGCAGAGCCGTGAGAATGGTCCATGTCATCCCCAAACGGCCGGCTTCGGCTTCACTGTGATATCGAAAGATCACGAGGCCCGGAACGCCATTCACAAACCACAGCAGAATTCCCTGAATCGCGATCCGCCATTGAAGCGGCAGGACTTCCTGCCGCCAGTTCAGAGAAGACCCCGGAACTGCCTCTCGAAAGGACTTGAAGAACTCTCTGTATCGGATAAGTACCAGGTACAGCTCCCCCAGCAGGCGAATGCCGGCCGATCCGGCCAGTGCCCACAGTCCCGCGCCGCTGCTGATCAGCAGCCAGACGGTCAGCGTTCCCGCGACGTTCTGCCAGAATCGGACACGGTTGATGACAGTCAGCTGATCGCAGCCTTCAAGAAGAGCAGTCAGCGGCAGCAACGCCAGCTGCAGGCCTGTCAGCAGAACCAGAACCAACCAGGGCGACAGCCACGGAAGCTGTTCCAGTGTTGTTCCTGTGATCAGTTTCAAGCGGGCTGAATCGGTGAAAAAAAAGCACCCGGCAACGGAAACGATCGCCACGAAGAGCACCGCCGCGGCCAGATACCAGTGGAATGTCAGCCGCCCGAGCGATATCAGACGCAGCATCGCTGTCGGGTCACCTTGAAGTCGTCCGTTCCGCAGTGACAGGCGAGACCACTCATGACTGGCCACATTGATGATGACCACATGCAAACCGAGTTCGACAAAAATCTGCATGCCCAGCAAATAGCTGAAGGCAAAGTAATAGCCCTGAGTCGTCTCCGTGAAACTCATGACGATCAGCAACTGAGTCACGGGGCCTGTGAGCAGCTGCCAGAACCTGGCCAATACCGCAAATCCCACCGCACGGTCCATTCCCATCGCGCGGGCCAGGCGGACGACGAACCCCGACGCTGCCGGGCCATCGTCCGCGGAACGCGGCGGGCTCACGGCGGGAGATTCGAAGGGGTTTTGTGAGTCCATACGCGCCTGTTTACGTCCGGGGCGAACAACTTAGCCAGGCGGTTTCCCTGGCTGGATGCGGAAAGCACCGTATCAGATGGCGACGCACGTCACACAGATCATTTCAGAGCCAGACGCAGATGGCCGCCACAGTCCTTAAGTCGAAGTCGGGCTGTATCCGGAGACAATTGCTTTAAACAGGCGACAACCGCGGTCTTCACTTGACCATCGCAGCGAACCAGTAACTGAGTGGCTTCATCGACCGACAGACCGGTCAGTTCTGAAACGATCCGCTGAGAACGATCTCGCAGTTTTTCGTTGGTCGCCGTCAGATCCACCATCAGATTGCCATAGGTCTTTCCCAGCCGAACCATTGTGCCGGTCGTCAGCATGTTCAGCACCAACTTCGTCGCCGTACCGGCTTTGAGCCGAGTCGACCCAGGTGCCGAACACGATTGAGTATGTCCCCGGTTACGCGGTCCCCTTTTTTCTGTGGGCGACAGCAAGTCAAAGCGCGCCAGAGCGGACTGAATATCGCACAGATCGTGCGATTTTCGGGGGTCATCTTTCTCATTTGAAACAAAAACTACTGGCTCCCGCCCGCACACATGTCCATCATCGCTGTTGGCACAATTCGTGCATTTCAGTTTTTGCACGGCAAGGTCGTTGAACCGCCTTCGCCGATGAAGCATCCGATGATATTTGTAGATGGTCAAAGGGAAATATTATGTTCAGTGCTCAAGCGATTCAGGGAAACTGGAACGAAATCAAAGGCAAAATTCGGAGCAAATGGGGCGCGCTCACGGATGACGATGTTGCGGTGTTTAATGGGAATGTTGAGCAGTTGCTGGGTGCCATTCAGCGAAAAACGGGCGAGGCACGCGAGAACATCGAACACTTTCTGGGACAGCTTGTTGCCGGCGGCGCTGCTGCGGTGAGCGGGGCTGGCGAAACGGCACGCGCAGGTGCCCGCCACGCAGTCGATTCCGCTCAGGCAGTGTCTCATGATGCCGCTGCTGCGATGCGTGGAAGTTATGCCGATGTCGAAGCCATGGTGCGCAAGCGACCAGCTGAGTCAATACTCGCATGCTTTGGTGCAGGTTTAGTCACAGGAGTCGTCCTCTCCCTGCTGCTGCAGCGGAAGTAACAACTCTGACAATCAGACCGTGGAAATCGTTATGGACAATTCGCCGGAATCGAGAGTCATCCGCCAGCGCATGGAAGAGGTGCGTGGTGATCTGGATGTGGGATTTCAGGGAATGGTCAAAGACGCTCACGATATTGGAGATTGGACCTATTATGTGAAAACGTATCCATGGGCAGTCTTCGGAGTGGCGATTGTCGCGGGATATTTCATTCTGCCACGGCTCGGATATGGGATGAAGCAAAACCCCGGTAGTGCCGATGTGGCAGCTAACTGGAACGCCTCGTCTGCTCCGCCTTCGTCGACGAAGTCTGACGTCACCGGCAAAGCTTTGGGGGCTGTAGGCAATCTGGTGATGCGGGGTCTGACGGCTTACGCGGCGCGACATGTTGACAGGCTTTTCCCCGCCAAGGGAGCAGGTTCGGCCCCAAAATATCATCCATGAACATTCGAATTTCCAACTTACCTGCGGGTACCGAGGCAAACAGAGCAGTGGTCAAAAGCGGCGATTCCGGGAGGGTGTCATTCGCCGCGCAGGTGAACTGCTCATTCGGCGTGTGATGTTGACTCGTATGTCAGCGAGCACGCCGTGATGACTAACGGTACGGCATTTTGTACTGGGGTATTTCTGGCGTGGATGATCAATCGAAAGCAGACAATCCGCAGGGCACTCAGCAGAGCGCATCGCGAGGCTTCGCAACCGGCGCGGGTAACTTCGCTCAAGACGTTCTGACACTTGCAGAGCTGCAGGTGCAGTTGCTTGCCATCGACGTGAGGGAATGTCGCGCGCGGCTGACTGTGCCCGTCCTGTTGCTGCTCGGTGGATTTGCGATCGCCTTAGCATGTTTTCCAATCGGGCTGGCAGCTTTCGCGCTGTGTCTGATTGAGTTCTTCAATACAACCTATGCCACAGGATTTCTGACCGCGTTCATGGTGGGAGCGATTTTGGGTGCTCTCATGAGTATCATTGGCTGGCGTCGGGTCGGCAAACGAATGGCTGTCCTGCAACGTTCGCAGCATGAACTGGCCCGCAATTTGCGATGGATCAAGAAAGTGATCGGCCGTAGCCTCGCTGAATGATTTGTACGAACTTCTCTTCCCAAGTCCCGGAGATTGATAAAATGCCCGACAAGCAGCGTATCTGTGCAACCCCCGCTGTTTCGGGGATCCATCAGCCGGGCCAGCCGCTGAAACCAGCTCATGACGTTACCGAATACATGCGCGAGTATGCCCGGGAAAAGCCCGAAATTGTCGCACTCTGGTGCCTTGGAATTGGTTTCGTACTCGGGTGGAAACTGAAGCCGTGGTAGGCAATGCAAACGAGGGGAATGCTGTTCTATCGTCAGACCACGTGTCTCGAAAACCGAGGTTTTGTGTGTAACTCGTTATCACTGTTTTAACGTTGCACACTCGCGGCCAGAAGGCTGCGACAGACAGGAAGATCACTGAGCCCCCCGGTGTGCTTTCCAGCTCCCCGTGGATAGTGATGTCGGTATCGATCGCCGTCATTCTGGCGGGGGTCTACCTTGCCAAAGGCATCCTCGTCTCTTGTACGCTTGCGATTCTGCTGAGCTTTCTGCTGAGCCCTGTGTGTGACTGGCTTGAGCGCAGGAGACTCGGGCGAACCCCGGCGGTGCTGGTGACCGCGACAGTTGGGTTTAGTATCCTGGGAGCCGTGATCTGGACGGCGGTTATTCAGGTGAGTCACCTGGCTCCGAAGATTCCCGAGTACCGGGACAACGTGGAGGCAACGCTGAACTCCGTCAACGAGTACGGCCTTGCTGCGCTGAGTAAACCTGGCGGACGCACAAAAAGAGATTTCCCGGTTGACCGCGCCACATGCGTCTCTGCCCACACAACAAGAACCAGTGCAATCCTCGTCGCCGATCAATCCTGCTCCGACCGGCACAGGTCCGGGATGGAGAGCTTAAGTCAACGCCATCCGCGACGGTGTGCGGATATGCACAATACTGTGCAACGCTGATAATCCCGTGCCCACTCGCCTCTCTTCGCTCAGGCAAATTGCAGCAGGGGCATTCCCTGCAATTCCAGCCTTTTCCCCGTGCCATTGGGATGTTCTGTTGCTCACAACTGGTGTTGCATCAGTGAACGGTCGTGGGGCATTGTCCGGTGGCATGTCATTTGCTTCATAATGATCACGAAGGAAAGTAATTCATGCGGGCTCGAATTGACTTCAGGCAAAAACGTGTGGGAGTTAGTCGCTTAGAAAAGGGTCACTCGGATGCTTGGAACCGTACTGCTTATTCTTCTGATATTGATGCTTCTTGGTGCAATTCCAACATGGCCGCACAGCAGAAGCTGGGGCTATGGTCCGAGCGGCGGTCTGGGATTGGTGGTGCTGATTATCATTATCCTGTTGCTCATGGAACGCATCTGATCCAGTGGTGAAAAGGCGTGGAGGTTTTCGCTCGACGGGGCCTGATTGACCATCGTGAAGTTCACCACTGCCGTCCAAATTTCCGTCGACCTGCAACAAACATGAACAGGGAGAGATTTCGATGATGATACGGATGTCGTTGGTCCTCATGCTGGCCGGGTTTTTCGCTCTCACTGGATGCGACCAGCAATCCCCTGCCCCGGGGAAAGTTACGTCGGAAGACGTCCGGGATGATGCCGGCAAGGCCGTTGGCACCGCCGCCGAGTTCGCTCAGCAGAGCAAGGATGAGTTTCTGGCGAAGCTGGAAGCCCGACTGATAGAATTCGATACTCAAATCGCAGCGATGCAGGAAAAAGGGCGTGAGTTGAAAGACGATGCCAGGGTCAAGCGAGATGAGAAACTGACGATGCTGGAGGTCAAACGGGATGCGGCCAGAGCAAAGTTGTCCGAGGTCCGGGATTCCAGTGCAGAGGCATGGAAGGACCTCCAGAAAGGTGCCCAGTCGGCGTGGGATGAGCTGGACCATGCGCTCCAGGAAGCATCCAGGGAATTTTGATGAATCACGTGTTTGTCAGGATCAGTTGAACTTTTGAAATCAGGAGTCATAGCCATGGGTGGAAAAATCGATGTCGTCAAGGGTCGAATCAAGGAAGCGGCTGGTGCATTGACCGACAATGACGCGCTTCGCGAAGAAGGCAGGACAGACCAGGCAGTCGGCGAAGTCAAGGAGGCTGTCGAGAAGGTTGCCGACAAGGCCAAAGATACTGTAAAAAAGACGAAGCACGCTGTGAAAAAGGCATTGCAGTAGTATCTGCGTGTGTCTGAGAGCCGTGAAGGCAGAGGCGCTTGCCTGGTGATATGGCTCAGCAGGGAGTTCAGACGTCGCAAAAACGGTCGGTCCGTCAGGTATTCAGAAAGGCTGCAGGAGTTCTGTTTCAGCTCGATTTCAGAGTTGGAGTATTGCCGTCTGAAGTCGTTGAATCGGTCTTTCAAAGTATGCCATGTTCAAGGGAAATAATCGCGATGAACAGACAACTTCTGAATTCCACACCGGAGCAAAGGATCTGCAGTCCTGGTGACAGTCAAGACCAACTCACACACGATTCAACAACTGCGTTGCTTGAGTCAGCCGTTAATCGAAGCGACATCGCAAAGGTGTCTGCAGCTGCTGGTGAATTCGAACCGGAAAGCTGTTCTGATTCCGCTCTAACGCCCAGCTTGAAAGTACGACCGATAGAAACACTTTCATCCGATCCCTCTGTCACGGTCTTTGTCAGAGAGTACCCTTGGTAGCCATTAACGGCAGGAATGAACTTCCATGAGAGGCTGTAAGGATCTTATTGAATGCTGATCTGCCGCATGCATGGCGGCACCCTGACGAATTCAATTCATTCGAGGAGAAGTGCCAATGCTCTGGACGATCTTTGTGATACTCTTGATCCTGTGGCTGCTGGGAGTTGTGACGTCGACAACTCTCGGTGGATTCATTCATTTGCTGTTGATCATCGCCATTGTTGTCGTACTGATCCGAGTCATCCAGGGGCGACGTGCGATTTAGTCAGCCTCAGTGATGGCCGGAATTGTATGGACGACATTGATGTATACTCGATTCCCGGCTTTCGAGAGCCGGTGAATTGCCTGACTCACTTTTTGGCCGCATGCGTTTTTTGTGTTCTGAGTTTCTACCTCGCGCAGCGAGCCCGCGGGAGCTGGATCCGCACTGCCAGCGTGATGGTCATGGCATTTACGTCTGTATTCCTGCTGTCCATGAGCACCGTGTATCACTTGCTGGGGCCTGGAGCCGGACGTGACGTCATGCGGAAGCTGGACATCGCCGGAATCTTTGCCCTGATTGCCGGAACGATGACCCCCGCACATACAATCCTCATTCGAGGCTTCTATGGCTGGGCGTCACTTTTCCTCGTATGGTCGGCCGCCATCACAGGGATCACGCTGAGGACAATTTTCTCGGAACGACTTCCACCTGGAGCAGGGATTGCGATTTTCCTGCTGTTTGGCTGGGGTGGACTTGCGTTATTTATCCTGCTTTGGAGGCGGTACGGATTCTTATTTGTCAAACCGTTGCTTTTGGGAGGCCTGGCTTACACGGCGGGTGCGATTTTCCTGAGTCTGGATTGGCCCATACTCATCCCACGATTTGTCGGTCCGCATGAGGTGTGGCACGTGGCCGTACTTGTTGGGCTAAGCCTGCACTGGAAGTTTGTATTTCAGTTCGCTCACGGCCCTCCCAGCCCGCCATCTGTTCTTTCAGTTGCACCAAATTACGAACTTGAACCATGAAGTATATTGTTCTGCAACTTCTGGCGGTTCTGGTGACGCTGATCGGATTGATTCGATCGGCCACTGCTGAGTCGGAACTGGTGATCCTGGCAGACTATCGACTGGGCGAGCTACGGCAGATGCCCCGTCAATCGACGGCTGTGGGCGTGACCCTCGATCAACGGGACTATCCCGCACACAATGCCATCGAATGGCAGGTGAGTATACAGGCTCCTGACACTGGTGATTCGCCGCGATTCGAGAATCTGGCATCCGCCGATTTCGTCGTACAGTTCCCACACTCCGGTGACATCACCCTGCATTCGAGCAAAGGAAGCCATGCGGAAGCCGCGGACTTCCAGCCACGAGTCGAGCCACTGGCTGTGGGGCAGGCTGTGTCGCTGGAGTCCTTCGGTGGCAGGTCATCGGATGGTGTGATGCCATACTTCAATCTGGCAACTGGAACCGGAGGGCTGATCCTGGCCATCGGGTGGCCGGGAGACTGGAAGGCATCGTTCGAAGCACTTCCTGAAACGAACGTTCGAATCAGAGCGGGGTTAAAACGGTCACATTTTCAGCTGCGAGCGGGTGAGAACCTGCGTCTTCCCTCTGTGCTGGTGATGAGTTATCGTGGCGATTGGATTGAGGGACAGAACCGTTTTCGCCGACTGATGCTGAATCATTTTACGCCGAAGAATCATCCTCCGATGGAGCTCATGCCGGTCGCCGCAAGCGTGCATGGAATGATCGGCTTCAACAACACGACCGAGGAGAACCTCACCACGCTGGCCGCCGACATGGCAGCTCTGAAGCTCCCTCTGGACACGTTCTGGCTCGACGCGGGCTGGAATGAGAACGGCTTTCCTGGATCTCAAGGCAATCCCATGGCTGACCCTGTGCGTTATCCGCATGGCCTGGGTCCCGTGGGCGACGCGGTGCGAAAGACAGGCATGCGATTCCTCGTCTGGTTCGAACCCGAGCGAGCGATGCGTGGCACATGGATCGATCGCGCACATGCGGACTAGTTGCTCCTGCCGAGTGGAACGCCGGATGAGCTTCGCTATCTGGAGCAGGACGGCTTTCGACTGCTCGATCTGGGGCGTGACGATGCTCGTCGATGGGCACTCGATAACGTCTCGCAACACATCGACGAGGCCAGCATCTCGATCTATCGGCAGGACTTCAACGAGTATCCCGCATTCTTCCGGCACACGAATGAGCCCGCCGATGCCGCCGGCTTGCGAGAAGTACGATATATCAACGGTCTGTACTGGTTTCTGGATGAACTGGCGAAGCGGCATCCCGATTTGATTATCGATAACTGTGCGAGCGGTGGACGGCGTTTCGACTTTGAGATGCTGCGAAGGAGCGTCGTGTTATGGCGGAGTGACAGTTGTTGGGACGATAAGACATATCCGCGAAATGTCCAGGCGATGACGCACGGACTGTCTCACTGGATCTCTCTGCACGGATTGGGCTCATTGACGACAGACGACCTGGCCCTGCGCAGTGGAATGGGTGCCTGTGCTTCGTATGCCGCGAATTACCGAGATCCCGCAGTCGTGGCGAATCTCCGCCGACATCTGGAGCGATACCTGCCCGTGCGACCACTCTTCACGAAAGATTTCTACCCATTGACCGAGTGCAGTGACGATGCACGCCAGTGGCTGAGTTTTCAGTTTCACGATCCCGTGAAAGGAGAGGGAATTGTCCAGGCATTCTGCGGCTCGCAAGAGTCTTCCCCGAGCCACGTCCTGAAACTGCGGGGTTTAGACCCGGAGAGGAGTTACACCATCACTGATTGGGACAACCCCACGATCGAAATACAGCGCACGGGAGCAGAACTTCTTGCGGGAGTTGAGGTCAGTTCCACCGGAGCCAGCGTCGCGAAGGTTCTGCACTACACCATCATGCCGTAATCATTCATCGTATATTCCTGTTGTCGGCGACTCTGCAACTTGTGGCGAACATCGTGACGGGGTCGGGCGGGTCCAGTCCGTTTCAGTTTGCGACCTTGAACGGCACGCTGTCCTGTGAATACACGAGCACGGAATACGCGCCGATAGTGATTGTTCCGGCAGCGGGAAACCCGTCGCGTTCGGGCGTTTTTTCCGCTCGCGGCTCTTCATGCGGTTCCACTCCAGCGACGATATCGAAGCTCGCCTGGTTCCCAAAGCACTGGCTGTAGCCATTCCAGTCGCTGTTGAGCCGCAAACGCCATAAGCCGGGTGACGGAAATCCCAGTTTGTAGTTGTCATGAGCCAGGTGCGAGAGATTCACGACGACGACGACGTCGTCGCCCGGGCCGCCCTGGTGCCAGCGATGGTAGGCCATCAGATTTTCAGCCTGATTCTGATGAAACGTATTGAGGCCGGATCCCGTGAGCCCTCGTGTGCAGCCTGTCTTGTTCAGACGAAGATGAATCAGGTCCCGATACATTCGTACCAAACCAATGAACTTCAGCGACTTGTGCCAGTCCAGTGGGACCGAATCCTGAAACCAGCCGTCGTCCAGAAATTCCTGTCCCTGAAACAGCATCGGGATCCCGGGTGCGGTGAGGACGAGTGCCGCCGCCAGCGTCGTGCGTTTCTGTGCGAACCAGCTGGCGGGGTTCTGAGGATCGATTTCTGAGGCGACGCGAGCACTTCCGTTTGCGACTTCGTCATGCGACTCAGTGTAGATCACTCGGTGAAACGGGTTTCCGTTGTATCCGCCCTCGATCGCCATTCGAACGCTGTCGAGTGACCGATTATCGTCACTGGGAGTAATCACGGCAGCACGCACGGGATGCACAAAACGCGCGCCCCATTGTGCAGTAAACCCGGCTCCACCCCGATCGACTGGATCTGTGACCTGGTCGTTGTTGTGCAGATCTTCGGCAATTGTGATGCGTCCGGGATAACGCTGATGAACTTCACGATTGATCCACTGGGCGAGACTCCAGCCATCGGGGAGGTCACAGCCCGGATCACCACCTCCGCGCACATTGTAAATCCAGGGTATGGAATCAAACCGCAGGCCGTCGATGTGATATTCTTCAAGCCACATCATGGCATTGTCGAAAATGAATTGACGCACTTCCTGGCGTCCGTAGTCCGGGCGAGTTGTTCCCCATGGAGTCTCGGCACGCCAGTCATTGTAGAAATAAATGCCGCCCTGTCCGTTCTCACTCCAGCCGTCGAATTGCCAGAGGTCAAGATCGCCCGGCCCAAAGTGGTTGTAAACGACATCCAGGATCACTCCAAGGCCCGCCTTGTGGACTGCTTTCACAAACCGCTTTAGGCCTGCCGGGCCGCCATAGTCTGCTTCCACCGCAAAAATGCAGGAGGGATTGTATCCCCAGGAAGACACTCCTCCGAATTCGGCCAGAGGCATGACTTCAATGACATTGACGCCCAGTCGCTGCAGGTGATCGAGCTTTTGAACAGCCTCCTCAAACTTGTCTGATTTGCCATCTTCCCGGTCGTGAAATGTTCCAAGGTGCAATTCATAGATCACAAGCTCATTGACAGGTGGCAGCCGGAAATCATCGCCCTCCCAGTCAAAGGTCGGATCGTACACCACGGCATTTCCAATAGAATTCGTCACTTGCCGCGCATAGGGATCAATTCGGGAAAGTCTTTTGTCGCCGTTGATCATGAGATACCGATACTGATGGCCGATGGCAGCGGTCGCGACATCCGTGTACCAGTAGCCATTGCCTTCGTTGCGCATGGCATTCGCATCAGCTGACCATTGATTGAATTCACCGCTCACGAACACCGCACTGGCATGGGGAGCCCAGACTCGAAAGGCCACACCCGATTCATGCGGGATCGACCCCATCCCGCTGTGAAGGTTGCTCGGCTGCGTTGCTGACATGCAGATGCCTTGTTGCGCTATTCAATTTAGAGATTTGTGGCGGGTAGAGATCCGTCAGCTGACGCAAGCCGGCTCAAATATGGAATCTGTTGTGAAAGTCTCGATCGTCATAGGGCGACTTACACAATTGGCTCCGCTGCTCCGTGCCTGGGATTCTCCCAGTCACACTCTTTCGGCGCGCATCCGGCGACAGCCTCAGCATCTCGTCGGGCGGCAATGGCTTCCAGAATCATTCGTTCGGCATCATCGATGCCGGACTCTGCGACCCTGATGGCCAGGATCGCAGCCCACTCCGCGAGTTCTGCTCGCTTGTTGAGGCAATCGCTGGCACCACGTTCGACCCAATGGTCGACCGTACTTTTGGCTTCGCCGCTTTTCTGGTGAAGCCACTGCTCAATGTGCAGTCGTGCGTCATTGACTGCCGGCATGGCTGCTTCAGCACGCTGGCGAACGTCCGTCAGCTTTTGCTGCAGCAGATGCCAGTTCGTTCCTATGTTCAATTTCAGAGAATCCATCCGTCCCTGAAGAGTTTCGAGCTTTGAATGGATGTCGTTGCAGAATTCATCGACTTTGTCGGGCATCGCGTCACGTTTAACGATTGGAAATCGTTCCAGAATCAGTGGTGGTACGAATTGGGCGTATGGTATTGATGTGCTTCACTTCATGCCAGCTCGTCGCGTCCGCGAGTGGAGAGTTCATTGTGTTCGTCGACGGGTTCCTGCCGACGCAACAACTTCTGGTACCAGGTGACTGGCGTTTCCTGGTGGTAACGCATCGTTAGCTCTGGAATGGGCTCGCAATAACATCGCGGTTGGAAACCAGACTGCGATTGAGAATCGGCGTTCTTCGCATCAATTGTCCTCTCTCCACCGCTGCGGGGGAAGGAGGATTAAGACGACGTCTATCGTGCCGCGTTAATCGTCCGAATCATATCGAGACTGTTCCTAACTCGCGCCAGCCACAGGCATGGGCGGAGTAGCCGGCAGGGTGTAGGCTTTCTCGACTGCGGTTCGCATCAGGACGCGGCTTTCGAGAGGTGTTGCCTGCAGGGACTCAATCTCTTCAGCCACGTCCGCCAGGTTGTCATCCCTGAGCGATTCGCGAAACCAGCGCGAATAGTCTCCCGAATCGAGATGGTATTCCCAGGTGGAGTCATCGACGCCATCTGCCAATTGCAGAAACAGCATCAGATTTTGGGCCCTCAGGTTCATCTTTCCTTCAGGACCCCGGAAGTAAAAGCTGCGGTCAGGAGACAGCTCCCCCGTGGCATACTTGCGACTATGTCGATGCCGCACCATCCGACACGGAATCGTCCGAACTACGATCGGCAATTCGTCGGCGTCGCGAACCCACATCAGCACTTCACCCGGTTCCAGATCTTTAGGCTCGCAGCCAGGCATCGGCTGCTTGACGAGTCCGGCAAAAGCCTCCAGTGTCTCAGACGCATCGGCACCGAGGGCCAGCACGGTATTGATCCGCTGCAGCAGTGTCGGCGCAAGTAACGCGGGGTGAACTGTGATCAGCAGGCAGTTTTGCAGTTCGTTGGGCAACGCTTCGCCGGCTGGCAGCCAATCGGCGGGCAGCAGGTGGTGTGCTTCATCCAGGATGAGCCAATGAGGCCGCCCCGTCCGCGACCGCATCTGCAGCAACTGCGATAGTATCTTCAGGAAGAATGCCGGCCGATCGGGGATCGGCACCCCGGTCATGCAAACCACGGCATTCGCTTCCGGATCTTCCAGCAATCGCAGGATTTCCTCCTCGGGCGGGGGCGTCTGTGGTCCGCCAAACACGACCGCTCCCTCCATTTGCCCGTAATCTCCTTCGGGATCAAACAGACAGAATTGATAACTCTGTTCCTGCAGCGCCTCGACAAAACGAGTCGCGACGGTCGATTTTCCGCTGGCCGACGGGCCACAAATCAACACACTGCGGTCGTACGGCGAGACGTGGATTTCCCGATCCCCGGACTTCCCCAACAAAAGGGAATGTCGGCGGACGCGATGATTCAGGCTCGACAGGTCGTCGGCGATCATCTGTTCAATCAATTCCACCACGCCGTCGCCATGATCAGCCACGGTAATTAAGTCTGCTGTGTCTTTAACCGCTGGCAGCGCATTGGCAACCGCCACCGACACTTCGCACTGACGCAGAAACGCATGATCGTTCTCAGCATCTCCGATACCGACGACGTTGTGAATGGACAGACTCATTTTTTGGAGTGCGGCGAAGAGCCCCGTCGCTTTGTTAACACCTCCGGGCAGGACCATGACGGCCCCTTTATTGAAGATCACCTGGAGTTCAAGTCCCAGATCAAGGATCGTCTGCAGGACTGTCGCATGATGCGGCTCCCAGGTCGCCACGACGACTCGCCCGACGGAAACAGGCCCGACGCGATGATCGACCAGGGCCTGTACAAAATTTGCCGGCGGCGGATCCGCGAGCGGTATTTCTTCTTTTGTGGACGGTCGATAGAGCAGACCACCGTTTTCGGCGACGACCCATTCAAACAGATCGAGATGAGGAAATGACTGCATCAAATCCGGCAGTTCGCGCCCCGTGACCATGACCAGCCGACGACCCGTCGCCAGGAACCTCTTCAGCGTCTCAATGGTCAGGTC
>Ga0163147_10002631_pt1 | contig 25064 bp, 15 predicted proteins | sample OliLakLV19MP6G1_FD_148597 | JGI IMG/M metagenome (GOLD analysis project Ga0163147, IMG submission 148597) | Freshwater microbial mat bacterial communities from Lake Vanda, McMurdo Dry Valleys, Antarctica- Oligotrophic Lake LV.19.MP6.G1 | ecosystem: Environmental > Aquatic > Freshwater > Lake >...
CCCTCATTTGTCAATATATAATTTTGAAAATAGACATCAAAACAATTAGCGCACCACCGTTGCCTCTTGGGTCGCTTGTGGGTCAAATTCGGGTGTGAGCAGGGTGATTTTGATGTTATTTTCATCTTTCAACACTTGCATCAAGTCCTGCCACAATTCTGGGCAAGCATAGGTGCTGTGGTTGGGGAATTCAATCACCATCGGGTATTCGCCACCCTCAATGATAATCGTAAAACGGTCATTACCCGGGTAAGATGTAAGCAAGCCATGCACACGCCCCAAAGTACGTCTATCGCGGTCATCATCGCCTGTGCGTTGCAAATACACATCCACCCAATATTCTTTGGGCGGTTTATCTTCGCTATCATCATCCATCTCATTTTGGGGCGAATTTTCTGCTACAGGGTCTAAAATCTTCTTCAGGCTCTCTGGCATGACATATTCTTGTGTGGCGCGTTCATCATCCTCATCATCATCGGCTTTATCGTCATCCAACGGCACAACTTCTGTCATCGGTGTGACCTCTACCGATTCAACAAGGTCATCATCTGCCCATGGAGGGGGTGCATCATGGTTATCAACCATCCATGACGGGGTACTATTATTCATTGGCGCATGTGCTTGTATGCTTGCCCCCACCTGCACACTAAAATTTTGGGTGGCATCGTCACCAATAATCTGCACGCTCCCACCGTCTTTTTGCATCTCTAGCTTGCCCAGAATTTTGACGATTTCACCTTCTTCAAATTTAAGTTCAGCTTGGTCAATTTTTCTGGTGATTTGTTCCCAGTTACGCGGAAAAAACACAATCTCTATCGTGCCTGCGCTCTCATACCAATCTTCGAGCATGACAATTGCCATCGCCTGATTATTTTTGGTATACACCTTACGTAACCCTGTAATTTCTCCGGCAATCCACACATCGCCCTTATTAAGATAGGCTTCTGGCTGATTTTTAAGCGCCTGAATTTCACGCAATGCCGTGCTTCGACGAAAATCATCGCGGTGTTTATCCACAGGTCGCCCCGTGACATATAACCCCAATAATTCTTTTTCCCACGATAATTGTTCGCGCACAGAAGTATCATCGCCAGGGGGCAGGTGTTCTAGCGTATCATCCTGCATGGATGACGCTTCGCCAAACAGGTTTAATTGCCCCATTTCGGCATCTTTTTGATGATGTGTACTCACCGAAATGAGCCTGTCTAATGCCGCCAATAACGCAGGACGTGTGCCAAAGGCGCTAAATGCCCCCACTTTGATGAGGCTTTCTAATGCACGTTTGCCCACTTGACGCAAATCTACCCGTTGGCAAAAATCGCGCAAATTCTCAAATACGCCACCCGCTTGACGCACCTCAATAATTTTTTGGATAGCGCCCTCACCCGCATTTTTAATCCCCGCCAAGCCAAACCGAATACCACGGGTGCCTGTTTGTGGGTCATGCTGAATATCAAAATCCAGCATACTCGTATTAACATCGGGGGGCAAAACGGGGATTGCCAAACGCCGACATTCTTCTAAAAATACCCCGATTTTTTTCGAGTCATTGCGATGAGTCGAAAGCATGGCTGTCAGATATTCTGGCGGATAGTTGGCTTTCATGTATGCCGTCTGCACCGTCACTTTGGCATAATCGGCGGCATGGCTTTTATTGAACCCATAATTGGCAAAAAAGTCTATATCATCAAAAATCGCGTGGGCGGATTTTTCATCCACGCCATTTTTTGGACCCCGTTCCACAAATGTGGCGCGGTGCATTTCTAAATCTTCTTTTTTCTTCTTCGATACCGCACGGCGCATCAAATCGGCTTCACCAGCCCGATACCCAAACAAATCCCGCGCAATCTGAATCAGTTGTTCCTGATACACAATAATCCCGTATGTCTCTTTGAGAATCGGCGCGAGATTGGGATGCTTATAATCGGTTTTTTCTTCTTCATGCAAACGCCGATTATATTGCGGGATGAATGCCATTGGTCCCGGACGATACAATGCCACACCCGCGATAATATTCTCAAAAATTTTGGGGCGCATATCACGCAACATTTGTTGCATCCCGCCACTTTCAAGCTGAAATACCCCCACCGTGTCGCCCTTCCCCATCATCACAAATGCCGCATTGAGCCGTTCTAATTCTTCTGGTGTAATCGTGGGGTCATCGTGCCGATAGGGGATATTATCCATCGTATATTTTATTTTATGATGTTTATCCACCAAATCGCACGCCTTACGTAAAATGGTTAGGGTAGACAATCCCAAAAAGTCCACTTTGAGCAGACCAATCTGCTCACACGTTTCCATTGGGAATTGCGTCACAGCTTCTAAAATCATATCCACCGATTCTTTATCATCTTTGGCGGTGGTTGGGCGGTGCAACGGCAAATATTCATATAACGGGTTATCGGCAATGATAATACCCGCCGCATGGGTAGAGGCGTGTCGGCGCACACCCTGTAATTCTTTGGCAATGTCTATTACTTTGCGAATTTGACTATCGCTATCATATAACCGTTTGAGGTCTGGGTTTTCTGCGACATACTCCATGAGGGGTTTGGGCTTGGCATCTTGTGGAATCAGCGATGCCGCCTTATTCACTTCCGTCAATGGCACATTGAGCGCCCGCCCCACATCGCGCACCGCCGCTTTTGGTCCCATTGTCCCAAATGTGATAATCGCCGCCACCCTATCGTGACCATATTTCTGCACCGTATAGGTAATCATGTCAGAACGGCGGTCATCGGGATAATCGAGGTCAATATCGGGCATGGTCTTGCGTTCTGGATTCAAAAATCGCTCAAACAACAAGCTATTTTGAATGGGGTCAATGTTGGTAATCCCCAAGCAATACGCCGCCAAACTACCCGCACCAGACCCACGCACATTCCACCAAATATCGGCAGAACGTGCAAATTCGCATAAATCCCACACGATGAGAAAATACGAATTGAAGCCCATTTTATCAATCACGCTCAATTCATAATCGAGCCTCGCGCGCAATTCTGGCTCATCAGCACGCGCCCCATAACGCCATTTTAGCCCGATATTGCACAAATGCGCCAAATATGACCCTGTATCATACCCATCTGGCACAGGGAAAAATGGCAAATGATACCCTTCCCGCTTGAGGTCGAGGTCGCACATCTCGGCAATTTTTACCGAATTATAAATCGCCTCTGGCACTTCACCAAAATTGCGCCACATCTCTTCTGCGGAATACACATAATAACTGTTATCGGAAAAACTCATCCGTTTGGTGTCAGCTTTGAGCGAATTGGTCTGAATACACAACAACGTATCGTGTGTATCGAAGTCACTTTCCATCACATAATGCACATCGGTGGTCGCCAACAGCCCCACACTAGTATGATTTTTGCGGTTATAGTCCACCAGCCATTCGTTGAGAGCGCGTTGTTCTAGAATATCGTGCTTCTGCAATTCCAGATAAAAATTATCTTTTCCAAAAATATCGGTGAACTGCCCAATGGCTTTATACGCATCTTCATCGCGTCCATCTTGCACAAATCGGGGAATCCGCGCCGCCAAACACCCACTGGTGGCGATGAGTCCTTCGGAATGTTTCGCCAAAAAATCTATATCAACACGGGGCTTATAATAATACCCGCGCAATTGTGCTTCACTGCTCAATTTGAGCAGGTTTTTATACCCTGCCATATTTTGGGCGATGAGCAAAATATGATAAGGATTACGGTCTAATGCCGATTCCTTATCGGTCATCCCGCGTGGCGACAAATAGGCTTCTACGCCAATAATCGGCTTAATTTGGGCTTTGACACATTGCTCATAAAAATCCATGACCCCAAACATCGTCCCATGGTCGGTAATGGCAATGGCGGGCATCTCTAGTTCCTTTGCCCGTTCCACCAATTTCTTAATTTTACTCAACCCATCAAGCAATGAAAATTCTGTATGGACGTGCAAATGCACAAAGGTATTATCAGCCATGAAAATGCCCACCTTCTGGCGCTTTTGACTTATTCAAATCGCTATCAAAATGTTATATCAGAACAATTGAATTATAACCCACTTTCGCCAAATAAAGCATTAAAAAGCGATGGTCATATCATAGAGATACGGCCATCGCCAACAAGAACTTTAATGGTTTGTGAAAAGTTTGTTATCCCTCAATCAATAAGACTTCGGGGTCTTCGATTAAATCCTTCACTTTGACCAAAAATTGTACCGCCTCACGACCATCTACCATGCGATGGTCATAGGTCAATGCCACATACATCATGGGGCGCACAACAATTTCGCCATTGACCACCACAGCGCGGTCTTTGATGGCGTGCAATCCCAAAATGCCAACTTGTGGTGGATTGAGGATGGGTGTACTCATCAATGAGCCAAAAATCCCGCCGTTGGTGATGGTAAATGTGCCACCTATCAGCGATTCAATACCCAATGAACCGTCTTGGGCTTGTTTGGCATAATCTTTGACCTGATTTTCGATTTGGGCAAAGCTCATGCGGTCAGCATCACGCAATACAGGCACAACCAAACCATCACTCATACCAATAGCAATGCCGATGTCATAGTAGTGCTTATACACAATTTCATTCTCTTGAATTTCGGCGTTCAATTGGGGGAATACCTTCAATGCACCAATCACCGCCTTCACGAAAAAGGCATTGAATCCAAGCCCCACACCATGTTTTTCTTTGAACAAATCTTTCCGCCGCGCCCGCAATTGATTGACGGCGGTCATATCAATTTCATTAAAAGTCGTGAGCAAGGCGGCGGTGCTTTGGGCTTCGATGAGGCGCTTGGCAATCGTCTGACGGCGACGGCTCATTTTCACCCGTTCCTCTTTACGATACCCACCACCATCATTCACTGCCACACTCGGCGCTGGCTTTGGCGCAGAAACAGGTTTTGGTGTGGAAACAGGTGCAGGGGCATTTTGTCCACTGATAAAATTCTGCACATCGCTTTTGGTGACTTTTGTGCCACTGCTTGGCACTTGGGCAATATCCACGCTATGTTCGGTAGCGACACGTTTTGCCACAGGGGTGGCTTTTTGTGCCTCAGATGTCACCGGTGCGGGTGCAGTCGCTGGCACACTTATAGGGGTAATCACTTGGGAAGTCGTGGCGCTGGCAGACCCACTCACCACACCCAACACCGCCCCCACTTCCACATCTGTGCCTTCTGGTGTGAGAATACTCTCTAGCACACCATCACCCTCTGCGGTAACTTCCAAAGAGACCTTATCCGTCTCTAATACGACAATCACTTCTCCCGCCGAGACCTTATCCCCGACCTTTTTTGTCCAACTGGATACAGTGGCTTCTACCACCGACTCTGCTAAATCTGGTACAACTAAATTAAACGACATCCCGTTCTCCTTTGTTATTCAGACACAACGCCTATCGGGACGGCAAAATGCCGTCCTCACTGATTTGCTAAAACTCAAAATTTCCAATCAAACGCATATTGTGTAATCATCGCTTGGTTGGCATAGTGTTGGCTCTTAGACCCCTCTGCGGGGGTGGAACTCCGCCGTCTGCCCACATAATTGACAGGGATATTCATCCCCACCAATTTCTTGATGCGATAATTCATAAAATCCCATGCACCCATATTCTTGGGTTCTTCTTGCGCCCAAACAATTTGTGTCATCTTGGCATATTTCTTGACCATCAACATAATTTCATCGGCGGGGAATGGATAAAGCTGTTCCACACGCACCACCGCTACTTCTGGATGTTGGGCGGGGTAGTCGCTTTGCACCAAATCATAATAAAATTTGCCACTGCAAAAGACCAACCGTGTGACCTCTTCTGGATTAGCAGTTGAGTCATCAATCACGGCACGCCATTTGCCCTCTGCCAATTCACGTACAGATGAATACACCGCAGGCAGGCGTAACAGGCTCTTTGGCGACATCACAATCAATGGCAACGGGTCGGTTTTGAGCAACAAGGCTTGTCTGCGGAGCAAATGAAAATATTGCCCTGCGGTGGTGGGGTTCACAATCCGCATATTGGTCTTTGCCGCCATCTGCAAAAAGCGTTCTGGTCTGCCTGTAGAATGGTCTGGACCACCGCCCTCATGACCGTGTGGGAGCAACATCACCAACGAAGGAGTTTGCTTCCATTTTTCCCGCGCAGACACGATAAATTCGTCTATGATATTTTGTGCGCCATTCAAAAAGTCGCCATATTGCGCTTCCCACAAGACCAATGTCTGTGGCGAGGTCACATTATAGCCAAATTCAAATCCCAACACCGCCATTTCGGATAGCGGGCTGTTATACACAACGAATGATGCTTTTGCCTGTGGCAATGCTTGGAGTGGGACAAGCGTATTGGGTTCATCGGCTTGCGAGTCGTATAACACGGCATGACGATGACTAAATGTCCCGCGCTCACTATCTTGTCCTGTCAGCCGAATAGCAACACCATCTTCTAATATACTGGCAAATGCCAATTCTTCGGCGGTTGCCCAATCAATGAGGGGTTCATCCACATTATCAAAAACTTTGCGCCGTGCGAGTATTGTATTTTCGAGCCGTTTGGAATAAAAATTAAATCCTGCCACCGATTCTTGGAGTGATGTATTCAGCGAGGTAAGCCGTTCCATCGGCACATTGGTCTTGACTCGTTTGGCAATACCCTTTGGTGGTTCTTCTAATGGGGGGGTATGGCGCACTTCAACTTTCACCACATCATACGCCTCTTGCAAGGTGGCGATATGCTTATTATAGATGTCATCGGCTTGTTGGGCGGTGATAGTACCCTGCTTCACCAATTTATCCGACCAAATCTGACGAATACGCGGATGATTTCGCACCACCTTATACATCTGTGGTTGCGTAAAACCGGGTTCATCCAATTCGTTGTGACCATAGCGCCGATAGCCCAACAGGTCAATCAAGAAATCTTTTTCAAATTCCTCTTGATAGGCAAATGCCAGTCGCGCCACCTCAACCACTGCCAGAGGGTCATCGGCATTGACATGCACCACAGGCACTTTGAACCCTTTTGCCAAATCGCTGGCATACAGTGTACTACGAGCATCTTTTGGCATGGTGGTAAAACCCAACTGGTTATTGGCGATGATATGAATCGTCCCACCCACCCAATATCCCGGGAGGCGCGACAAATTAAATGTCTCTGCAACAATCCCCTGCCCGGGGAATGCCGCATCGCCATGAATAAGGATTTGCATGGTCGTGCGCTCATCAAAAATTGGCACACCACGCTTATTACTCTCTGTGCCAGCCGCCCGTGCCATCCCCACCGCAATCGGGTTAATTGCCTCTAAGTGACTGGGGTTTGGTGGCATGAGCAATACAAACTTGCCATCACCATGCACATCATAAACCCGTCCCTGATGATATTTCACATCACCAGATTGCCACCCGACCACATTTTCGTCTTCTGGGTCTACAAAATCTTGCAAGATATCTTCATACGGCTTTTTCATGATGTGCGACAGGGTATTTAACCGCCCACGATGCGCCATCGCAATCGCCACAGTACGTTTATCGGCACGGGCATTATCCGCAAGCCTTACCAACTCATCGAGAAGCGAAATCATGGTATCGAGTCCCTCAACCGAAAAACGATATTTGGTCGGGAAGCTCTTTTGCAAAAATTCTTCAAATGCCTCAATTTGTGATAGGCGGTCTAAAACTACCACAGCCTCTTGTGGCGTGGCATTAAACCGATACCGCCGTGACTCTATCGCCTCTTTTAGCCATTGGCGTTCCTCTGGAATACGAATATGGTCGTTATCATAGCCGATACTCGTGGTATACACCGCCTTTAGCGATTCAATCACCTCATAGGCGTTATTTGCCCCAATCGCTAATGGGCTATCAATCAAACCTGCGGGCAATTCATACAAATCTTGTTCGGTTAACCCATGATATTCCACAGAAATTTCTGGGTCGCCAATCGGTGGTGTGCCAAGTGGGTCTAAGTGCGCCGCCACATGCCCAAATTGCCGAATCGCTTGGGCATAATTGGCAATTGCTGTCACTTTACGCACATCCGCCACCATCGCGGCGGGCATTTCTATTGTTTGCTCTGTAATCGGAGTCCAGTTTGCAAAGAACGCTCTCGTGCGTTCATCTACAGAATCGGGTGATGTGAGGTATTTTTCGTATAATTCCGCCACATAACCAGCATTTAAGCCATAAATCTTTGTTAAAGTCATATCCATCCCAAAATTTTGCGCGAACCTTTTTATCTATTTTACCCAAGTTTTAGCCTGTTCGTGTAGGGGCATGATGAAAATCATAATATTATCATCATTTCGTGAATTATTGTACAAACTAACTAACTAAGGCACAACTCTATTTGTGCATAGTATCTAATTACCCCTTGTGCAAAATTTAAAATTGGCAGATAATTAAAATACAAAATAAAAAAACACTTTTTATTTCTTATAGGAGTTCACTCAATCATGGCGACAGCCCTTAGTATGACTATGAATAAATCAGCCTTAAAAGACCAAAATGTTTCTACCCCCTATGAAACCGCATTATTACAATTTGACCGCGCAGTGTCACATCTCGACCTTTCTAGCTCTATTGCAGAATACATGCGTTACCCACGCCGTGAATTTACGGTGAACTTCCCTGTCCGCCGTGATGACGGCACAATGGAAATGTTTACAGGCTATCGGGTGCACCATAGCACCGTCTTGGGACCCTCTAAGGGTGGTATCCGCTATAGCTTGCATGTTGATATAGATGAAGTACGCGCCCTTGCCATGTGGATGACATGGAAATGCGCCCTAATGGGATTGCCCTACGGTGGTGCAAAAGGTGGCGTGATTGTAGACCCCAAAACCCTGAGCATTGGCGAATTAGAACGCCTCACCCGCCGTTATGCCTCTGAACTTATCCCACTCATCAGCCCACAATCCGATGTGCCTGCACCCGATATGGGGACAACCCCCCAAATTATGGCATGGATTATGGATACCTACAGCATGACCGTTGGCTATTCTGTCCCCGCCGTTGTCACAGGCAAACCAATCGAAATTGGTGGTAGCGAAGGACGCAATACTGCCACAGGTCACGGTGTGGTGATTTGTATGGTCGAAGCCCTCAAACGGCATGGTATCACCGATGCCGCAGGTATCAGTGTGGTCGTGCAAGGCTTTGGGAATGTCGGTTCACATGCCGCCAGCTATGCCCATGAATTGGGATTTAAGGTTGTGGGTGTGAGCGATGTCTCTGGTGGTATCTATAACGCCAATGGACTCGATATTCAAGCGGTTCGTGCCTATTATGCCGAAACTGGCGGATTAAAAGATTTTGCCCGCGCCGATAATGTCACCAACGAAGAATTGCTCGTCCTCCCCTGCGATGTCCTCATCCCCGCCGCTATGGAAAGCCAACTCAATCGCATCAATGCCGATAATGTCAAAGCCAAATTTATTGTTGAAGGCGCAAATGGTCCAACCACACCCGCCGCCGATGATATTTTCCATGACAAGGGTATCATGGTTATCCCCGATATTCTCGCCAATGCGGGTGGTGTGACCGTATCCTATTTTGAATGGGTACAAGACCTACAAGCCTTCTTCTGGGACCAAGACGAAATTTCGCGCCAATTGCGCCGTCTCATGATTAAAGCCTACGACTTTACCGCCCATACCGCCGAAGAATACGACATCAATATGCGAACTGCCGCCCAAGTTGCCGCCATCAAGCGCGTTGCCACCGCCTTGCAAACACGCGGTTTCTATCCCTGATACCTATCCATACCCCTCCATGTCACCTACTTATTTTTTTAGAATGAATTTATTTTCAGAACAAGGGACTCGCACAGTCCCTTGTTCGCATTTTAGCCAAATAATGCTATAATTCCTGCCATGATTAACTTATATGAACTCCTCAATGCGTCTAACGGTCAACTCTTTGGAGAGCCAGCCGCCCAATTATTTGAATCATTCGCCACCGATTACGAATTGGCAACGGTGAATCAATTATTTGTGGCGCTTGGCAACTCGCAAGAGTATATTGCCCAAGCCATCCAAAACGGGGTTTCTGGCGTGCTATGCGCCCGCCCTCCAGAATGTGACACTACAGGCGTTACGGTGCTACTGGTCAAAGATGTTGAGCAGGCACTTTTGGCATGGTCGCACAATATTTTGGGCAAATTTGGGACAAAAGTCATCGGGGTGACAGGTGTCGCTGGAAAATCTACCACCATCGAAGCCATTAGCCATGTATTGGGTTTGCACCATACCGTGTTGCATAACCCACACCTATCGGGCAAGCGCATCAGTATTCCCCTCGCACTCGCCCAACTCACAGATGAACACAAATTTGCCGTCTTAAAACTCGGCACACAGCAAGTCGGAGAAATCGCCACAATGATTCAGGCAGTGCAACCCGAAGTCGCGGTTGTCACGCATATCGGCACAATTGCCAGCACCGAATTTGATAACCTACAAAGTTTGGCGGATGAAACATCGCTGTTGGTGAATTATCTCTCGCCCAGTGGGTTAGCCGTCCTCAATTATGATGATGACCTCGTGCGCGGTATGGGGAGCAATTCGCGTGCCAGTGTCAAAACAGTGGGTATTGCGGGCTTTGGTGCCGATTTAATGGCATATAATGTCAAATATGCCATCAACGAAACCCGTTTTGAATTGCGTCATGGTGATGCCCGTTTCATCAATCAGTCCATGCCCCTATTGGGAAAATTATCGCTTTATGGCGTGCTATCGGCGGTGATGATTGGCTTGAATTACGACATTCCCATCATCGAATCGCTCAATGCCCTCAGCAAAATTGCGCCACTCAACGGGCGCATGAATCCGCTAAAAGGCAAAAACGGCGCATTGCTGGTTGATGACACTTATAACGCTAATCCGTTTTCATCGCTCGCGGCGCTGGAATGGCTTTCTGCTGTCAAATCTCAAGACAAACGGAGCATTTTTGTGTTTGGGGATATGGGCAGATTGGGGTCAAATACCCGCATGGGACATCGGCTCGTGGGGCAACGCGCCTCACAAGTGGCTGATGTGGTCATCGCACGCGGGCAAAATGCGGGGTTAGCCGCCCGTGCCGCCCTCGATAACAATATGGATGTGCATAAGGTAACGATTACCCACGCCACCAACGACACCGTGAACACCCTCAACACCTATTCGCTCAATAAAGATGATATTATCCTCATCAAAGGCGATAGTGATGCGCGGATGGAACTGGTCACATCTGCCCTGCTCAACGACCCCCATGACCATATTCAGTTAGTGCGCCAAAACCGCATATTACCCACATTTCTCTTTCATAACCCCACCCGCCTCAGTTGGGTAGAGATAAATTATGAAGCATTGGCGGGCAATATCCGTGCCATCAAAAATAAATTGTCACCAGAAACCAACCTCATGGCGGTGGTCAAATCCGATGCCTATGGTCATGGGGCAATTAGTGTGTCAGAGACGGCACTCGCTAATGGCGCAAGTTATTTGGGGGTATCATCCCTAGAAGAAGCCCTCACCTTGCGCGATGCAGGGATTCATGCGCCAATTATCGCGCTCAACTACACACCGTTTCATCTTGTCCACGAAGCCCTTCAGCAAAATATCACCCTCGCCCTATTCGATTTAGCCGTAGCACGCGCTTATGACCGCATCGCGCGGGAAAATAATGGCGTTGTGCGTGTGCATGTTAAAATTGATACAGGCATTGGCAGACTAGGTGTATTGCCAGAAGATGCCCTCACCCTATTCCGCAATTTGCTCTCGATGAAGCATATTGAGGTAGAAGGCATTTATACCCATTTTTCGATGGCAGATGAAAAATCAGACCATACCAGCAACCAATTAACGACCTTCAAAAATCTATTACGCGATATTCAGGCACTCGGCTATAAGTTCAAATATGTTCATTCGGGCAATAGTGCAGGCACGCTGGCGCATCCCGATGGGCATTTTACGCTGGCACGGACAGGCGCGGCGATGTATGGCATTCACCCCTCCCCCACCGTAAGCCTATCTGCCGATTTTAACCCTGTCATGTCGTGGAAAACCATCATCGCCCAAGTAAAAACACTCCCACCCAACCATCCAGTAGGCTATGGCAATACTTATATCACCCAAACCCACGAGACCATCGCGGTTATCCCAGTGGGCTATGCCGATGGCTTCCGCCGTGCGCCCAATTCATGGCGCGAGGTATTGGTACATGGACAACGGGCGCGGGTGATTGGGCGGGTGAGCATGGAAAAAAGTGTCATTAGCATTTCACACATCCCCGATGTATCGGTGGGCGATGAAGTCGTGCTATTGGGTAAACAGGGCGATGACCGCATCACCGCAGAAGAAATTGCCTCGCAATTGGGGACGATTAATTATGAGGTGGTCTGTAGCGTCTTACCCAGAGTACCACGCAGATAAATCCATCTGGGGTGCATGATGATAATGCACCCCATCGTACTTTTTTATCCATCCAATTGACCCAAAATATCGCGTGCCATCGCACGAGGGTCAGTTGTGAACGAATATACACGGCTCAAGCGACCTTCCCTATCCACCAAAAAGCGTGATGCAGTGTGGTCTACCATATAATCATTGGGCGCACGCGGATTTTCGATACGGGCATAATACAAGCCATAATCCTCTTGAATGGGTATCAACGTCTCATCTGTGCCACTCAATCCAATAAAATCGGAGTCATAACGCAAGAGATAATCGCGCAACAAATCGGGTGTATCGCGCTCGCCATCCACACTAATGAACACAAACACCACTTCATCGGCATTATCGCCCAAAAACCGCTTCACTTGGGAAAAATCCAACATATTGACGGGGCAAACATCCGGACACCGTGTATATCCAAACGATAACAACACCAATTTCCCGCGCAAATCACTCAAATTGAGCATAGCCCCTGTGCTAGCAGGCATCGCAAAATCTTGAATTTCTCTGGATGGATTATAAATGCTCACACCATCACTGTTTGGTGCAGGGGTGGTGGTTATTGTGGTTTGTGGCTCAACAATCTGCCCAGACAACATCAATATAACCATCGCAATTATTGCCAAGACGAGTGGCAATAACACAACCAGTATCACTATATTATTATTGGTTTTTTTCACAGATTTTATCCATCATTTTGCTATATAATAAAATCGCATTGTAAAATCATTATATCAAACGGGGCATCATGAATATAGCGCCAGAACAAGCCTTCAAGCAAAAAGCGATGGAACTTGGATTCAATGTGGTAGGCATTATCCCCGCCAAACCCGCCAACACCCTAAACGCTTATTTCCGTTGGATAGACGCGCAAATGCACGGTTCAATGGGCTATATGGCGCGTCCAGATAGGCAAATTCGGCGTGAAAATCTTAATCATATCCTACAAGGGGTGCAATCACTCATCTTAGTGGGTGTAGATTATCGCGCTCATATCCCCCAAGACATTCTCACAGACCCATCGCGTGGACGGATTGCCAGTTATGCGTGGGGGTACGATTATCACGATTGGCTCACACCCCGCCTAGAAGCACTCGCATCATGGTTTGGGGAACGTCTCAATATGGGCTATAAAGTGTATGTGGATACAGGGGCAATTTTAGAACGCGCCCATGCCCAACAAGCAGGACTCGGATTTATTGGCAAAAATACCATGCTCATTAATCCAAGACGGGGCAGTTATTTTTTTATTGGCGAAATTTTGACCGATTACCCCTTTGAGCAATACGACACACCACACAAGCCAACCCTCTGTGGCACATGCACCCGTTGTCTATCTGCCTGCCCCACCGATGCTTTTCCAGAACCGTATGTTTTAGATGCCCGCAAGTGCATTAGCTACCTCACCATTGAGCATAAGGATGTGATAGACCCCGACATCCGCCCTCAAATGGGCAATTGGATTTATGGCTGTGATATTTGTCAGGATATTTGCCCGTGGAATCGGTTTGTGAGCCACACCACCCACCCCTATTTTATCCCGCCCAATCATCATCATGTCGCACCACCCCTAGCCGAAATATTGATGTTGGATAAAGACGGTTTTATGGCGCTATTTGCAAAAACCCCCATTGAGCGCATTGGGCATGTGCGCCTCATTCGTAATGCGTGCATTGCGGCGGGCAATTGGGGCGATAAAGCCATTTTACCCGCCCTAGAACACGCCCATCAACATGGGGATGACCTCATCCGTGTTCATGCAGAATGGGCGATGGCACGCATCTAACTGGCTTCGGTGTCTTTGTGCAATTTCTCAATCTTCTTATTCCGTTTTTGCTCATCACGGATTTGTTTTTCGAGGTCACGTAACCGTTTGGCAATCCCAGCGGCTTTTCTGGCTTCGCCAATCGCTTTATACGATGCGGCAATATTGGCGAGCGTTATCGTCTGCCCCGCTTTATCATCCAGCGCGACCAAAATAGGCAATGCTTCTTCAAAATAGGCGAGTGCCTTGCGCTTATCCCCGCCCTTTAGGGCATATAATCCGCCAATATTGTTGAGTGTAGAAGCAATACCTGCTTTGTCGTCAATCTCTTTACGAATTTGCAAGGCTTTATCATATTCTACCAGCGCCAACTCGCGGTTGCCCCCATTGGCGTGTGCCTTGCCGATATTATTGATGACCAATGCCTCGCCTTCACGATTTTCCAATTCCCGATAGAGGGCAATGGCTTGTTCATATTGCGACAAAGCCGTTTCTGTCTCGCCCATTTGGGAATAGGTGAAGCCTATATCGGTTAGTGTATGCGCCATAAACAGCTTATCACCACTCTCCCGATGTTCTTCTAGTGTCGTCCGATAATTCTGTAGTGCGGCTTCGTGTTGTTTACTCATGATTGGTTTGCCAATTCGTATAATTCCAATAAAACCCCACCCGTACTTTTGGGATGCACAAAGGCATATTTTGTCCCATTGGGGCGTAATTTGGGGGTGTCGTTAATCAGTTCAACCTGATGATTTTTCAATTGAGCGAGTGTTGCGTCTATATCGCTCACCTCAATACACAAATGATGCAATCCAGCGCCTTTTTTCGCCAGATATTTCGCCACACCACTTTCTGGGGTGAGTGGCGCGAGCAATTCCACTTCACTTTCACCTACAGGCAAAAAAGCGATTTGCACCGCCTCTTCATCGTTGTGTTCCACATGAGCAAGAGGCAATCCGAACGCATCGCGCCAAAATGTGAGCGCCACATCCACATCTTCCACCACAATTGCGACATGATTTATTTTGAATGTTGTCATTTTTTCACCTATATCAAAAAGGACGGCTCTTTCGCCGTCCTTATAAATATTATTGCGTTTCATCTGTTACTTCGGCGGGTGGAGCGGGCGGGAGAATAAAAATCTGATAGCTATCTATAGTCGGCTCAATGAAGTTGATATACACCGCATCGGTATTATCGTCTTCTGGCACTTCTGCCCACAACGCATACGTTGTCCCAAAAACAGTTGTGGCATACGCCCGTCCAATATAGGGAACACCAGCGCGTATCACGCGATAAATGGTGGTATCCCATGTATGGTAACGCCCGTTATACGCCCGATTTTGCATCACTTCTAAGCTATCTGCGCCAATCAATGCCTGCCCTGTGATAACATTACTCAACACATTGACACCACTCTCAACACCAGAGGCGAGAATATAGCGTGTCATCGCCAAGAATGTGTTACCGTCAACCCCGCCAGCAGGAGTATAACGAGTCCATACACCATATTGTGCCACACCGTTTTCATCGGTGGCATCTTCTGGTGTGGTGCGTACCCACGATATGGGGACAAAATAGAGTTCTTCGCCCACCAAACGGTCTGCTTGCCATAGAGGCACACGCGATGCGTCATAACCCAACTGGTCAAAGAACTGTGCATATTCGACCAATGTGGGATAAAAAGTCTCGAAATTGCCTTCACCATCTACTGATTCACTCGCCAACACAATCCCGTATGTTTCGCCCGGTGCATATTCTTGCAATACAACAAATGCCCGTCCAGAACGCGCTTTTCCGCCTGCTTCACGGGTATAATCAAATTGCAGAGCATCCCGCCCATCTACCACAATGGGGGTAGGCTCACCAATAACTGTAAATACATTATATTCAGAAGCAGTCTGAACGGCTTCGGATAAGACACTGGTCGGAAAACTAAACATCAGCGCAAATAAGTTACCCTTTTCGCGGTCACTGGTCTGATAGACGGGTATATTGCCATATACCGGATTCACAGCAAATGTATTGTTCAATGCCAATGGGATCCATGTTTGTGGGCGCGGAATGGTCACACCAATATCGGCGCGTGTTTCTGCGCGTAAATCGGTGGGCAATCCCTCGTTTTCAACCGAGACGGTCTCTGAGATGAAACCGGTCGTGCCACCAAATGCCGTCATCAACACACCAACATTATAATTACCACTGGGAGACGGTTGATATTGCCATGTTAAGCCCGTCTCTGTCCAAACATATTCATTGCCCTCAACCGCGCTTACACGTCCATCGCCCGTGACCAGATATTTGTAGGTCTGAAAAATTGCCCCTGTGGGTATGGTTATCACGGCAAGGGCGCTATTGCCATCAGATTTATTGATGACCCGTTGCAATTGTCCACCAGAAAAACCATCGTAGCTAAAAGTAATGGTGACATCGTTCCATGTGTTACTATCTGGCAAGCGATACCGCCCTTCAAGCGCGGCAACATCTTCACCAATATTCAAAAATTCGTAATTGCTCAGTGTTCCGTTTGTCACCAATGGCAGTTCGCCAGACCAGCTAAAGAAATTGGTTGTGATACCCTGTTCCCACCGATTCACCCGTACAAAGTTACCATTTTCGTCAACACCCGGTTCAAGCAGGCGTTGGTTATACATCCGCACAATCGTGCCGTCCTCTTGCAATTGGTCTACTGTCGCCTCGCCATAGGCAATATTACGCCCAATGATTTCGGCATCAATATAAAATGGATTGAGGGTGCTCACCGCTTCGGTTGGATACCGTGTGACCACATTTAATCTGGGGGCGATAGGCGAATGAAATGGTGAATCCCCCGTCCATGGCTTGGGAGTCACCGCCGCAAAATAATTTCGCAACATCCGACTCCATTCACCTAGTGGGGTCTGATAAAAATAATTTTGCGAAAAATCTTTGCTTTTTTCTGGGAAAAACACATTGTAATAATAAATGCGGTCTCTGACTTGTGCGCCAGCATCCGCATAAACCACCACATTTCGCAATTCATCCAACACCAAATTTGCCGCATCAATCAATTCGGTATCATTGGGGGCAATGGCAATCACCCGTTGCATAAAACTTCCCAAATCTATCTTGGTGTTGCTATTGGCAAAATTAGTATATACATAGGTATTAGACCTTGCCTGACCAATCGTAAACGCCCGTACCTGTGGGTTGGCATTCACAACAGCGGCAAACGCCTCTACCGCCAATTCTAAATTGCCAAAGCGTTGCAAATTTGTGACCACACTGGTCAGATATTCTGTACCAGACCCCTGACGGAGCAAAATATCTTGCTGGATATATTTATCCACCAAATCTTGACCAATTACCGTAAAATCGGGTGCGGTTGGGTTTTCATTCATATAATTGGCAAAAAGCGCCATATCATGCGCGGGATCTACGACAATTTCGGGTGAAGCCAACGCATAGGTAAAATAATCTTTGGTGAGTGCAAAAAATTCGACACTGCTCATCAAACACGCATCATTGATAAGAAATGCAAATTTATTAAAATCGGGGTTTTGTACTTTTGCTTCTTCAATAGCTAAAGAAAAGGCTTGGCGCAATTGGGGGATAGTGATGATAGATTTATCAGCAGAATCATCAGTGATAACACCTTCCCACCCTGCCCCATGACTCCCCAACGTGATGACATAATTCTCTGCGGGATAATTACGAATTGCCCACACCAAAAATTGTGCCAGGGCTTCTCCGTTACCCGTGTCAATCTCGCCTAAGTCGGTTATCTCTGACGATGCTAAGGTCGGTGGAAACGCATCGGCAATTGTCCCACCCTGAATTTCGTATAACCGCGCCCCAGACCAATCATCATTGGATGTATCATATTCTGGGCTACGGTCTAAGAGGGCAATAATCCGCACATTATCGTTGCTACCACCCGCCAATTCAAATTCATGAAAGTCGTTAATGAGACCGGGTTCAAGGTTGTTATCGGCACCATAATAAGCCAAAATTGTCCACTCCGCTTTGGGACGTGGCTCATCAAATAACGGATACCCTGCATCAAACAATTCACCGGGTCTAACACGATATGCCGCCTGTTGTGTTGCTAATTCTGCGGGGGGAATTAACCCAATTGTCAGTTTAAAATCGCCAGTGGTGTCGCCATCTTCTAACCCATAGCGCCCGGCAATAATACGATACACCCCCGCCGCCGCCTGTGGATATTCGACATAAGAAGTTACATCGCCACGTCTGCGGTCGTCATTTTCGGCAACAGTATTGCCAAATGAGTCTATTAAATAGAGGTAGGTATCGAGTTCACTACCCTCTAAAATATGCGACATATCAATTTGTACCAAACTACCCCGATTCCGCACCCGAAAGGCATATTCCCAAAACGGATTTTCATCGTCGATCGTTTGGCAAAAATCGGCTTCAACCGCAAATTCATCACATTTACCTGTGCCACCCTGTGCGACAACTTCCACATCGCTCGGCGCAAAAGTCATGTATCCCGCGAGAAAAATCCCGATAAGTATGATTAACCTCAGTTTGCGCTTCACAGTGGCTTGCTCCTGATTATTTTTCTAAGCAACAATATTATATCCATAAAACAACTTTTTTGCGAATAGCGAGCAATAAAAAAGAGCAGGTAATGAATTAACCTACTCTTTTTTAAGATTCTATCAAACCTGTCAAAGCACTATCCTAATAATTGATTAGGGACAGCTTTTGACTGGGGTTGGGGTACATGCTTTTGTTGTGCCAGTATTACGAGTACCTTCACTACGTGCCACAGACCCCGCCGCAATTCCTTCTGCAAATTCAACATCCATATTGATAAAGAGGGTCACAACTTCAAATTCTTCTGGTAATTCAACCTTAGATGCGTCCACTTCTGGGTCAAATGGGGTGATAGATGAAACAGTCGCCAAAAAGGTGAGTGTTTCGGCTTCAACATCATATGCTTCGTCATTCTGAAGGCTCAATGTCACTAAAATACTTTCATTTTCGGTGGTGACAAGGGCGGTGGCGGTGAGTTCTGGTTCAAATGTCCAATAGGCAATTAAATCTTGTGTAGATATAAAGCCACTCGCCAAGCTAGGGATGTTAACAATCCAATTGGCATTAGCCGAAACATCGCTCAATGTGAGCATGAAAGCATCGTCATCGGCTTCAACAAAACTGCCAGATTCTGCGGTCAACACATACGACCCGCTCCATAAAACAGCTTCTACGACTTCTTCATCTTCTTGTGCATTCACAAAAGCAAAAGGCAATGCCAGCACAACCAACATGATAAAAAATTTGACCAATTTCATAAAACCTCCAACACCATCGGCGAATAATTTTTAACCGTAATTAAAAAATAGTATAACAGATATTGCAGTCTCTTGCTCATTAAAATCAGACAAAATAAACAAGATTTTACAACATTTACTTTCACAAACTTTTCAAAAATCGGCTATAGCCAGCTCCGTGGTGTCATAAAGTGAAAAGAAATTGTTAAACCCAATCACCTCAAATACCCGCAATACCTTTGGATTCAGCGCAACCAATTTCAAATCGCCCCCATTTTCGCGGTTTTTTGTCAATATATCAGCTAGTGTCCGTAGCCCCGCGCTACTCATATATCGGACATCTGCCATATTTAGCACTAGCCGATATCGTCCCAATGCGTAAATATTTTGTAACAATGATTCTAGGTCTAATGCCAATTGCGAGTCAATCCGTCCCTTAAAGGTAATGACAGATACACCATTTATTTCTTCTTCTAAATATTCCACAATATCGCTCCTTATCGTACAAGGTTAGGGGAATTATCCCCTCATCTATAATAATTAGCAACGGCGTTTCTTGTTAAAAAGGATATTTATGTCTCCCCTACCCTTACAAGGTATTCGCATCCTCGACTTTACCCGTGTGTTAGCGGGCCCTTTTTGTAGCATGATGCTGGCAGATTTGGGCGCAGATGTTATCAAAATCGAATCCCCCAATAGTGGTGATGAAACCCGTGCATGGGGTGCGCCGTGGGTTGGCAATCCACAAGACCGCATCAGCGCCTATTTTGCCTGTGTGAATCGCAACAAGCAAAGCATCACCCTCAATCTCAAAAATCCGCACGCGCAACATATCGCCACGCAATTGGCATCAAAAAGTCATATCGTCATCGAAAATTTCAAACTGGGACAAATGGCAGGCTTTGGACTCGATTATGACTCGCTGTCAAACAAAAATCCGGCATTGGTCTATTGCAGTATCACGGGTTTTGGTCAGACGGGCGATTATAGAGACCGTCCGGGTTACGATTTTGTCTTACAAGCCATGACAGGACTCATGGCAATCACAGGCGAAAAAGATGGCACACCGCATAAAGTCGGTGTGGCAGTCGCAGATGTATTCACGGCACTATTTGCGTGTAATGCCATCCAAGCCGCTCTTCGCTATGCCGAAAAAACAGGTATCGGGCAATTTATAGATATGTCACTCTACGACTCGCAACTCGTCGCACTCGTCAATGTCGCCAGCAATGTGCTTATATCGGGCAACGATGCGGGCAGATATGGCAATCAGCACGCCAATATTGTGCCATATCAAACTTTCACTGCGTCAGATGGCGATTTTGTGGTGGCAGTGGGCAACGACCGCCAATTTGGGGCGATGTGCGCCGTTCTGGGAAATCCCCACATGGCAACAGACTCTCACTTTGCCACCAATCCAGCCCGACTGATAAATCGGGGTGAATTGATAAGCATACTGAGTGGTATTTTTATCACACAGCCCGTCGCGCATTGGGTCATGTCGCTTTTGGCGGTGGATGTCCCCGCGGGCGAAATTTATACCGTCCAACAGGCACTCAATCTGCCACACACCCAACAACGTGAGATGGTCGTGCCGATGGGCATTGCCGATGCACACATGCTCGCTTCACCCATGCGCCTGAGCCATACCCCGCCAGCCGTATATCTCCCCCCACCCCGCTTGGGTGAACATACCGACCAAATTTTGCGCGATGAATTGAGTTTATCAGCGCATGAAATAGCAGATTTACGTATGCGCGGAATTATCTAAATGCAAAAAGGCGCATGTGACTGCGCCTTTTTGCATAACTCAGGAGGAGAAAAGCTATTTATTCGTTCTTACGGTCATGAGGCATTTCCCAATGTTCTGGAGAGCGCCACAAGCTAGAAAGCAATAACTCACGCATGAATATCAGTTCTTTGGGCAGGCGGTCATATAACTTGGTGAACAATTCTTCATGGAGCAGAAGTTCTTTCACCCATAGGTCACGGTCAACCGACATGGCTTCATAGAATTTGTCTTCAGAGAAATCGAGACCTTCCCACATCAGGTCTTCATAACGGGGCATCCAACCGAGTGGGCTTTCGAGTGCGCCAATTTTGCCGTTGGCACGTTCTACAATCCACTTGAGAATACGCATATTTTCGCCAAATCCAGGCCAGACAAACTTGCCATTGGCATCTTTTCTAAACCAGTTCACACTAAAAATACGGGGTGGGTTGGCAATATCGCGTCCAAATTGCAACCAATGATTAAAATAGCTTGCCATATGATACCCACAGAAAGGTAACATCGCAAAGGGGTCACGGCGCACTTGCCCAACCGTACCCGCGGCGGCGGCGGTCATTTCGCTACCCATCGTGGCGGCGATATACACACCATAATTCCAATTAAATGCCTGATACACCAAAGGCACAGTGTCACTACGCCGTCCACCAAAGATGAATGCTTTAATGGGGACACCGCGTGGATTTTCAATTTCAGAATCCACCACAGGGCATTGGATTGCAGGAGCAGTAAAGCGCGAATTGGGGTGCGCGGCTTTTGTGCCACTGGCGGGTGTCCATGGGTTGCCTTGCCAATCGGTCAATTGTGCAGGAGTTTCATCGGTCATGCCTTCCCACCACACATCACCATCTGGGGTCAGCGCCACATTGGTGAAAATCGCATTTTTCTCGCATGAAATCATCGCATTGGGATTCGATTTCATCGAAGTTCCAGGGGCAACCCCAAAGAAACCAGCTTCTGGGTTAATGGCATAGAGTTTGCCATCGTCACCGGGTTTAATCCACGCAATATCATCACCAATTGTTGTGACTTTCCAGCCATCAAACACATCTGGTGGCACAAGCATAGCAAAATTGGTCTTGCCACACGCACTTGGGAATGCCGCCGCCACATACGTCTTATCACCTTTGGGGTCTTCTACACCCAAAATGAGCATGTGTTCTGCCAGCCAACCTTCATCATGTGCCACAGTGGAGGCAATACGGAGCGCCAAGCATTTTTTACCCAGCAGAGCGTTACCACCATAACCACTACCATACGACCAAATGGCGCGTTCTTCTGGAAAATGCACGATATATTTGGTCTTATTGCAGGGCCAAATCACATCTTGTTGACCTTTTTCGAGTGGTGCGCCAACGGTGTGTATACATGGCACAAAATTGCCATCTGTTCCCAGTACATCCAACACCTTAGCACCCATACGGGTCATGATTTTCATGTTGGCAACCACATAAGCCGAATCGGTCAGTTCAACACCAATCATGGCAATCGGCGACCCTAACGGACCCATGCTAAATGGGATAACATACATCGTGCGTCCACGCATAGACCCATCAAACAAATTGTTGAGTGTGGCGTGCATTTCTTTTGGTTCCATCCAGTTGTTGGTGGGACCCGCATCCGATTTATTGACACTACAAATATAAGTGCGGTCTTCTACCCGTGCCACATCGCTGGGGTCGGAGAAGGCAATGTAGCTATTGGGGCGTTTTTGTTCATTGAGTTTGGTAAAAGTCCCTGCATCTACCAGAGTTTGGCACATGCGGTCATATTCTTCATCAGACCCCTCGCACCATACCACATTATCTGGCTTGCAAAGCGCCACCATATCGTCAACCCATACGTATAGCTTCTCATGTTTTAGATTATTTGGGGTATTCATATTGCCTCCAAGTTGTGTGAATTACCGTACATGAATTTATTTACGGTCTATTGATATTCGTAAAGTTAGGTGAGTTGATTTATCATCTAAACAACCAAACTCATACCATCACTATAGCATGTGGTGATAAATTCGTCTTGTGACAAAATTCACAAATTTTATATTCAATATGTCATATTGAGAAACTGCTTATGCCTGTTATATGTGAACTCAAAACCAGTGCCAAAATAGATCATCTCCACCTACTAACCGCAATTGTCAATGGTGTTGGCGAGCAACTCAGCCTCACAGAAAAGACGGCTTTTGCGATTGAACTGGCAGTAGACGAAGCCTTCACCAATATTTGCCATCATGCCTACCCCACCCCCACCAAAGGGGATGTGATGCTCATCATCGAAACGACCAATGATGAATTGCATGTCAATTTGCTCGATTGGGGTCTGCCATTTAACCGTAGCGCCCTACCCCAATATGACAAAACCGCCCCCATAGACCAACGCGCACGCGGGGGTATGGGGGTGCATCTAATTGAACACCTTATGGATTCTGCCGTATGGATTACAGGCGGGGATGATTCGCCAAATATGCTCATCATGACCAAGCATCTGGATTATCTGAGCAAAGGCGCACAACGCACCAGCACCCGCAGACAACTCAATGCTCTGCTCAGTGTGAGCCAAGTCATGGCGACCACCACCGACCCCAATAAATTACTCGATGTTATCATCGAAGAAGTCCAAGAAGTATTAGATGCTGAGCGTAGCACCCTCTATCTACTCGATGAAGCACAGGGGGAACTCTATTCAAAAATTCTACGTGATGAAAATCTGAGCGAAATTCGTCTGAAAATTGGCGAAGGCATTGCGGGGCAAGTGGCACTCACAGGGGAAATCATCAATATCGAAAAACCCGAACAAGACCATCGGCTCAACACCATTTTCACCACACAGGCAAATCTGGTATTACGAAATATGCTCACGGTGCCGATGGTGAATCATCAACAAAAGGTGATTGGTGTCATTCAGGTGATGAACAAGCGAGGCGAGCCATTCACCGCCCGCGATGAGCGTCTGCTCTCGGCAATGGCAACCCAAGCCGCCATCGGTATCGAAAATGCCCGCCTGCTCTCGCAAGAAATCGCCCAACAATTGCTCAATCAAGAATTAGACACTGCCAAGACCATCCAACAGAGTTTTTTGCCCAACCAGCTACCCCAATTAAACGGCTGGCAAGTCGCCACCTATTGGAGTCCCATGCACGAGGTCGCAGGCGATTTTTACGATTTTATCCGCACACCCGATGGACGACTGGCGATTGTGGTAGCGGATGTCTCTGGAAAAGGTGTGCCAGCCGCCCTCTTTATGGCGCTTAGTGTGACGGTATTGCGCTTTGCACTAGAACTCAATTTATCCCCGCGTGAATTGCTCCATCGTGCCAATAGCACCATGCTCAACAATCAGCAATCGGGCATGTTTACCACTGCCTTTGTCGGTTATTTAGACGAAAAAACAGGGCAATTGACCTATGCGTCTGCGGGGCATCTGCCACCGATTCATTTTCATCGGCAAACAAGTAAATGCACCCGATTATCCATTCATGGGGTGGCGATGGGTGTATTTGCCAATGCCACCTTTGCCGAATCTGCTTGTCAAATTGAGCAAGGTGATATTTTGGCATTTTATACCGATGGCATCACCGAGACAATTAATGCTGATGATGAGGAATTTGGAGAAGAACGGCTGATAGGAATCATTCAATCATTGGCAGATGAATCGGCAGATTTCATCGCCCAAGCGGTAAAATCTGCGGTGATTCAATTTGCCAAGCATCAAGGTACATTTGATGATGAAACCCTCATCATCGCCAAACGCCTTATTCTTTATGGAGAACCGAAAACAAATTCATAGGATTATGTCAATAACGCATCATTAAACG
>Ga0163147_10002642_pt1 | contig 25030 bp, 26 predicted proteins | sample OliLakLV19MP6G1_FD_148597 | JGI IMG/M metagenome (GOLD analysis project Ga0163147, IMG submission 148597) | Freshwater microbial mat bacterial communities from Lake Vanda, McMurdo Dry Valleys, Antarctica- Oligotrophic Lake LV.19.MP6.G1 | ecosystem: Environmental > Aquatic > Freshwater > Lake >...
GGCGGAAACAATGGAATCGCGTCGCTCGGCCAGGGCAACTGGACGACGATCCGCATCCAGTCCTCTGGGCAGGATGTCCACGCGGACCTCACCAAGGTGTATTCACGGCACAATCTGAAGGTCGGCGCAAACTTCCGCAAGCTGTTTATGAACTTCCGGCAGCACGGCGAACCGTCCGGTACGTATTCCTTCGGGAACATCTTCACGCAACGCCAGGCAGGCGGCGCGAACTCGACAACGCAAGGCTCGGGCTTGGCTTCGTTCCTCCTCGGCTACGTCGAGGGCGGCACGCTACAGCACACGTTCCCGATCGCCTCGGAAAGTTCGTATTGGGGCTTCTACGTCGCCGACGACTGGAAGGCGACAAAGAAACTCACGCTGAACATCGGCCTGCGGTGGGACGTCGATCTGCCCCGGACCGAGCGCTACAACCGGTTGAGCTATTTTGATATCGACGCGCCTTCGCCGATCGCGGGCAAGGTTCCCGGATTCCCCAATCTGGTGGGTCAGATGAAGTTTGTGGATGCCAACAATAGGCGACAGACGCCGGTTGACCGGAACAACTGGGGACCTCGATTCGGCTTCGCCTACGCGATTAACGAAAAGACAGTCTTCCGCGGCGCCTACGGAATTATGTATTCGGCGTCGGCGCTACAGGCGTCTGGTACCTCCGGTAGCTCAGGTACACAGGGATTCCAACAGAGTTCCAGCGTGACCCGCTCGTTTGACGGCGACGTGACTGCGTTCGCAACGCTCGCCAATCCGTTCGCCGCCGGATTTAATCGTCCAGAAGGCGCGGCGGGCGGTCCACAGACTCAGTTGGGTCTCGGTATTGGGGATAGCTTCTTCAACGACTACGTGAACCCAATTGTGCAGGAGTGGAGCAGTACGCTACAGCGCGATATCGGCGCCGGATTTGTGGTGGAAGCCGGCTACCTGGCCAACAAGGGCAACCACCTGATCGATGGCGAAAGCAGCATGCAATACAACCAGTTGCCGGCTTCCTTCTTCGCCCTCGGGAACCAGCTCTTGGGCCAGAACCAAGTGCCGAATCCTTTTTATGGCGTCGCAGAAATCAATCCGACATCGGCGCTAGCCCGGCCAACAGTCGCTTACAACCAATTGATCCGGCCGTACCCGCAGTATTCGTCCGTGAACGCGTTCCGGAAGCCGCAGGGCAACTCCATTTACCATGCGTTCACGCTGGGCGTTACCAAACGGTATTCGCAGGGGCTGAATCTTCAATTCAGCTTTACGGGTGGCAAACTGATCGACGATGTCTCGCAGACGGTGACGTTTCTGGGGGCGGCGGGTTCGAAGCAAGACTTCTACTGCCGGTCGTGTGAACGCTCGATTTCGGCACAGGACGTATCGAGGCGGTTCGTAATGAGCGCGAATTATGAACTGCCCTTCGGCAAAGGCCGGAAGTTCATGACAGCGGCTCCGACCGCCCTAGACATGATTCTGGGCGGCTGGCAGATCAATGGCATATTCACTAACCAGACCGGTACTCCGCTGCAGATCGGCAATGGAGCCAACAACACCAACCTGGGGTCACCCGGTCAGCGCCCCAACACGAATGGTAATTCGCCGGTACGCAGCGGACCCATCGAAGACCGTCTATTGAACTACTTCGACCAGTCGGCGTTCTCACAGGCCGGTAACTTCATGTTCGGCAATGTCTCCCGGACATCGCCGGACCTGCGCAGTCCGACCGCGACTAACATCGACATGTCGTTGTTCAAGCGGTTCAAGATGACCGAACGTTTCACGTCCGAACTGCGTGCGGAGGGCTTCAACGCATTGAACCACCCGGTTTGGAACGGCCCCGGCACCACCGTGACTGCGCCGGGAACGTTTGGCATAGTGCAACAGAAGGGCGGCCAGCGCCGCCTTATGCAGATAGCGCTGAAGATTCAGTTCTAGCGCACTTGGAGGGGAAGTAACCGGGCCCGGTTCGCTTCGTGCGGTCCGGGCCCGGTTCGTTTGATAGGTTAGATGATGGTGACGAAGCTGAAGGCGGCGATTGCGGCGGGAGTCTTGGTGACTGTCGTTTATTTTTGGCCGCGTCCGGCGGCGCCTGTCGCAACACCAACGGCACGAAGCGGTCCGGACGGCTATATCGATTCCGCCGTTTGCGCCGAGTGCCATGCGGCGATTGCGAAGAGTTATGCCGAGACGGGAATGGCGCGGACGTTTGGGGCAATGCGGGCGAGTTCGATGTTCCCGGGCGGCCGTTTCCAGCATGCGGCATCGGAGGAAACCTTCTCGATGTCGCGGCGCGATGGGAAGGCTTTCGTTAAACGGGAATCGGCGGGCGCGGAGCGGGAAGCGGGAGCGCATTTCTGGTTCGGTTCCGGGAACCGGGGCCGCGGTTTTTTGAGTCGCGCGGCGTCGGGCCGGTTACTGCTGTTGCCCGTGACCTACTACAGCGAGGATGGCGGCCATTGGGGGATGAATCCGGGTTACGACCGCGCTGCGCACGCGGGGTTTGAGCGGGTGGCGGACTACCGCTGTATGTCGTGCCATGCCGGTTATCCCGCCGTCGAACCCGGCGCGGACTTGCAGCCGATGGGCTGGGAGTATCCGGGCAAGTTGGTTGAAGGAATCGATTGCCAGCGATGCCATGGGCCGGGGCAAAAACATGTCGAGGCGTTCCGGCAGAGTAAGCCGCTGGCGGAAGCTCGGGCGGCGATCGTCAATCCAGAGCGGTTGCCGAGGGATCGCCAGATGGACGTCTGTATGCAGTGCTATTTGGAGACGACGAGCGTGCTGCTGCCCAACGAAATCATTCGCTTTGGGCGAGGCGTATTTTCATACCGTCCGGGCGAACCGCTGGGCGATTGGCTGACGGCGTTCGATTTCAAAAAGGGATCCGGGCACGACGACGGCTGAGTTCGTCAGCTCTGTTTATCGCCTGCGGCAGTCGGCCTGCTTTCGGGAGAGCCAGGGCGAGATGACGTGTTCGACATGTCATAACCCGCACGATATTCCCAAGGGAGCGAAGGCGGACGCGGCATACAAGGCGGCATGTTTGAAATGCCATGACGGAAAGATGCCGGGCCCTCCGCCGGCGCAGGAATGTACTTCCTGTCACATGCCGAAAAGAACGCCCAGCGACGCGATCCACTTGCGTCTGTCCGATCACTTCATCCAGAAGCGGGCGAAGCTTGAGACACAGCGACCGGTATCGGAACCTGTTTTAAAGCCGTATCGTGGAGAGGTCGTCACGTACTATCCGGCTGTGGCGACATCGGAGCAGGAGTTGTACGCGGCCGTCGCGCAGGTCACGCAGCAGGCGAATTTAGTCACAGACCTCCTGATCCAGTGAAATCGATCTGACCCGAGTTTGAAGATGAGCGTAAGGCAGGTACCGGGGAGGATAGTCTACGTCGCATTGAGTTCAGTGAGCAATAATTCGATGGCCTGATCGTGGGCTGCGAGCGTGAGATGGTGGAGCCGAACGGTCAACGTATTGGCGGTCAGGCCGGGCGTGAGATCGGCCTCGGTCTCGAAGATCTGACGCAGCAGGCTCCGTTATCGTCAGGGGGGGCGAGATGCTCCGGAAGCAGCGAGGCCATAGATGCGGCTCGTCCCGCGATAAACGTGAGGAGAACTCAAGCGGAACAAATGGAGATCGTCGTAGACGCGCTTGGCCTGTGCTGTGATATCCGCGGCCTGCAGGGTGAATGGCGTATTCGGATTGGGAATCGCGACATGCGAGTGGACATTGATGAGGGTAGGCTCGGCATTGGTTACGGGGAGACTCTGGGGGATCAGTACTTCGCCAGTCGTCGAGTACGGGGATGTTCGACAGAGTAGCTGGTTCGTAAAATTCGAGCCGTTAACGGGGCCAAACGATTCGCCCCTAATGGCGGACAAAAGTGCAGATTGGCTATGGAGCGTCGCGGGTTCGCCATAGCCAGAAGTGCAAGTGTAGCCGGAAACCGTCGGGCGCTCGATTCCTGTCTTGATTGTTACGTCGCTCTGCTGGAGTTCTTTTGCTGCCATCTTGGCTCGGACTTCGGCGAGTAGGATCCAGGAGAAGAGGGAGTGTATGCGATTAAACGCGCTTCCACGGGAAAGTCTCTGACGTTGAGTTCCTGCTCGATCTCAAAATCGGTAATAGTCAAATTGTTTGTCTGTGCCGTTGTTATGAGCTTGTCGACCAAAGCGAGATATGGACCAAACCCACCCCAAGCATCAAAGAGGGGATTGATGGGCGAACAATTGTAGGAATCGTCTAGGCCGAGGTTCTCGCGTGCGCGGTCCGGATAGTTGTTGTCTTCTGGGTCAAATCCAAAGGGCAACCACGGATAGAAATTGAGTTCGCGCGAGGCTTGAGGGCAGGTAGGCCGGGGCATTGCCAACATTTTGGTCAGCGGTCCGGACCAGTCCCCCATTAGGACCGGCTGGGGAGTCACCCGTTCGATGCCATAGGAACGAAGATCTTGCAAGAAGAACTTCAGATTGTTTTCCCATTGCCCCAAGATGCCCCCTGTCGAATTGAATACGGTGCTGGAAGCACCACCCATGAGGCCAAAGAAGAACCGGACTCCCTTGATACCTATGGCGGAGTAGTTGTTCGGATCGTAAGGCGGGCTGCTTGGATTGTTGTTGAAAAGGGACTTCACGCATTCGCGAACCGTCCAATTGAAGTTGCGGCAACCCGGCAAGAGGATGCCCTGCGCAGGGCCAGGCCACTATTGCCCCGTCGGCGAGTTTGCGGCGCAATAATGATGGAACGGGATCCCCCCAAGGTTGATTTCCAAGGTCGTATTGCTAGACAGAATTATTGGCGCAAGGCTGCGGCCAGGCGGATAGGTCGAAGCGAAATAACCGGTCACGTCGACTTGTGCCGTCATGGCCGTCGTGACATCTGTCCGCATCCGGAAGGCTCCGTTCGGATCGGCAGACAGGATAGCACCGTTGCTACTAACCGGCGGGTTGGGTATCAAGCCACCCGGGGTTGGCTTGGTATTGAGATTCAGCAAGGACGCGACAGGCTGGGCACCCTGTGGCCAGACGGCCCAGAATCCCAGCGCCGTATTGGTTGGCCTTACTGTAACGTTGGTAGCGTATGCGGGCGCGACAGGCAGTCCACAATTCGATCCAGGCAAATTCACTATGCTCGCAGTGGTCGAGGGATTTACTGACGGAATGAGTCTGCAGGGGTTCACCGTTGTGAGGGTCATCCCTGGGCCGGACGGCGGGGCTCTGTCATGATCACATCAATCGATCCGCCACCCGCCCGGACAAGGGCTCCATTCGATTTGATGATTCCATCGAGGTCATTGAGTGTCGAAACCGGCGTTCTCACGGCACCTGTCGGATATACGGACATGTAGGTGAGGAACTTCTTTTCAACGGTGGGATTTGTGCCCACAACGATGGTCGTGGGGATCACCGTCAGGTTGAGATAGTATGCAACAATATTGCCCGGGATCGTGCCGCACGTGCCGCACCTAGAAATCGAGGCAAGGGTAGTGGTCGGGGCTGGTCGCTTGGCCCTGAGTTTCCAGGTATTCGTCCTCCACCGTTCGAAGGCAAGGCCTTGCCGGGCTCGTTGGTGTTGTAGTAGGCGGTCAACTCCGCGTTTGGCAGCCGAGTATCTACCAAACGGCACGACGGCGTTGGAACAAATACCATTCCGTCCGGGTCGCTAGAGAAGAATCCAGTAACGTCAATGACGCCATCGGTGGCTTGGTCTGCAAACACTCGTATTTTGCCAGTCGCATCAACTGGAACGATGGCGTTGTTCGAGGCTACGCCATAGATGGCACCCGCATAGAAGTAGTTTGTGGTTGTGGCAGTAGAAGGAAATAATGGACCATCGCCTTGATAGACAGTGACTCTCGTTGCGCCAGTCGAAGAACCCGCTGGGGCCACGACTGTGACGTTGGCAGCGATTGCTTTGGCAAAAGGCGGTATCGGGCAATTGGACGATGATAACGTCAACTGTCTCGATTTGGTGGCTGCCAACGAGCCAACAAACGGTGCTATGAACACTGGGTTGTAGTAGCTGCCGCCATTTGGTCCTGAACCCGGCTGGGAGAGGCTGACGCGCGTGTCCATGAGCCTGCATGGTTCCATTTATTTGAATCGGAGGTTGGATTCGAGAACCTGACTTTGTAATACTTTGCAAAAAAAACAGACGAATAAAAGGAAAACGTTTTTGTATTTCCAAGCATGCTTGAAGACCACTCCTTTCGCTCCCGCAAGTCAAGGGGCTTTTCCTTTGGTGTCTTTTCCTTTGGTTTCCGGAGCCATCGCATGCGGGGTCTTCTACCGTTACACTAGAGGTTCAACCTCATGCAAAAGTCCATTGCCCCGGCCAAGGCATTGCAAGGCTCGATCTCCTTGCCCGGCGACAAGTCCATCTCTCACCGCTATGCGATGATCTCCGCCATCGCCGACGGACCCACACGCATCAAGCGCTTTCCCGCCGGTGGCGACAATCAGTCCACTCTGCGTTGTATGGAACAGCTCGGCATTCAAGTCGAGCGCCTTCCAGAAGAAGTTGTCGTCCACGGCAAAGGACTCGACGGCCTCCGCGCCTCCACGTCCGATCTCGATTGCGGCAACTCCGGATCCACCATGCGAATGCTATCGGGCATTCTCGCGGCGCAGCCGTTTTCGACCACGATGTTCGGTGACGAATCGCTGTCGAGCCGCCCGATGGATCGCGTCATGAATCCGCTGTCGCAGATGGGCGCGAAGTTTTCCGCACGTGACGGACGCTTTCCTCCATTGCGTGTCGATGGCGGCAAGTTGACCGCCATGCGCTATGCACCGCCCATGGCGAGCGCACAGGTGAAGAGTTGCGTGCTGCTGGCGGGCTTGTATTGTGAGGGCGAAACTGTTGTCGAAGAGAAGATCCGCACGCGCGATCACACAGAAATCGCCTTGCGCGAATTCGGTGCGGACGTTACCTCTATCGGCAATACCATCACGCTGCAGGGACGTCCCAACCTCACCGGCAATCGCGAACTCACCGTGCCCGGCGATATTTCGTCCGCAGCCTTTTTTCTAGTTGCCGCGCTGCTGCTTCCCGGTTCGCAAATCACGATCTATGGCGTAGGACTCAACCCTACGCGCAGTGCGCTGCTCGACTTTCTCGCTTCCATCGGCGCGCAGGCCAAGATTCTCGACATGGGCCAAAGCTGCGGCGAAATCGTTGGCGATATCCAGATGAAGTACGCGCCGGTCAGAGGCGGCTTGCTCGAAGGCGCGATGACAGCGGCGTTGATTGACGAGATCCCTGTGTTGGCGGTGCTCGGCGCAGTGAGCGAAGAAGGGCTCACGGTGAAAGACGCCAAAGAACTGCGCGTCAAAGAGACCGACCGTATTGCGACTGTGGCGGAGAATATGAAGCGCATGGGCATCGAAATCGAGGTCGCGCCCGATGGCTTCCACATCCCCGGCAAGCAGAAGTTCAAAGCCGCGCAGTGCGATTCGTTCCACGATCACCGCATCGCGATGGCCTTTGCGATCGCTGGACTCGCAGCCGACGGACCCACGCTCATTGATCGAGCCGAGGCGGCCAGCGTGTCGTTTCCAGAGTTCTACGACACGATCGAACAGCTTTCTTCTTAAACCGATGGACAAAGATCTGGTGCTCGCGGGCTTGGCCCATGACTTGAACAACGTCTTGCAGACGGTGGCTCATGTTGCGGATATCCTGTCTACCGATCGCCAATGGTCCGCGGAATCCGATCTGCTCATTCGGTGTGTCGATCGCGGGCGGGCAATACTGGAGAGTCTGCAGGAAGAGCCTTCTGTTGTGGATCTGCATGAGGTTGCAAAGCGCGCGGCGCACGGCGCGGAACCACTCGCTGTCCGCATCGAGATCCCCCATGAACTCCAGTTTGTCGGCAAGCCTCTGGCGTTCGAGCGCGCCTTGCTCAATCTGCTGTGGAACAGCGCCCGCGCAGGTGCGAGCGAATGCCACATCGTTGCGGAAAAGCAAGACGGCAGCTACCGGATCGAGGTCGCGGACAACGGACCGGGCATTCCCGAAGCCGATCTTTCTAAAGTTTTCGCACCAGGATTTTCCACCACCGCCTCCACTGGCTTGGGCTTAAGAATCGTGGAATCGATTGTGCAGAACCATGGCGGCAACATTGCGGTATTCAACCGCGGAGGCGCATGCTTCCAGATTAGGATTCCCGCATGACGAAATACCTCTGCATTCACTCTCACTTCTATCAACCGCCACGCGAGAACCCTTGGCTGGAATCGATCGAAATGCAGGATTCCGCGTATCCATATCACGACTGGAACGCTCGTATCGACGCCGAATGCTACGCGCCGAATACGGCCGCGCGCATTCTCGATGACAAAGACCGCATCTTGCGCATTGTCAATAACTACGCGTGGATGAGCTTCAACGTGGGGCCGACGTTGTTGAGTTGGATGCAGATGCACTCGCCGGAATCGTACGCGTCGATCCTCAATGCAGATCGCGAAAGCCGCAAGCGCTTTTCGGGACACGGCAGTGCCATCGCGCAAGTCTACAACCACATGATTATGCCGCTGGCGAACCGCCGCGACAAAGAGACGCAGATCTTGTGGGGCATCGCCGATTTCGAACATCGCTTTGGACACAAGCCCGAAGGCATGTGGCTGGCGGAGACCGCCGTGGATATCGAGTCGCTCGACCTCATGGCGAAGCACGGAATTCGCTTTACGATTCTCAGCCCCTATCAGGCGAAGAGCGTTCGCAAGATGGGCACGCAAGGATGGCTGGACGCGCGGGGCGGCGGTGTGGATCCGCAGAAGCCGTATCGCGTCGCGTTGAACGAGGGCCGCTCGATCGCGGTGTTTTTTTACGATGGTCCGGTGTCGCAAGCGGTGGCCTTTGAGCGGTTGCTCGAAAACGGGGAGAGGTTCGCCAACCGTTTGTTGAATGCTTTTTCCACGACAAAGCAGGAACCGCAGCTTGTCCACATCGCGACCGATGGCGAGACCTACGGTCATCATCACAAGCATGGCGAGATGGCGCTGGCGTATGCGATGGAACACATCGCCCGCAACAAACTTGCCAAACTCACCAACTATGGCGAGTTTCTGGAACGGTTCCCGCCGCAGCACGATGCGGAAATCGTTGAGAATTCGGCCTGGAGTTGTTCGCATGGAGTCGGACGTTGGAATCGCGATTGCGGCTGCAGTAGCGGATCGCACTGGGGCTGGAATCAACAGTGGCGCGGGCCTCTGCGCGAGGCTTACGATTATTTGCGGGATGCGATCGAGCCCCAGTTCGAGAAGCTGGCGTGCAAGCTGGTAGAGGATCCGTGGGCGGCGCGCAATGCGTATGTGCGGGTGATGCTCGATCGTTCGCCAGAATCGCGAGAAGACTTTCTCGCCACACATTCGCGTGGAAAACTCACGTCGGCACAGCAATCTCAGTTGTGGATGCTACTCGAAATGCAGCGCCACCTCATGTTGATGTATACGAGTTGCGGTTGGTTCTTCGATGATCTTTCCGGCATCGAAACCACGCAGACGATGCAGTACGCAGGCCGGGCGCTGCAGTTGTTCGAAGATCTCACCGGCGCTTCGCCGACAACGGTTTCGGCGGAATTCGTAGCGCGCCTCGGCAAGGCGAGGAGCAATGTCGAAGAGCTGGGTTCTGGCGACGCAATCTACCTGAGTAACGTGCTCGCCTCGCGCGTGGATCTGCCGAAGCTTGCCGCGCATTACGCGATTAGCTCGTTGTTCGAAGCGTACGACGCGCGCGCCAAAATTTACTGCTTCACTTGTGACAGTGTGGAACGGCGCGATTCCAAAGCGGGGCGTCTGCGCGCGGCGACTGGCCGTGTGAAGCTGCGTTCGGAAATCACCGGTGAGGAAGGCGAGTACGCCTATGGAGTCGTCCATTTCGGCGATCACAATATCACCGGTGCGGTGACGCTGCTGTCGAACGAAGTCTGGTATCAAAAGGCGCAAGCCGCTGTGCATGCCGCCTTCGAGAGCGCGGATATCCCGGCGCTGATCCGCATGCTCGATCGAGAATGGGGTGGCGCGGATGCTTACACCTTGCGTTCGCTCTTTCGCGACGAGCAGCGCAGTATTTTGCGCAGCGTGTTGAAAGAGACCCTTGAGGAATCGGAAGGCGCGTTCCGGCGATTGTACGATCAGAATCTGCCGCTGATGCGCTTTCTCGGATCGCTGAAAACGCCGCAACCGCGCGTCTTTGAATCCACCGCCGCCACGGCGCTCAACACATTGTTGAAGCGTTCGTTGGCGACGGCGGTTCCTGATTCGGCAAAGATCGCGACGCTGCTCGAAGAGGCGAGGTCCGCACGCGTGGACCTCGATTTCACTACACTCGAATATCAACTGCGCAATCGCATCGATTCCGCCGCCCAGACGTTTGCCGCGCAACCCAAAAGTCTTGAGGCGCTCGATCAGTTTCTGAATTGGGTGCGCTTGCGTTCGGCGATGCCGTTCCGAGTGTATCCGTGGGCAGCGCAAAATCGCTGCTATGCGATCTTGCGCAGCCATTTTCCAAAGCAATTGAAGAAGGCGTTGGAGGGCGACGAGCCCGCAACCCGGTGGGTAAAGCGGTTTCGCGAACTCGCCACGGCGATCGGTGTATTTGTGGCGGAAGAATAAATGCCTCACGACAGCAATATTGCTTTGGCGATGCTGCTGGTGTTCGGTGGCGCGAAGTTGCTTGCCGAGATTTTTGAACGGTTGAAGATGCCGGGTATCGTTGGGGAGATTCTGGCGGGAATGTTGCTGGGACCCTCGGTACTCAACTGGGTGAAGTGGGATGGCACCCTCAGCGCGCTCGCCGAACTGGGCGTGATGTTTCTGCTGTTCCGCGTTGGCCTTGAGGTCAAAGCATCCGAACTGATGCGTGTTGGCAAGACGGCGGTGGGTGTGGCCATGCTCGGCGTGATCGTGCCTTTCGTGCTGGGCTGGGGCATTCTGCGTCTGTGGAACGAGAACAATGTGACAGCGTGCTTTGTCGGTTCCGCCATGGTGGCGACCAGCGTCGGCATCACCGCGCAGGTGCTCGCCGCCAAGGGTCTGCTGCAAAGCACATCGGCCAAGATCATTCTTGCGGCAGCGGTGATCGACGATATTCTGGGCTTGCTTGTTTTAGCCATTGTCAGCAGTGTCGCTAAGGGGGATGTGAATGTCGCGGGACTCGTCACCACCGCCGTGCTGGCGGTTGGCTTCACGCTGTTGATCGCGCGTTGGGGGACATCCGCCATGGGCCGCCTCATGCCGCGCATCGAGGCTACGTTAATGTCCGGGGAAGTGCAGTTCAATGTCGCGATGGTGTTGTTGTTCGCGCTAGCGTTAGGCGCGGGTTATGCTGGCGTGGCTGCAATCGTTGGCGCGTTTCTTGCGGGTATGGCAATCGCAGAGTCGGTGGATCATCGTGTGCACGATCTCGCGCATGGCGTGACGGAGTTGCTGGTTCCTTTCTTTCTCGCAGGCATCGGCATCCAACTCGATTGGAAGACGCTCACCGATCCGTCGACGCTGGTGTTGGCTTTTGTGATTCTCTTCGCAGCGGTGTTGTCCAAGTTCCTTGGCTGCGGACTCGGTGCCTGGTCACTCGGCAAACGCACCGCGATGCAGGTTGGCGTGGGCATGATTCCGCGCGGCGAAGTGGGCATGGTGGTGGCGCAGATCGGCATGAGCATGGGTGTGATTCCGCCGCATGTTTACGGGGTGGTCGTCTTCATGGCGATTGCCACAACAGTGGTGGCTCCCCTGCTATTGACGTGGGCGTTTCGAGGGGAAGTGTGCGAGGCTCCGGTGGAGCGGTTCCAACTGGGCTAGTATTGTGTCCGGATCTTTGTAGACTGCAGATGCGCGACAACAACTTTCCACTTTTCGGACCCATACACCTCGCGATCCTCGCGTCGATTCCCCTGTTTGCTTGGCTGCTGTCTTCGATCGCGCGCAAACGCCCGGCGCTGGCGACACCGATCCGCATCACGGCCGGATCTCTGCTGCTCATCAACGAACTGATCTGGTATGCCTTCAAGGCCCACAAAGGCTGGTTCTTGTCGGCTGGCGATTTGCCGTTGCAACTCTGCGATCTGACTCTTTGGCTGACCGTGGTGGCCATGATCTGGCGTGTGCAGTTCGCCTTTGAGTTCGCGTTTTTCACGGGGACGATCGGTCCGACGATGGCCGTGCTGACGCCGGATTTGTGGGAGCCGTTTCCGAGTTATCCGACGGTCTATTTTTTCCTCGCCCACTGCGCCATCGTGATTTGCGTTTTGTATTTGTGGTTGAGCAAGACGATGCGACCGCTGCGGGGATGTTTGTGGCGCGTGATGCTGGCGTTGAATGGCTATGCGGTTGGCATCGGACTCTTCAACTGGATCTTCAACACGAACTACATGTATCTTTGCCGCAAGCCTGCGAGCGCCTCGGCGTTAGATTATTTTGGTCCGTGGCCGATCTATATTCTCACCGGGGAACTATTTGCTTTGGCGTTTTTCGCGCTGCTGTGGCTGCCGTTCCGGAAGGCTAGTAGAGAAGCGATTCCAGATCTCGACCGCCATACACCACTCGCATGATCTCTATGGCATCCGGCCCCTGGTCGTAGTAGATCAGATACTTTTCGAATGGTTTTTCGACACGCAAGGTTCCAACTTTTCGAAGAGCGATCGCGGACTGCGATTGCGCCAACCGATCGCCGGTTGGCTGGAAATCAATTCGAAGCTTGCGAATACGCTGTCGATGAAGCGCACTCCGGTTTCCACGCCCGCGCGTTCGGCGAGACCGTCCGCGATGTCATCGATATCGCGATCTGCCGTTGGCCGGACCAGATAGCCCGGCGTCACCCCTTACTCTTCTTTTTTCCGTGCCGGGCTATAAGCTGGCGGCGCATGTTTTGATGTGCGCCGGTGTCACCCGAATCGGATCTCCAGATTCAATTGCCTCAAGAAGGAGCGTGTCCAGCCGAGCCTGGGCTCTCTGTTGTTGATCGCGTCGCAATAGCTCTCTGAGATACTCGCCGGGAGTGCTGTAGGAACCGCCCGAAACTTGATCTTCGACGTAGTCCTTCAACGCCTGGGGTAGTGACATGTTGAGCGAAGCCATCGGCATAGTCTCGGTATAGAGCGACCTTCAATAACTGTCAATTGATGAAGGTCACGGATCATAGTTGATACAGCATGAAGTACACGATCACTCCAGTGACGCTCACATACAGCCAAATTGGAAACGTCCAGCGCGCAATCTTGCGATGCCGCGCGAACTGTCCCTTCCACGCCCGCCACAGCGTCACGCCCGCCAGAAACGGAACGAGCGCCGCCAGCACCACATGCGTGATCAGGATGAAGAAGTACACGGTCCGAATGAAGCCCTGCTTCTGAAACGGCACCGAACCCACTTGCGCGTGATAGACGAGATAGCTGATCAGAAACAACACCGACACGGCAAACGCCGCCAGCATCGCCTTCCGATGCGCCTCCCGTTTTCCAGCGCGGATCAGTCGGTATCCCACCACTAACAAGACCGTTGCCGTGGCGTTGAGCGTTGCATTCAACGCAGGCAAATCGCGGTAATCCATCACTACTCCTTCACCAATCGCTTGGCGTCTTCGATCAACTGCACGATCCTCGATGGTTCCGAAGACCCGTAATACCCGCGGATCCGCGACTGCTTATCCACCAACACAAAGCGCGTGGAATGTTCCAGGTCTGGAGCCACATCGCCCAGCTTGAAAACATCCTTGCTCAAATGATGCAAGTCTTCACGCGATCCGGTCAGAAAGTACCATCGCAAAGGATCTGCCCCGAACTTCTTTCCATAGTCGGCGAGCACCCGCGGCGTATCGCGCGCAGGGTCGACGGTGAACGAAACCAGCTTGGCCTGGTCGATTCCCACCAGCCCTTCTTGCACACGCTTCATGTGCTGCGTCAGGCGAGGGCAGGGTCCGGGACAGTTGGTGAAGATGAAGTCGGCCACCCAGACTTTGCCGCGCAGTTCGATCGCGCTTGCAAAAGCGGCACCGGTTTCCCGGGTCAGTTGGAAGTCCGGGACGTTGCCGAGATCGGGCAACGGAGGCTTCGGCGAAGGACACCCGGCCGTGAAAAGTAAGAGGCTAGGAAATAGCGCGATCCGCAACCAGAAAGGCATAAAGAATGGGCAGGTACACCACCGACGCGAGCAGTACATTTCGGGCGCGCTGCTTGGAACGGTCTTCAAGAACGCGAGCGCAGAAGAATGCGAATCCGAAGCCCGCCAATTGCGCTCCGATCAGATAGAGCGGTCCTGTCAATCGAAACAAGCTGGGCATCAGCGTCAGGGGAACCAACACCAGCGACAGCCAGAAGATGCGCTTGGCGGTGGATTCGCCATCGGGTTCCACAACCGGAAGCATCCGGATGCCCGCGCGCGCATAGTCTTCGCGGTACATCCAGGCGATGGCGTAAAAGTGCGGGAACTGCCACAAAAACAGGATCGAGAACAGCAGCCAGGCTTCGAGATTGAGCAGGTTCGCGGCGGCCGCGTAGCCGATCAGCGGAGGCATCGCGCCGGGAATCGCGCCGATGGTCGTCGAATGAGGGGTCACCTGTTTCAATGGCGTGTAGGCGAAGAGATACGAGACCACGGTGAAGAGGCCTAGCAGCGCGGTTAAGCGGTTGGTACCGATCCACAATTCAACCGCGCCAGCTACGATCAACGTCAGGCCAAAGAGAAGGGCATTGATCGGTTTCATCCGCCCCGATGGAATCGGCCGATCCTGCGTGCGGTGCATCTTCGAGTCCGCGATACGTTCATACCATTGGTTCAACGATGCAGTTCCGGAGGCGAGCAACAGCGTTCCCAGGATGCAATGGAACAGCGTCCACACGTTCCAACCCACACGTAGCGCGCCTAGATAGTAGCCAATGGCAGTGCTGAGCAGGATCAGCCAGGTGACGCGGGGTTTGGTCAGTGCAAGATAGTCTTGGATCATTTAGACGGCAACTTCGTTCGCGGCTGCGCGGCGAACTACTGCAGCGGCTGGTTGCACGAATCGGCGCACCTGCACCGCCGTGTAAATCGTCGAAGCCAGCGCGACGGCGCCCAACGCGGTATGGGCTACGGTCGCCAGCACCAGCATCGGCGAAATCACCTGCGTTTCGATCGCTTCCGATCGCGTCAAATAGGCGGCGATACCGAGCAGCAACTGTCCGGAAATCACGCCGATCACGGTGAAGGCCGCGCGGTTCAACGCGCCATGCTTCGGATACTGTTGCAGAATCGAGATCGCTTCGTAAAGCACTGCCGATGCCACGAAGATCGCTCCGATAATGTGCGGAATCACGCCCGCGGCCTTGTGGCGGAACGCCGCACCCAGCGCCAACTGCGCGAGCACCATGACGGGAACCACAACGGCCAGCGAGCGAAACGACGGGAATCCGGCGTCGGGGACGACATCGCCGTCTGACTTGCCTTCTACCCAATCGCGGCTCAACAGCAGCGTAAAGACAACGGTGAGAGAGAAGAAGAGCTGCGCCAGACAGGCATGCGCGATGCTGACGTACTTCGGCAATTGATAGAGCACGGTTAACCCGCCCAGAACGCCTTGCGCGATCACGGAGGCAAGCGCGACGAAGCCGAGCTTCTTCACAAAGGAACGCTTTTCGGTGAAAGCCATCCAGATGCAGAGCACAGTCGTGAGAAATCCGACGGTGGTCGCCACCATGCGGTGACCATGTTCGTAGAAGACGCCACCTTTCATCTCAGGCATGAGTTTGCCATAAGATAGCGGCCAATCCGGGACGCTCAGACCAGCTTCGTTGCTGGTTACCGCCGCTCCGGCGATAATCAAAAACAGCGTAGCAGCCGAAAGAAGTATAGAGTAACGGTGCAGCCAGGCTTGGTACATATCGGGTGGGAAGAACCGCAGCGGGAAGCGGGCGGTTCCGCGATCTCCTCTATTGTACTCTGATTCCTCAAATGGCATCCTTGAACTAAACATGTGGGCTCAAGTCAAAGATCTGTTCGCCAATGGCAATCGCGCGTTGAACCTTAGCGGTATTTTCAACGCCGGGCTCTTCTTGATTTGCCTGGCGCTCAGCTTTGTCGATGAACGCTCGGTCGCAGGCGTAAATCCGTGGCTGAAGCCGATGAAGTTTTGCCTCTCGGTGATGATCTATTGCTTCTCTCTATCGATCATCCTGGGCCTTATCGATGGCTTCGACAAGATGCGCCTTTGGATCGGCCGCTCTGTTGCCGGCCTCATGCTGCTGGAACAAGCCGCCATCACCCTGCAGGCCGCCAGGGGCGTGACTTCTCACTACAACACCGATACCGCGATAGATGGGCTGATCTTCGGCGCTATGGGTATGGGGATTGGCCTCAATACCGTTCTTGATTCCCTGGTTTTCGGCTTGATTGTGCTTGTTCCGCTGGCGAGCGTGCCCACAGGTGTTTTGTGGGGAATTCGCTTTGGACTCGTGATGTTCATCGCCGCCGGATTCGAAGGCGGCACCATGATCATGAACCAGGCCCATAGCGTCGGCGCGCCAGACGGCAGCCCAGGAATCCCCTGGGCGAACTGGAGTCGTGAGCACGGCGACTATCGGGTCGCTCACTTCATCGGGTTGCACAGTCTGCAGATCCTGCCGATGATCGGCCTGATCGTGGACAGGCTTTCGAAGTCAAACGTTGTGCGCGCCATCGCCGTTTCGGCCGTCGCTGCCGCTCTCGCGTGGCTGATGTGGATGCAGACCCAACTTGCCGCGTCCGGCAAGCCGTTCATGAAGCTGTAGCTACTACTTCTTCAGGTCGTTGTAGCGGCGCGTGCCTCCACGATCTTCTGAATGATCGTCGCAGGCACGCCACCAGCGGACCTCTGGAATAGAACGCCGGAAGCCGATAGCCGATGGTCTCCTCCGCCTCTTTGGGCGCGGCAGCGCGTATCGCTTTGCGCACTTTCTTCAATGTCGCTCTCTGCGGTTCCGGAACTTTTGCAAGATAGGCTTCCACAGCTTCGTTTCCCGGTCTCTCGATCATTTTGGATTCTCAATCGTCCAGGCCCGCATCCAGGCGAGAAACCGCCGCGCGTGAGCATCCAAGTTCTCGATGCCTCCTCCGCCAAGCAGCGGAGAGCACATCTCATACGCGACACCACCGTCGTAGCCGCTGGCGCGCAACGCCGTTAGAAAGCTCGTGTAGTCGATGAAGCCCTCTCCCATCCGAACGGCCTGTGTCCACGCCTTGCTCTCTTCGAAATTGACAACGTTTGGCTGGTATTGGAAACGAGGCCGCAACTGGTAGTCGGCTACAGTCGTGTGGCAGGTCATCGGACCCAACTTGCTCGCTGCCGCCGCGAGGTCCGCGCCTTGCAACGCCGGAGTCCACGCGTCGAACATCGCCTTACAGGCAGGATGATTCACGGCCTCGATGAGATCGTGCAGGCTATCGTGATGTGAGGCGAGATCGTGATGGTTCTGGACGCCGATGGTCACACCCACATCGCCCGCACGTATCGCGCACTCACGGATTGCATCCACCGTGTTCTTCCAAAGCAGCGAGTACCCCACTGAAGGATGCTCGTAGGCCGTGAAGATGCGCACCATCCTGCCGCCGCCGAGGTCCGCTGCCAGACGCGCGAGTTCCGCAATGTGCCCGATTTGGATCTCGCGATGCGGCACATCGCCATGCTCGGCGTCGGCTGAGAAGTTGTTGTACCCGGCAATCACATGCACGCTCAGGCCCCGTTTTTCGATCTCGTCTCGAAGCCGCAATCGCGCGTCGGCAATGAAATCCAGAGGTGATAAATGAGGACGCTTGGCCATAAGCATCACTGCAGGAAACCCAAGTTCCGCAGCCTTGTCGAGAAACTGGTGTAGCGTCAAAGCCGCTTGGCCGGGCCAAACGCCTGCGTAGCTGACCGAATGAAGAACCGGGATCATTCTGAGCATGATATCCGATGCGGCGGGTGTCGCGAGTGGTCCCGCCGCATGACCAGCGTTACGTTGACTTCGGCGCCCGGCGCTGCCGGAGCCTCCATCCCATCGCCACAACGCCCAATGCGGCGGCCGCGAAGGTGGAGGGCTCTGGAACATCGCTGACATCGCCCGCAAAGAGAACACCGCTAAACCCGCCAGTGTTTACCACGTCCAGCCGGATCGTTGTCGGGCCGGCCGCAAGATTGATCGTTTGTAGTGTGGGAAGGTTCGAGAAGTCCCCTGCGAGCAGACCCACAAACGTGAACACTGGAGATACTGCGTTGTTGATGTAAACCCGCAGTTGGTTGTCGGCCAACGCCCGGAATGTGAGCACGGCCGAAGCGCTGTTGTTGAATGTATAGGACAGGCTGTAGGTTGTGGGCGGCAACGAATTCGCCGTTGTGGTCGAAACCCAGGCGCTGCCCGCAGGCGGGTTCGCCCACACGGATCCATTCGCAACGGTAATCGGATTGGTGATCACCTGCGCCGGGCCACTGCCACCCGCGGTGATGGTCCAGATGGGATTGCCCCGTACCGATGTTTGCCGCATTTCCAAAGGCTGCGAGTAGCAGCGCCGGAAAGAGGATGCTCTTGTTCATTCTGATTTTCTCCTAGTCTTTTCTGTGGCGAAAGCTCGCCGCGCCCTTTATTGCGTAGGACTCTCGTACTAGCTAGGGGTCATATTGCTTTTGAACTCGCGACCTGTAACGGAGGCTCCCAACTTTTGGTCTAATCAAGAGTGGCTTTCGGTCTCACCGAAACCTCAGGTTTTCGGAACCACAAACGTCAAGGAGAATGATCGAGAATGAAAATTTACCTCATGAGCTGCCTGCTGGTAGCGGGGACCATCTTGGCCGCTACACCCGACGAAGCCGCTTTGCGTGCCGCGATGAAGTCGATCCAACCCGCTCATGGCGCATTGGGCAAAAAGATCGCCGCCAAAGATGCCACTGCGGCAGCCGATGCCAAGCAACTCGTCAGCCTGTTCGGCGCGTCCACCAAATTCGCCAAGGCCAAGAAGTGGGAAGACGGGATGGGTTTCAACAAGACCGCGATCTCCTCTTACAAAGCGATTGCCAAGGCCGCCATGGCGGGCAAGTGGGATGAAGCCAGCAAAGCCCATCAGGATGCCAGTGGAACCTGCAAGGGCTGCCATTCCGCACACCGCGGGCCTAAAGGCGCCGACGGCGTTTATCCGATTCAGTAAGTCATACTTCTCAAGGGGCCACGCGTTCTGTGTGGCCTTTGGTTTCCCCATGGATCTTGGATTCAAAGACCGCGTCGCGATCGTAACCGGCGGAACCCGCGGTATCGGACTCGCCACCGCCAGAGCTTTGGCTCTCGAAGGTTGCCACGTCGGCGTTTGCGGACGCTCTGTTGATTCTCTGCGTGCCGCCGATGCCGAAGGACTCTTCGCCTGCCAAGCCGATCTGAACGACGAACATCAAACCACGGCCTTTGTGGACAGCGTCCACGCCAAGTTCGGGCGTCTGGATATCCTGGTCAACAACGCGGGCGGTAGTTTGGGCGGCGGAGGATTTCAAGTCTCAACGCTCGATCAATGGCGTCGTGTGATGGATATCAACCTCTTCTCAGCCCTGGTCGCCAGCAAAGCTGCGGTTCCGCATATGCAGCAGCGGCATTGGGGGCGTATCATTCATATTTCCAGCATCTGGGGCAAAGAAGGCGGGGGCGGGGCAGCATACAATGCGGCCAAAGCGGCTCTCATCAGTTTGTCCAAGGCGATGGCCCGCGATCTCGCCAACGACGGGATCCTGGTGAATACCGTCGCTCCGGGTTCTGTCCTGTTCCCCGGCGGGGGGTGGGACAAGCGGATGCAAGCCGATCCGCAAGGGATCGCTGCATTTGTTGAACGCGACCTGCCGCTGGGACGTTTTGGGCGCCCCGATGAAGTAGCGCGAACCGTTGTCTTTCTCGCCAGCGAGGCCGCCGGCTTGATCAGTGGTTCGTGCATCGTCGTGGACGGCTGCCAGAGTCACAGCAATCTATAGTTGCGACGAATCTTTCTGAGCCTCTCTTTGCTCAAAGTCTAGACTCCCAGCAATCCTACTTCGAATCCAAAATAAAGGTCGGTGCCAACCCGACGGCACTCACAAACCCCGACGACGTCTCGGCTGTCAACCAACTTGACGCCCCATGCACCTTACCCAACGACGAGTGCGGATGCACACCCACGTTCAGTTCTTTCATCTGCACCGTTCCATGCTGCAGCACCGGGAACTCAGCCGTCGCGGCCTCCGTCACTTCCTGCGCCACATACGGATTCCGGATTGCCTGCTTCAAGGCCCGATCCCACGACGCATCGTCCATGCGCGCGCCTACATATACAGGAGACTCCGACGAATCGTCGTTTGGCTTCAACACCAGCGTCTCGCGGTTGGTCTTGACGAAATCGAGCAGGTCGATCTGCGAACCTTTATGAGTGGTATGCCCCGATCGCACGACGCGGGTCCACGGCACGAATTCTTTGATCGCCTTGCGCTCCACTAACGGGAACTTCTCGGTAATCGCCTCGTCGGTTAACAGGTCGAAGATCGCCTTCTTCTGCGCCAGTTCGGCGCGGAAGCTGTTCACGATGCAAACCGCCTTGTCGCGATAGGCACGCACCAGCGGATGTCCCAGGTCGAACCGCACCAGAAACTCGTGCACTTTCATCTTGCGATAAATCAAATCAATCGCGAAGTCACCCTTGCGCAGCACACCGTTCTTGTATTCGAGGTGCTCGGGTGCAACCACTTCGGCCGCGCAACCCTCTTTGCGAAACATCTCCGCCACAGCCAGATTCTCCGGCGCCGCGTCTTTCTGAAACGGCTGCCGGAATTCGAGAATTGCGATGTTTGGCTTCTTGTTCTTCGAGCCGAATTCCTTGTGGGCCTTGAGTAGCGATTGCAGCACAAACTTGCCGCTGCCCAGTTTGGTCAGAGAGTACCGCTTGCGAAACTCCTTCATGGGCGGCGAGTCGTAGAACATGTTCGAAAGAGCTTCCGAATACGCAATACCCGCCGGGGTTTCGGCATTGTAATCGGTGAACCGCATCGTGCCGTTGTTGAGGCTGGTATCGAGTAACTCGGTCACCGACAGAAACGGATAGCCAGGATCGATCGCCGCCAGCATCTTCTCAGCCGGCAGCAACTGCATACGGTTCATCAACTGATGATTGCCGAGTGCTAGCTCCTGCACCCGATGAATGGCCGAGTACAAGGACTCCGCGCCTTTCACCATATTCTCGTACTGCCGTTTCGTGATAAAATGCGGCCGCAGGATCGGCGTTGCCGGGCGCGTACCGAGCAGGAGATGTTCCTGCTTCATCCGCTCCTGAAGCGCTTCCGCCCAAGCTAGGTCCTTATAAGCTTCTGATTCCAAAAGCCGATGGAAACGCGCGATAGCATCGCTAAGTTGCGACATCGTGTCTGTGGGTACTTCCTTGACTTGAGTATCGCACGCTCATATCCGTTTTCTCGCGGTTCTGTCTGTAAGTTGTTGAAAAAAGACAACTTAAATTCTTGACAAAATCCGTGTCACGATAGAGTTAACACATGGCGCCTAATTGTACCAGACTCCTCACCCCGCTTGTGGCCGCTCTCTTCGCCACTACTCTCGCAGTCGCCGACGACGGAATGTGGCTGCTGGATCGTTTCCCGAAAGATCTCGTCCGCAAGCGCTACAACTTCGAAGTCACCGATGCGTTTCTCGAAAAGATGCGCCTCGCGTCCGTACGCTTCAACAGTGGTGGCAGCGCCTCTTTCGTCTCTTCCAAAGGACTTCTGTTCACCAATCACCACGTCGGTGCCGACTGTATTCAGAAGTTATCCTCAGCCAAGAACGACTATATGGCCAATGGATTCCACGCTCGCACAGAGGCTGAGGAAAAAGCCTGCCCCGATCTGGAAATCAATGTCCTGATCCGCATGGAGGACATTACCGCCAAGGTTGAAGCGGTGCAGGCCGCCACTCCCGCCGAGCGCAACAAGGCACGCAAGGCCAAGCTCACCGAACTTGAGAAACAGTGCGTTGACGCCAGCGCAGGCAAAAATTCCTGCGAAGCCGTCACCCTTTATTCTGGCGGCATGTACAAGCTGCACGAGTACCAGAAGTACACGGACGTTCGTTTGGTCTTCGCGCCAGAGTACTCCGTGGCCGCCTTCGGAGGTGACCCCGACAACTTCACCTTCCCACGCTACTGTCTCGACTTCGCCCTCTTCCGCGCCTACGAAAACGGCAAGCCCCTGACGTCCAAGAACTTCTTTCCCTGGGCGAAAGCAGGCGTGCGCGAAGGCGAGTTGACGTTCGTGCCTGGCAACCCCGGATCCACGGGTCGCCTCGATACCTACGCCCAGCTTGAGTATCAGCGCGACGTGCAGTATCCGAACGCTCTCTCAATGCTCGACGGCATCATTGCCTCTTTGAAAGAGTTCGGCAAGCGTGACACAGAATCCAAACGCCTCGCCGATGGCGAACTGCAGTCGTACCAGAACTCCTACAAAGCCTATGACGGTTTCCTCCGCGGACTCAACGATGCCAAATTGATGGACCGCAAAAAGGCCGATGAAACCAAGCTTCGCAGAGCGCTTGCCGACGATCCCGCCAAGCAAGCGGAATACGGCAAGACCTGGGATGAGATTGCCGCCGCGCTTGCAGCCTGGCGTCCGGTGATGAAAGAGTTTTATGCGCTCGAACGGATCCCAGGCAACTCGCAGCACGTTCACCTCGCGCAATCCGCCCTGCGTCTGGCCGTCGAACGCGCCAAGCCGGACGCCGAGCGACTCCGCGAATATACAACCCCCGCGATTCCCGCCGTCGAACAGGATCTGTTCTCGCCCGCCCCCATCTCCGATGCCATGGAAGAGGTCAAGCTCACGGTCCTCTTGAAAGAGATGAAAGAACGTTTGGGCACAGATCATCCGGTGATGCGCGAAATCCTTGGCGGCCGTACGGAAGCCGCCACAGCCAAAGCCGCCATCGCTGGATCCAAGATCAAAGACATCGAGTTTCGCAAGAAACTCGCCGCCGACGCTGCGTTCGCCTTGAAATCCGACGACCCGATCGTACGCATCGTGAGAATCATCGACGAACCAGCGCGCACGCTCCGCAAGCGTTTTGAAAACGAACTCGAAAGCACGCTCATCGCCAATGCCAGCAAGATCGCCCGCGCGCGGTTGGCAGCCTATGGAGACTCCGAGTATCCCGACGCCACCTTCACGCTCCGCGTCACCTTCGGCGACGTTCGCGGTTATAAGGATGCCTCCGGCAAGGCCGTGCCGTGGGCCACGGAACTCGGCGGTATCTACGGTCGCGCCACTGGCGTCGAACCTTTCGCGCTGCCCAAGTCCTGGATCGCTGCGAAGAAGAAGCTGAATCTCAAGACACCCTTCAACTTCGTCAGCACCACCGATACCCACGGTGGCAACTCCGGCAGCCCGACGGTCAACACCAAGGGCGAGATCAATGGCATCCTCTTCGATGGCAATATCGAAGGGCTTCCGAACCGGTTTGTCTTCACCGATGAAACCGCCCGCTCGGTGCATGTCGCGAGCCAAGGCATTGTGGAAGCACTGCACAAGGTCTACAACGCCAAGCGGATCCTCGCCGAACTGGGAGTGCGTTAGTTTTTCCGCATGTCCTCGGCCACTCTCACACAAAGTCTTCGCCTGCTCTCCGATCCAGGACGCCTGCGCCTTGTCCTGCTATTGGAGCGTGAAGAACTCTCCGTCGCGGAACTCCAGGACATTCTTGCGCTCCGCCAAAGCCGCATTTCCACTCACCTCGCCCAACTCAAACAAGCGGGACTCGTAGAAGATCGCCGCAGCGGCAAGAACGTTTTGTATCGCAGCAAACCCGGGTCGGAACGCCTGCTGGCAGTGTTGCGGGCGGAATCTTCGGCTGAGGAAATCGAGCAGGACGCGCGTGCGCTCGAACACATCCTGCGGAAACGCGCGGACAAGGTTCGCGCCTACTTCGACAATCTCGCCGGAAAGTTCGGCAAATCGTATGTTCCGGGTCGCAGTTGGAAAGGCCTCGCCGAAACTCTGCTGAAGCTCATTCCGCCAATGATCATCGCCGATCTCGGCGCGGGAGAGGGCACGATCTCGCAGTTGCTCGCACAGCGCGCACTGCATGTGATCGCTGTGGATAACTCAGAAAAAATGGTCGAGTACGGCTCCGAACTCGCTCGCAACCACGGCGTCCGCAACCTGGAATACCGGCTCGGTGAACTGGAGAATCCGCCCATCGATCCTGAGTCGGTGGATCTTGCGTTTTTCAGCCAGGCGCTGCATCACGCGATCCATCCGCAGCGGGCAGTTGAGGCGGCCTGGCGCATCCTCAAACCCGGCGGACGCATTGTGATTCTCGACCTGCGCAAGCACAACTTCGAGCAGGCCCGCGAACTCTATGCAGATATCTGGATGGGCTTCTCAGAGGTGGAGTTGAGCGATTTTCTCGCCCATGCCGGATTTGCCGACATTGATGTGACGGTGGTCAACAAGGAACACGAACCGCCGAATCTGGAATCGGTATTGGCAATCGGCGTGAAGCCTTAGCGCCAGCCGAGCGGGCGCGGACGATCGCCTTCGATCCACTCGTAAGATTTTCCGGCTTCCAGATTCCGCTCCTCATCCACTCGCCCACTCGGCCAGCGGACCACCACCCGGCTTGCCATCCTCGCCAACCCCATGCCGAACGTTGGCGAGCGATCGCTCGACGACAAGTAACTTGATCCGCTCTTCACCATCTGCAACCGGGGTGCCGCGCCGGAGCCGTCGAACACCTGCACCGTCGCCATCGCGATTCGACTTGCGTCCCAGTAACGAAAGTGAATCGGCCGGTGCCCGCAACCACTACAGAGCTCTTACCAGTTGCGGCCCTTTCGGGGGGGTATTCGTTGTGGCTACGTATCTATGCGCTTCAATGAAGCCATCGCCGAGCATCTGGATTGGGGGTGGCTAGTCGGGAACATATCGCTGCATGTGTACGTCAGCTTTTCGCGGCACTGCCTCAACGTTTGGACGATTTCAGCCACTGCGATGCTTCCGGTCTACAACGTCCCCGTCGTGGACGCGTTTCGAACTTTCATGGCCTGCCCACCG